>MDTD01095955.1_pt1 | contig 12697 bp, 10 predicted proteins | sample 811221 | NCBI WGS metagenome assembly MDTD01 (sample SAMN05326646, study PRJNA326480) | marine metagenome | isolation source: seawater | place: Pacific Ocean: South West | collected 2011 | reverse complement strand
TAATTTCTTCCTGCGCCTTTGCTTCTTCTGCTGCTTTCGCTTCCTCTGCTGCTTTCGCTTCCTCTGCTGCTTTCGCTTCTTCTGCTGCTTTCGCTTCCTCTGCTGCTTTCGCTTCCTCTGCTGCTTTCGCTAACGCTTGTGCTTCTGCCTGAGCCCGAGCTGCTGCTTCTGCCTGAGCCCGTGCTTCTGCTTCTGCCTGAGCCCGTGCTTCTGCTTCTGCCTGAGCTTGCGCTTCAGCTTTAACTTTTTCTTCAGTTGGTTTTGTTTCTGAAGATTCCTTTATTATTATCTCTGTTTTTTTATTTCCATTACTATCTTTAGGTTCAGTATTGAAAATTCCAGTAGCTAAAATAACCGAGACTACAGCCACAAATATAAAATTCATAATTTAATATCTTATCACAAAGTCAATCGTAATTTTCTTCAAATTTCTGTATTTTGTAATCACGACTTTGTTGATAAATAAGGATTTCTAGAGACTGGGTTAAGATCACCTGGCAAAAATGGGTTGAAAGATACCTGGCAACAAGAAGCTCTAATAAAGTCTATCTGTTTTGATTTCTAAAATCCCATGGAAATTGAAAGTTCATTCCCCAAAGTCCTAATTTATTTTTTTTGGCGTATTCTTGTTCTGAAGCAAATTTATAATTAGAATATCTTGGCCAGTCAAAAGCATATCCATTTTTTACAAGTATTTTTGATATACTTTTGGTTCCTATAAAACACTCACCTAGTTTTCTTTTAAATTGATCACCTTTTTTTTCTAACTTGCATTTTACTTCATTATTTCCAATTGTTTTTAAGAGAAACTCTTTAGATAATCTTCCGCAATATATAATTTTATTATCTTTATTACACTTCTGTTGTTTTCCTTTATAACTTGTTTCAGGGGCATCAATTCCAGAAAATCTTATTTTTAAATCATTCCATCTGATCGTATCACCATCAATAACTTTTATATCACCGGCCATTAAGCTTTTTTGAAGTAAAATAAACAAAATCATCACTAACAAATTTTTTTTCATAAAATCTAGCTTATCAATTTATGCTTATAAGTCGCAGTGTAATTCTTAATATTTTTTATACAAGTAATCATGGAAATTTTAATTATATTAATAATAGTTGTATTTATAACTTTTTATTTGTTTAGACCAACAAGTAAAGATGAATTAAAAAGATTTAAAGACAATGACAATTGGTCAAACATGGGTTTTTAGAAATAAATTAGAATAGATATTTGTCACCCAAATAAAATAATAATCCAACTGCTATTCCGATTAAAATCCAATAAGCGTTTTCTTTCATTAGTTCACAAATTTACTTAAATTAGGTTCAAAATATCCTGGACCTTTCATAACTTTTCCATTGTCATTATATATAGGTTTTCCATCAGATCCAAGTTTACTCATGTTTGAACTTTGAACTTCATCAAAACATTTGTCTAAATCAATTCCGAAAGCATGACCAGCACCATAAGTAACATAAAGAATATCTGTTAATGCATCAGCCACTTCTTTTATATCTCTTTTCTCAATAGCCTGTTTAAATTCGTCTAATTCCTCTAAAATTAAATCATACCTCAATTTCGTTATTTTTTCTGATGGGAAACCTGGTTTATGCTTAACTTCCTGACCAAAAGTTTTCATAAATTTTTCTACCTTTTTAAAATTACTCATCTGATTACCTCACTTTTTTTACAATATTTTATTACAATAAATTAGTGTATTATATCATTGATTCAAAAATGAAATACAGAATAGAATTCGACAGTTTAGGTAAAATAAAAGTACCTGGTGATAAGTATTGGGGTGCATCAACACAAAGATCTAAGAAATATTTCGATATTGGTGATTTTCGTGTCAGACCTAGGCTTATACAGTCTATTGCAGTGATAAAAAAAGCTGCTGCAGTTGTAAATTCTAAAAATGGAGATTTAGATAAAAAAATAAGTAAGTTTATTGTTAAAGCAGCCGATGAAGTAATTAAAGGCAAACTTAACGATCATTTTCCTCTAAAAGTTTGGCAGACTGGATCTGGAACTCAAACCAACATGAATGTTAACGAAGTTATAGCTAATAGAGCTATAGAGATGATGCGAGGAAAAATGGGATCAAAACAGCCAGTTCATCCTAATAATCATGTTAATAAATCACAATCAACAAATGATGTTTTTCCTACTGCGATGCATATATCGATTGCTGTAAAGACTAAAGAGCTTTTACTTCCATCACTTAAACTTTTAGAAAAATCACTATTTAAAAAATCAAAAGAATTCAAAAAAATAGTAAAATTAGGAAGAACTCATTTGCAGGATGCGACCCCGCTCACTTTAGGGCAAGAATTTTCAGGATATCACTCGCAGCTTAAAGAATGTGTAATAAGAATTGAAAATGCTTTGAAAGAAATTTACTTTTTAGCTCAAGGTGGAACAGCTGTTGGAACAGGTCTAAATACTAGAAAAAAATTTGATAAAAAAATAGTTAGAGAAATCTCTAAAATAACTAAACTTCCATTTAAACCGGCTAGAAATAAATTTGCGGCCTTGGCGGCTCATGATGCAATTGTAAATTTTTCTGGCACAATGAATACCGCAGCGGTTTGCCTAATGAAAATTGCAAATGATATCAGATTTTTAGGATCTGGTCCGCGAGGTGGTTATGGAGAATTAATTTTACCTGAAAATGAGCCTGGTTCATCAATAATGCCTGGAAAAATAAATCCTACACAATGCGAGGCCGTCACAATGGTTTGTGTAAAAGTAATAGGAAATCACAATGGAATTACAATGGCAGGGTCTAATGGACATTTTGAGTTAAATGTTTTTAAGCCTTTGATAATTCATAATATATTACAATCAATTCATATTATGGCTGATAGTACAAAAAATTTTGCTTTGTATTGCGTCAAAGATCTTAAAGCTGATAAAAAAAAGATTAAACAATATTTAGAAAATTCATTAATGTTGGTGACGGCTTTGTCTCCAATTATAGGATATGATAAAGCGGCAAAAGTCGCTAAAGCAGCTCACAAAAATAATACAACTTTAAGACATGAGGTTTTAAAATTAAATATTATCAGTGAAAAAGAGTATGATAAAATAATGAATCCTATTTTAATGACTAGGCCAAAGTAGGTTTAATTAATTTCAAGTTTCAATCTTAAATTTTTAGTTCAATAAAATGTTAAATAATTTTAATTAATATTTTTTTATTATTCTAATTAGTGTATAAAATTAATTTATAAATTTATGAGCATAATTAACAAATTACTTGAAGATCTTAATAAGGAGCAAAAAGAAGCTGTTCTAAACACAGAGGGACCAAATTTAATTGTAGCAGGAGCTGGCTCAGGAAAAACTAGAGTGCTAACTACTAAACTTGCTTATATAATTAGTCAGAAAAAGGCGTGGCCTAATCAAATTCTTTGTGTGACATTTACAAATAAAGCCGCAAAAGAAATGCAAAATAGAGTATTAAATTTTATTAAAGGTCAATCAAGTGCAGTTCCTTGGCTTGGTACATTTCATTCAATAAGTGTAAAATTTCTTCGTAGACATGCTGAAGCATTAGGATTTAGAAGTAATTTTACTATTTTAGATACTGACGATCAAAAAAAATTAATAAGGAAAATTTGTGATGCAGAAAATATAGATGCAAAAAAATATTCTCCACAATTAATTTTGTCTGTTATAGATAAGTGGAAAAATAAAGGATTGTTACCAGAAGATATTCAAAATTTAAAATTTAATTTGTTGGAAAAAAAAATTATCAATATTTACAAAATTTACCAAAAAAAATCAAAAGATCTCAACGCTTTAGATTTTGGAGATTTAATTCTTTATAGTGTGAAACTTTTTGAAGATCATGAAGATATAAGAAAGTTGTATCATAATTTATTTAAATATATTTTAGTAGATGAATTTCAAGATACGAATTTTATACAAAATAAATGGCTAAATTTACTTGTTAATCAAAACAAAAATATTTGCTGTGTTGGAGATGACGATCAGTCAATTTATAGCTGGAGAGGAGCTGAAATAAAAAATTTTTTAACTTTTGATAAAATTTATCCAGAATGTAAAGTTTTTAAATTAGAACAAAACTATCGATCTACCAAAAATATACTGAATACTGCATCGGGTCTAATAGCAAATAATAATAATAGAGTAGGAAAAAAAATATGGTCATCAAGTGACGAAGGAGAGCGAGTAAGATTAAATTGTTATAATACAGGAAAAGATGAGGCTCAAGGAATTAGCGATATTATTGAGAACAAATTAAAAAAAAATTATTCTTTAAATAATGTCTGTATTTTAGTTAGAGCTATTTATCAAACTAGAGAGTTTGAGGAAAGATTTTTAAAAGTAAATTTAGGTTACAGAGTTTTAGGTGGTATTAAATTTTATGAAAGGGCTGAAGTAAAAGATGCGATTTCTTACCTTAGAATTGTTAACCAGAAAAATGATGATTTAGCTTTTGAAAGAGCAGTAGGCGCTCCCAAAAGAGGTATTGGTGAGGCGACTTTAAATCAGATATACGATTTTTCTAGTAAAAATAATCTGTGTTTAGAAGACTCAACTAATAAGCTTCTAGAACAAAATCAATTTAAGCCAAAGATTAAAAATACATTAAACACTTTTATTAGAATGATTAATAAATGGAGATTAGATGTAAAAAGCATGAAACATTATGATTTGCTTAAAATTATTTTAGATGAGTCTGGATATTCGTCTATTTTAAAAAATAAAAAAGATTTAGAAAATGAAAACAGGCTTGAAAATTTAAAAGAGCTTTTAAGAGCTATGCAAGATTATGATAATATTCAAAGTTTTTTGGAGCATGTAGCATTAGCAACTTCTATTGATCAAGAATGGCAAGGGGAAAAAATTAATTTAATGACAATGCATGCTGCAAAGGGTTTAGAATTTGATGTTGTATTTTTACCTGGATGGGAGGAGGGTCTTTTTCCTCATCAAAAATCACTAGAAGAAAAAGGTGACTTTGCTTTAGAAGAGGAGAGAAGACTAGCTTACGTCGGAATTACCAGAGCAAAAAAAGAGGCTTTTTTATCTTTCGCTATGAGAAGAGCTTATCATGGAGATTGGATGGACTCCTTGCCTTCGCGTTTCATAGATGAGTTGCCAAAAAATTATATTGAAAAAAATGAATTTTTTGAAGGCATAGTAAAAGATGACTTCGAATTTAATCAAGATAATTCAATTGACTTTGAAAACGAATATAGAAGTCCGGGATGGGAAAGACTCCAAAAAAATAAAATTTTAAAATGGAAAAAATAAAAAGACTTCGAAAAGAAATAAAAAGATATGATTTAGATGGATATATTATTCCTAAAAATGATGAATTTTTTGGTGAGTACGTTCCTGATTTTAAAGATAGACTAAAATTAATCTCAAATTTTTCTGGTTCATATGGATTTGCTTTGATAACAAATGATCAAAATTACCTTTTTGTTGACGGAAGGTATACACTTCAAGCAAAAATACAAAGTGGAAGCTATTTTAAAATAATAGTAATTCCTAAAAGATTACCTAAACATGTATTGAACAATAAAAAAATCAAAATTGGATTTGATCCGAAATTACATACTGAAAAAAATATCAATTATTTCTTTAAAAACAAAAGCTCAAAACTAATACCTATCAAAGAAAATTTGGTGGATAAACTAGATCATAAATATGCGAAAAGTAGAGTTAAAAAATTCTACAGAATTAAGGATGAAGACGCAGGTCAAGTTTCTAGTAAAAAAATTTCGCAACTTGTAAAAATTTTAGCAAAAAAAAATATTGAAATCCAATTTATATCCTCTCCAGAGAACGTTGCATGGTTATTGAATTTGAGAGGGAATGACAGTAGCTTCGCACCCATACCTAATTGTTATTTGATAATAGATAAAAATAAAAACATTTACCTTTTTTGCGATCCACAAAAAATAAACAAAAATTTAAAGAAAAATTTAAAGTTTTTACAAATCGTAGATATAAAGTTTTTAGGTGCTTTTCTAGAAAATATTCATAATAAAAGAGTTATGATTGATGAAACAACTTGTTCATTTTTTTATCAGAATATTTTATCAAATCAAAATGCAGTAATTAAAGAAGTTGACCCTATATACCATCTTAAATCGATAAAAAATAAAACTGAAATAAAAAATATAATTAAATCACATATTTTCGACGGAGTTGCGCTTACGAAGTTTTTATTTTGGTTAAAAAAGAATTTCAATAAAAGAAAGGTGACAGAAATTTCAGCGCAAGAAAAACTTTTATATTTTAGAAAAAAATGTAAATTTTTTAAGTTTTTAAGTTTTCCTACTATCTCTGGATCAGGTCCAAACGGTTCTATTATACATTACAAAGCATCTAAAAAATCTAATAGGGCTCTAAGAAGTGGTGATTTATATCTTGTTGACTCTGGAGGACAATATAATTTTGGAACTACTGACGTAACTAGAACTATTTCACTAAATAATAATGAAAAAAAATTGAGGGAGATTTTTACTAGAGTTTTAAAAGGTCATATTGATGTAGTTAATTTTAAACTTAAAAAAAATACTACTGGATCTTTAATTGATAAAAAGGCCAGATCACATCTTAAAAAAGTAAATTTAGATTACCCACATGGAACAGGACATGGAGTAGGATATTTTTTAAATGTTCATGAAGGGCCTCAGGCTTTATCAAAAGGAAATATGATTAAGATTAAAGAAGGTATGATTTTATCTAATGAACCTGGTTATTATGAAAAAAATAAATTTGGTATTAGAATTGAAAATTTAATTAGAGTAAAGAGAAGCCGTAATAATTTAAAATTTGAAAATCTTACTTTAGTGCCTATCGACAAGTCATTAATAGAAAAAAAACTCTTAAATAAACAAGAAGAAAAATGGTTAAATGACTATCATCAAAATGTTTTTGTAAATTTAAAAAAGTTTATGAACAAAAAAGAGGTTTTTGATTTAAAAGAAAGCTGCTCAAATATTTAATATTTTATACCATTCAACTTCAGATATAATTTTAATATTCATCTCTTTTGCTTTATCAATTTTCTTTTTTGTCGGCTTAGAGTCCCCCACGACCAAATAATCAAGTTTTTTTGATATTGAGCCAAGAACTTTGCCACCATTATTTTCGGCTATAGATTTAGCCTCAGATCTACTTATTTTATCAAATCCTCCAGTGAACATTATTGTTTTATTTAAAAGTTTACCTTTTTTAATAATTTGTTTGAAGTTTTTAATAATTAATTTTTTTATCAAATTTTTGGTTACATCTACGTTTTTTTTATTACTGCAAAAACTTTCAATTGATTTGATTTGTGTTTGTCCTATTCCATCTAGTTCTGATAAACTATTAAGAATTTCTGTTCTTTTTTTTGAATCAAATAATTGAGACAGTTTTTCAATAGACATAAAAAATCCTGCCAAAATTTTGGCATTTTCTTGACCTATGTGTCTAATCCCAATAGAAAAAATAAACTTTTCTAAAGATATATTTTTTGCTTTTTCAATAGCACTTTTAAGATTGTTAATTGATTGTTCGCCCCAGCCATCTAATGATAAAATTTTTTTATAATCTAAATTAAAAATATCAGAGGGATATTTTATAATTTTTAATTCCCAAAATTTATCAATTACTTTTTTGCCAAGACCGTCGATATTTAATGCTTCTTTAGAAACAATATGTTTAAGTTTTTCTTTGGCAATAAAACTACAATTATAACCTTTGGAACATCTTCTAACAGCATCTTGCTTTGAAGTTGATAAATTTATTTCTTTAAATGTTTTAGCTCCACATAAACATTTATCAGGAAATATAAATTTTTTAGATTTGGAACTTCTTCTTGAAGTGTCAACTGAAACCACTTGTGGTATAACATCCCCAGCTCTTTGAATTGTAATATAATCACCAATTCTTATATCCTTTCGATTAATTTCGTCTTCATTGTGCAGTGTTGCATTAGAAACTACTACTCCTCCAACATTAACAGACTCTACTTTAGCGACTGGAGTAATAGCTCCAGTTCTGCCGACTTGAATAGATATATCTTTAATTTTTGTTGTGGCTTTTTCTGAAGAAAATTTGTAAGCAATTGCCCATCTTGGGGAGCTTGAAGTACTTCCTAGTCTTGACTGAAGATCTATATCATTAACTTTATAGACGACCCCGTCAATATCATAATTCAATGTAGACCTTATTGTTTCTAAATTTCTATGATGTTTTTCTAAATCTTCAATCCCCTTAACAAGTTTATTATTTGGATCAATTTGAAAACCCCATTGTTTTATTTTATTTAAAAATTCAGCTTGAGTTTTAAATATCATTGGCTCAATAACACCGAACCCGTGAGCAAAGTACCGTAATGGAATTTTTGCTGTCTCTTGTGAATTTTTCTGTCTTAATGATCCACCTGCTGCATTTCTTGGATTAGCAAAATTATTACTAATTGCCTCAAAATCTTTTTTGGTTATGTATATTTCGCATCTTACTTCAAAAATTTTTGGTACTGAGCTATCTTTAATTATAGATGGAATACTTTTGATAGTTTTTAAGTTAGCAAGTATGTCTTCACCAGTTTTACCATCTCCCCTTGAAACTCCTTTAACTAGTTTACCTTTTTCATACGTAAGTGATGCAGATATACCATCAATTTTTAATTCGGAGGAAAGTTCAAACTCTGTTGAGTTAAGATTTAAAAAATTTTTAATTTTAGAAAGAAAGTCATTCATTCCTTTCTTGTCAAACGCATTTCCTAATGACAACATAGGTTTCAAATGTTCTATTTTTTTGAATTTATTTAGTACTGGCGCACCTACTTCTGTGCTAATAAGATTGAATTTTTTTCTAATTATTTCATATTTATTTTCTAAGTTAACAATTTTTTTTTTTAATGCATCGTAATCAGCGTCAGAAATTTTTGGTGAGTCATGATTATAATATAAATCATTGTGTTTTCTCAACTCGATTACATAGCTTTTATATTTATTTAAAATTTCTTTTTCATTATTCATTTTAATTCAATATTTTCTTTATTGTTCTTTTTATCAAACCGTCCTCTTCATCTTTAGTGCTTTCTGTTTTTAAAATTTTATAATCTTTATTTAAAATTTTATATGATTGTTCATACCATTTACTTGAATTATAATTATAACCTAACAAACCTGCTGTTGCTTTTGCTTCTTGTTCTAGTCCTACAGTATAATAAATTTCTACAAGTCTATGTAAAGCTTCTTCAACAAAAACAGTATCATCATATATATTTATTATTTTTTTTAATCTATTAATTGCAGGTATCCATTTTTTTTTCTTTATATAATATTTTGAAATATAAAGTTCTTTTGCTGCTAATTGATTTCTAACCAAACCTAATTTAAATTTTAAATCTAGGGCATATTCAGTATCAGGATATTTTTTTACATATTCTCTTATTAATTTGTCTGTTTGCAATAGAGGTTTGATATCTTTATCTTCATCTCTTATTTGCTCATAAGAAATCATAACAAGAATGTATTCAGCATAAGGGACTCTTGGATCAGCAGAATATTTTCTGATAAAGCTCTGCATACTTTCCTTAGCCTCAGGATAAAAGTTAAGAGAGTACAAGCAAAACGCAGAAAGTAATGCGGCTTTAGAGGAATATTCAATTGAAGGTGAGGCTAATTCTACTTCACTGAATTTTTTTGATGCAAAAAATAAATCACCACTATTCATTGCTTCAACTGCTTGCAAATATGATTGAATGTATTCTTTATCTTTAAAACTTATTTCTTGATTTACCTTTTCTTTTGAACAAGAAATTAATAAAAAAAAAGAAATTAAAAAAACTTTAAGTATTTTTTCCATCGAAATGGTTTATACCAAATATATCAATAAGGGTAAATTTATTTTAATTAGGCGCTAACTGCGATTTTTTGATTTTGAACTACAAAACCTTTTTTCTTATAGTCAGTATTTTCAAGTTCTAAGAGAGTGTAATTATTTTTTTGCTCAAACATTTGTTTTAAAAAAGAGGTGCTTAATTGATGGCCACCTTGTATGCTTTCAATATTTCCAATGATTCTAAATCCAGATAAAAAGAAATCTCCAACTAAATCTAAAATTTTATGATTTACAAATTCTTTATCATTTCTCAATCCATCTTTATTTAATATTTTTGTATCTTCAACTACTATAGCGTTTTCTAAAGAACCGCCTTTAGCTAAGCCATTCTTCTGAATTTTTGCAATATCTTCGAACAAACAAAAAGTTCTTGAACTAAAAATATCTTCTAAATCATCTTTTAAAAAGTTCACTTTATTTTGTTGTTTCCCTATAATTTTATTCTTATAGTCTAACTGAAAATTTACCTCTAACCCAAAGCTTGCAGGTTTAATAGAAATATATTTTTCTCCAACTTTATTTTCCACGTTTCTTAAAATTTTTAAATATTTTCTTTTTTCTGTTAAAATCTCTAGTCCTACATTATTGATACTTTCAACAAAATCTTTTGCTGATCCATCCATTATGGGTATCTCTGGTCCATTGACTTCAACCAGAGCATTATCAACACCTGTCATGTAAAAAGCTGCCATTAAATGTTCAACTGTAGAGATTGAAATATCAGACTTATTTTTTAATGAAGTGCAAAGTTTTGCGGAAAAAACATTTTTATAATTTGCTTTTATTATATTATTTTTTTTAACATCAACTCTTTTAAATATGATGCCAGTATTTGACTCTGCTGGTGAAATTTTAATTTTAGATTTTATCCCTGAATGTAGACCTATGCCTTCTAATTGAATAATTTTAGAAAGAGTTTTTTGATATTTTTCTTGCATCCAAGACTTATACAATTTTAAAGCTATTCTCTTAAAACAATAAATGTTTCAAAATAAAACAGTCTTTCTAACCAAAAATTGAGGAGAAAATCCTTGAAATAACTGATTTTTTTGTCTGAATGATTGGTAAAGCCTCTTTTGACCAACCTTTAAAAATTAATTCCGCAGAAGACATGCAAGATTGAAAAAGTTCATCTTGGGTCTTATAGTTTAAATAAGGTTCTCTGTCATTACTAAAACTTTCTAAAAAAATATTTTTTAAATTTATTTTTAAAAATTCATCGTCTAAGTTTATAAAAATTTTTTTATTCTTTTTAAAACTTAAGAGATTAATGTTTTTTAAAATGAAAATATCTATTATTTCTTTTACTCTGGCACTTATAATTTCACGAATGTGATTTAATCTAATTTTTCTAAATTTATTTTTTAAAAAATACTTTTCAGCTAAATAATCATTATCGTTGAATATATTATCAAAGTTTATCTCTTTTAATAATAATTTTACGTTATCCATTGATAATGAGCAAACTTTTGATACATCATTTATTATAACATCGAAACCAAATTTAAATTGTTGAGAATATCTATAAGAATGATTTTCAAAATAACTAAGATTTGAAAAACTTTTTGTTATATCAATTTTTAAAAATGTATTTAAATTATCACTTTCATTAATCAAACTCATACCTTGGGCAAAACTTCCTAAAATTATTCTACTTATATTTAAATTACATTTTTTTAAAACTTGCTTGATATTTCTTAAGTCATTATCTTTAAGTAAAAAGAAAGTAAGTTGATGAGAATAAAAATTTCCAAACAATCCGATAGGTATATTATTCATATCGACATTGTCTAAATTAAATTTTGAATTAAAAATATGAATTATAGATTTGTTATTTTCGTTCTCAAATATTAATCTTTTAAGATTGTTAAGAATAAAGCTTATATCATCTTTTTGAATTTGAGAATTATTTAATTTTTTAAATCCTGAAACATTTATACAATCATAATTTGTTAAATTTGTAATTATATTAACATTTTTAAAAATAAAATTAATTTTTTTTTCAATTTCATTCAGATTGTTTTGAATTAAAATTATAATACTATCCAGATTGGATGTATATCCTTCTTTAATTTCTTCTATATTTGAAATTTTTTTATCTAAAATTTTGATTTCATTATTTTCTGTAAATTCAACAGCTAAAAAAATTAAATGTTTGTTCTCAAATTCAATAAATAGTTCTTTTTTCAAAATTGAGCTCATTTATTTTAAAATTAATTGATCTTTTATTCTATAGTCAAAAATCATAATTTTTTCCATATCATTGTTACTTATAATATTTAAAAAATTTTCTAAACTTAATTTATAATCATTAGAAGGTAATCTAATAATTTTTTTGTCTTCAAAAATAATATCCCATCTTCCTATTTCGAAAAATAAATATTTTTCAATCTTTTCGACAGGAAAATTTATCTCTTCCATAATTTTATATAATTCTAAAAAACTTTTTTCATTCCCAAAAACAACTGGCAATTTTTGTTTCTTTATAATTTCTTTAAAATTGACTGAATTTCCATCTTCAGTTAAATAAAATTTTTTTTTTTTATTTTGTATAATTGCAATTAATTTTTTTTCTTCAATTATTAATTTTATCGTGTTTGGGAAAATTTTTTTAATATTGACTCTTTTAATTAAATTATAATTTTTAAGGACAAAATCTAAATCTTCATTACCTACAAAAGTAAGGTTTTTTCCGACTAAGGATGATAAATCATTTTTAATTTTATTTTGATCCAAAAGATGGTTGCCAGATATTATAATATTATTTACTTTAAAAATTTGAAAATGATTTTTTTTATTTCC
>MDTD01058947.1_pt1 | contig 12697 bp, 14 predicted proteins | sample 811221 | NCBI WGS metagenome assembly MDTD01 (sample SAMN05326646, study PRJNA326480) | marine metagenome | isolation source: seawater | place: Pacific Ocean: South West | collected 2011 | reverse complement strand
CTACAATACACCCATGGTTTTGGTGTAGTCTTTAGTCCGGCTAATAATGTTGCAAGTCAAGGCCAACCTGATTTTTATGTCAAAGGTGTTCCAGCAACAACTACCGTTACTGAGTTAGAAGTAGAACAACCAAGAATTTATTTTGGTGAATCTGCTGATTCAGTCGAGTATGTTGTTGTTAATTCACTTCAAGATGAAGTTGATTATCCTTTATCAACTGAGGGTCAATCTGTTGCCTACACAAATTACTCTGGAGATGGAGGAGTAGGTATAGGATCTTTCTTCAGGAGACTTGGCTTTGCATTAAGATATGGTGAGCTGAACCTACTAATTTCTAATCAATTATCAGATGATTCAAAATTGATTATGGAAAGAAATATTGTCAGCAGAGTAAAAAAAGCTGCACCGTTTCTTTATACAGACAATGATCCATATTTAGCCTTAATTGATGGAAATTTGTTTTGGATTATTGATATGTATACAGTTAGTGACAAATATCCATATGCACAACCCGCTGATACCAGAAGAATAAATGAAAATTCAGGATTGCCGATAAACTTTAACTACCTAAGAAATTCCGTAAAAGCAGTTGTTAATGCTTACGACGGTACCATGAATTTTTATGTTGTTGATGAAAATGATCCTCTTATTACTGCCTACAATGACATTTTTCCAAATTTATTTTCATCAAAGAGTGAGATGACTGCAGAATTATTAGATCACATTAGATATCCAGAAGATTTATTCACCATTCAGTCTGATATGTATCGGGATTACCATATGACAGATCCTAGAGTTTTTTATGCAGACGAAGATCCATGGGTTATTCCATCAGATTCATCAACAACCCCAAGAGTAGCCACTTTAAGGGGGGAATTTACAGAAATAGGGTTTAAGCCGATGTTGCCATACTATCTGTTAATGAGCTTGCCGGGTGAGAGTGATTTAAGTTATTTAATTTTTCAACCATTTAACCCTGAAAACAGACCAAACATGCAATCATTTTTAGTTGCAGACGCTGATCCAGAGAATTATGGACAGTTAATTGATTTTAGGTTACCAAAGGGAGAATTTGTTGATGGACCAAGTCAGGTAGCAACTAGAATCAACCAAGATCCAGACATATCTCAAATATTTACACTGTTAGACCAACAGGGTTCAAGTGTTATAAAGGGTAATTTGTTTGTTGTTCCAATCAACCAGTCAATTCTATATTATCAACCAATATACCTTCAAGGAGAGCAGAATCCTTTGCCAGAATTTAAATTTGTTGTCGTTGTTTTTCAGGACAGAATCATAATGAGAGAAACACTTTCCGAAGCCCTTGCAAATATTTTTGGAGAAGAATTAGTTAGTGATATTATTGACGATGCTGACGATGAAAACCCACTAGATATATTAGACAAAGCAACAAGGGCTTTTGAGCAAGCACAAGAAGAATTACAAAAAGGTAATCTGGGTAAATATCAAGAATTAATTGATCAAGCTCAACAGTATGTAGATCTTGCAATTGAACTCTTAAATAAATAACAAAAATTTTTCTCTTGAGTTTAATTTAAACTAAGTTAACATTAATTATTCAGCGCGGGGTGGAGCAGTCTGGTAGCTCGCTGGGCTCATAACCCAGAGGTCGTAGGTTCAAATCCTACCCCCGCTACCATTTATCTAATAAATAAATCTATTATTCTTTTTCTTCCTGTTGAAGCAGCAACAAGCTTAAGAGCAAATAATCCAGAGGCTCCAAGATAAAGTAAGCTACCTAAAACTAAAAAAATTCTCCAAAACAAAATTGCATCCATAAATAAAGTATAAACTTGCTTTATTTAATCACTACCTAGTTAGTTCAATAATTTCATTTGCAGTTATTTCCCCATTTATTGAAAAGATAATTTCTAGGTTGTTGTCTAAAACTAGAGTTGTTGGAATACCACTCCAAATGAACTGTATAAGAATACGCTCTGCGATGGTACTGTCTAATACATTTTGATAAAGTATATTATTCTTTTGTATAAATTCCATACCATTTTCTGCAGAATCCTCGACTAAAATTCCAATTACTGAATACCCTTTAGTCTCAGAAAGTATTTTCAATTCACTTACTTCGTTTTCGCACGGTATACACCAACTTGCCCATAAATTTAAAATTACAAATTGATCATCTAAATTTAAGTTAGAAATTGCTTTCAAATCATCTAAAATAACACCGTCATTTACATTTGAATAGTAAATTATTTCTATTTCTTCATTATTTGTCGAATTAATTAAAACAATGACAACAGTCAAAGTTAACAACAGAAAAATAAAATTTCTTTTGAACATAATTTAATTTAATAACTCAATACAAATACAATACTAATCATGGAATTAGATAACATTATTTATCCTGGATTTAACAAATCATTATCCAACCTAAATGCGATTTCGAAAGTTAAGAAGAAAACCTGCGAAATTATTGACCTTACTGAAATTGAGTGGGTACGCGATGTTTTGCGTCATAGGATTGAGGAAGTCGGTACATATGATATTAAGTTTCGAAAGCCAACTGAGGAAGAGATTCAGTCTGTTTCAAATATTGTTGGTGCTGATATTGATATAGATGAGTTAAAAAATAATTTCCATAAAGATAAAAGAATCATAGGGATTACCTCTGGAAAAGGTGGAGTTGGAAAATCTACTATAACCTCATTACTTGGAATTGCATTTGATGAGTTAGGTAAAAAAGTTGGAATTATGGATTCAGATATTTGGGGTTATTCAGTACCAAAAATTTTAGGAGCAAAATTTCCACCCATACCATTTAATGAAAGGATTTTTCCATCACGTATAAATAATTTAAACGTCATCTCTATGGATTATTTTGTTAAGCAGGATGAAGCAGTTATTTGGAGAGGTCCAATGCTACATAAAGCTATTGAACAATTTTTATTTGAAGTTCTTTGGCATGACATAGACATTTTACTCATAGATATGCCACCTGGGACTGGCGATGTATCTATTTCCTTATCACAATTTTTAAAATATTTTGAAAACATAGTCGTAACAACTCCTCAAACAAACGCGACTATAGTTGCCGAACGTTCTGGAATTATGTCAAAGAAAGTAAATGCCAGTATTATCGGTGTAATTGAAAACATGTCTTATATGGAAGCAAAAGGAAATAAAATTTATCCATTTGGAAAAGATGGTGGAAAAGATTTATCAAAAAAATTAGACGTACCCTTTATCGGAGCAATTCCTCTTTTAGAGGATATAACTGTCGCTTCAGAAGAGAGTAATTTATTTGCTTTTAAAGAAAATCCCAAATTTGAAAATATACTAACAATAGCAAATGAAATTTTAAAATTTCAACCGAAGAAAAGACCTATTGATCTAAAAATTAATTAAGTACAAAACTTACAACTGAAAGAATAAAACAATAAAACCCAAAATATTGTAGTTTTGATTCTGTAGTGAATCTTATAAGAAGATTAATTGCTAGGATTCCGGTTAAAAAGGCAATGATTGTTGGAATAATAATATTTGTATTTACTTCAAATGATTGATTTATAAATGTCAGGCTCCATGCCCCAAAAATTGTAGGTATACCTATAAGCATTGAATAATATATTGCATCAGCTTTTTTTACTCCTAAATACATCGCAGTCAAAAGGGTTATCCCTGATCTTGAGATTCCTGGTATGAGAGCAAAGGCTTGAGCTATTCCAATTATGAATGCATGGCTAATAGTAATTTCCTCGATACTTAAAATATTTTTAGAGGTAATTTTGTCAGAAAATATTAACAATACTGAAAGGAAAAAATAAGCAATTCCCGTATAAATTAATATCTGAGAGTTGTTGTCAATAATCTCTTGTAAAGGTGTTAATATACCCACAATAACAGCAGGAAGAATTCCAAAAGTTATGATTTTAAGGTAAAATTTCAAAACTACATAACTACTGAAAATTTCTAAAATTCTTGTTCTATAAAATATAAAAATTGACAACAATGTCCCTATATGAAGAAATGCAATATCATTTGTGTTTAAATTTACTTCAGGTAAAAGTGCATCAAAAATTACTAGGTGACCACTAGAAGAAATTGGTAAAAACTCTGTTACACCTTGAATAATTCCTAAAAAAATATCAGCCATATCAGTTTACTGTTGAAAAGTGCCAGCCATTACAATCACTGCAATTATAGATACTAAATTTCTTATTGTATTCTTTTTCTATGTACAATCTTTCTTTTCTTGCCTCAATTTCGTCATTAAATCTACGTTTAGTCTGACATCTATTTTCATTTTTCATTATATTAATTACATTAAATTTGAAAAATGTATACATGAGCTCTAACTAATTTATTTTTATTAAAATATAGGATTGTGAGTTATTTATTTTTTACTTTAAGCTACCTCATTGGTTCAATAAATTTTGCATATATAGTGGCAAAATATAAAAAATTAGATATATCCTCTTCAGGAAGCGGAAATCCTGGATCCTCGAATGTAATGAGAATTATTGGTAAAAAGTATGCCGCAATTGTATTGGTTGGAGATGTTTTCAAAGGTTTTCTACCAATTTTTTTATTTGATGAAAATTTACTACTATGTGGATTTGCCGCTGTTATTGGACATATTTATCCAATATTTTATAAATTTAAAGGTGGTAAAGGTGTTGCGACGTATATAGGTGTATACATTGCTTTTTCTACACTTAACCCTTTTTCATATGATTTATTTGAAAATTCTTATTTCTTATTTTTAAATATTCCATTATTTGCAGTTTTTTATTTTGTAGTTTTTAAAATTACGAGAATTTCTGCGATTGCAAGCTTGTTAACAGTTTTTATATCAAATCTAATTTTATTTAATTCATTTAATTTATTTCAAGATCGATTGGTTGTATTTTTAATTTTTTGGTTGATAGTTTTCAAACATTCTGAAAATATAAAAAGACTTACTGAGGGAAAAGAAAATAAATTCTAAAAAAAAAGAAAAATAAAAATTAATTAGTTAAAATTATATGAAGTATTCGTTCAGTTGGGACAGGGCAATGGGATCAACACTTGTATTAATATCTTTAATGCTTTCGCTATCAATAGCGGTAATTTTTCCAGAATTAAAATATTCTCAGAACAGTAAAAGTTCAATTTCGGCAGAGTTTGATTATATGGTGAATAAACAACGTAAAGGGTTTTTAATTTTAGGATTATTTGCAGTAATTACTTTTTTTACCTCTATTCAAACTCTTTCAGTATTTTTATTTGCACTGCATCTTTTAATAGACATAGTTTTTGGCGTATATGCCTATGCATCTTTTCAAGTAAGAGCTTCTTTGATGCAAATGCAAAGAATTAGTTCTATTAATAAAGATTCTGAACTTGATGAATACGAATATATAAAGCAAGCTGTTTAATTTGGGTAATTTAGAGTCTAATTTAAACAATCTTTCTGAAACATTCGATAAGTTAAATGAAATTCGAGAAAGTTCTCTCACTATATCTCGATCTATAGTTAGAGATTGTTCAAAAAGTATAAGATACCTTCATAGAAATGATACCGAAGGAGCAAAGGAATATATCAAAAGTGCAGAAAAAAAGATTAAAGAATTAAAAAAGTTTACTTCAGGAGTTTCAGAGATAAGTTATGCAGGTTATGTTCTTGATGCTGAAAGAGAGTATGTCGAAGCTGTAATATTTTATATTTATGAAATAAATGGCATAATAGAACCTTTTGAAAAATTCGATGTTCATCCATCAAGTTATATTCAAGGAATAGGGGATACAATAGGAGAGTGGAGAAGAAAAGCATTGGATAATCTAAGAAATTTAGAATTAAACAATGCAGAAAGTTATTTAAACATTATGGAAGATGGCTTAGGAATTTTGAATCAACTGGATTACCCCGATGCTTTAACTGGTGGACTAAGAAGATATGCTGATAATGCAAGAGGAATTATTGAAAGAACAAGATCTGATATTACAAACGCATTTGTCAATGATGCATTAAGAGACGACATCTCTAAAATAAGAAGAGATGAGCTATAAATACATTACTGGAAAAGTTTTAGAAATAGATAAATCGTCTGGATGGACAGACGGAATGTTGTTGGAAGAAATCTATCCAGAATCTTCTTTTGTAAGTGGAAATAATCCTGAAAGCATGATGATGAAACCATTTATAAAAGATAGAAAAGTATATTCAAAATATACATTTGAAAAAAGGTTTGAAGGTGGCCCTGGATTAGTGCATGGAGGAATTTTGTCGGCAGCCTTAGATGACATGATGGGCTATTCAACAATAATTCATAACAAGTTTGCTGTTACAGCTAACTTAGAAGTGAATTTTATAATACCTACACCCGTGCTTAAAGAATTTGAAATTTTAGCCTGGGTCAAGCAAATCGATGGAAAAAAAATTTATACTGAGTCATTAATTAAATCTGATGAACAAATTCATGTAGAGTCTTCAGCGATGTTTATCGACTTAGGACTGGATGCAGCAGAGTTTTTTACTCCTGAAAAAAATTACCCTTAAATTATACTTTTGACATTAAGAAATGACTCAATGATTGAATAGTAATCATTGGGTTAACACCTGAACAACGTGGGAAAGTAGAACCGTCAACAATATAAACATTTTCTAAACCATGTACTTTACCATCTAAATCAGTAACTCCATGTTCAGGATTAGGATGTATTCTTGCAGTTCCCATTTGATGAGCTGAACCAAGAAGCATTCTATAGGGTTCATTTCTTATGGATTCTACTGTATTAATAAATTCCTCTATACTTTCATTTGAGGATTTTTTCCAATGCATCGTTGGTGAACTTGCAACCATAATTTCTTCTGCTCCAGCTGAGAAATTTGCTTTGATGAGATTAACAATTCCATGAATTAAATTATTTTGATCAAAGTCGTTTAATTTATAATTCCATAAATGTTGCGGATTTTTATTTATTATTGAACCGGAACTTGTATCGGATGTCAAAACAATACTTCCAGACCAATAATTGTAACTTTTGACAAAATTATCAAATTTATCATTATTATTTGGAAAAAACGGAAAGAAAAGACTTGGATGCATTGGAAGCCCTTCTAAGAGGTATCCATAATTGTCCTTTAAAAATAAATTGTCATCGGAATAAATCCCCTGCATTGTACCTGCCCATGGTTCTTGTTCTTCTAAAAACTTACCTGCAACACCTGAAACAGGATGAAGTTTTAAATTGTGACCAAGATGTTTATTCTTATAACCACTATCAAGCAAAATTTTAGGAGTATTTAGTGCGCCTGCTGCAAGAATAACCTTATCAACTTCAACTTTGTGTAATATCCCGTCATTTTGGACATTAATATGAGTTGCTTTTCCATTTAATAAATCGAGGCTTTTGATATTTGTATTGCTAAATATATTATTAGGATCAAAACTTTCATCTGAAAACCAAACTTTGTTTGTGGAGTTGATGCTTTCATCATAACGACCAAAAGTACTAAAACCAGATTCTGTGCAATCTGCATTACTCGTGTTCCTTGGGATAATTTTATAACTTAAATTATTCAGTTCAAATCCCTCAGCCAATTTCTCTTCTTTTTGTGGTATTCGATTATTTTCTATATCAACATTTAATTCATTGCATACATAATCCATACTCATTTTAAATTCACTCGAATTGAAATAGTTGTCCTGTCCTGTTAATGAGTCCCATTCATTTAATATTTTGTCAGGTGTTCTTAGGGAGGTTGTCCAATTTACACTAGTACCTCCTCCAATACCCATGCCAGCTAATAGTAAAACTTTATAACCTCTAGTTTGTTGTATTCCATTAGTGTCATAGAAGTTGTGATAACCGAATGTTTCGTTATTGGTTTGACCATTTCCGTGACTACCTTTCTCAAACAGACCTACTTCATGTTTTTCATTGAGAACATTAGCTGCTACGCCTCCACCTGAACCACTGCCAATCACAGCTACTTCAATACTTTTTGGAATCGATACGTCTTTTTTTTCAATTGTTGTATTTTTATAGATTGGGTAATCAAGATATTTATATACTGAACCCTCACCATTAAGGGATCTAGCAATACTTAAACCAAATAATGCCGTGATTCCAGAACCAAGCTTTCTTAGTATTGGTAAATTAGAACTTTGTAAATTTTTTATGAATTGAGGAATATCTGCATCCTTTATAAAAAGTTTTCTTAATCCAAACGAAAATACAAAGAAGAATCCTTTCAATTGAATAATTTCAAATCTGTCTGGAAAATTTCCAATTATAAAATCAAAATACTTCTTAGAGTTTCTTAATTCTTCCTGATCAAAATTTGGATATAAATTAGAAAATATTTTATTAAACGATTTATCTATTCTTTTCCCCACATGATAATTTTACACTCTCAATTTTGGATATGACACATAAACTGTATTGTTATATTCATGAATTTTTCTAAGTTAAATATCAAAAAAATAATCTACATGTTTTTAGGGATTATAAGTTTTTCTCTTGGTGCAATCGGAATTATTATACCTGGTCTTCCTACAACACCCTTTATGATACTTTCATCAATACTTTTTTTACGATCTTCTGACAGGATGTACAAATGGTTAATTAATCATCCAAGATTTGGTAAATATGTACTCGATTTTAAAAAAGGTAAGGGTATAACTTTTAAAACAAAAATCTATGCACAAACAATGATGCTAGTTACGGTATCACTATCCCTTATTCCTATCTCACCAATGTTTATTGATAATCCCGCTATTCGAATTGTGTTATTTATTTCTGGAATTTATAGTTTTTGGTTGGTTGGTTTTAAAATTCCGACAAATAAATCATATTTGAATGAACTTAATTAAAAATAAAAAGATTTTCATTTCACTTTTTATCATTATTTTTCTGTATTTTTTTCTATCATTTTTTGTTGCTTTTTCAGCATTTAGCATTGGAGATGAAGTTTATGAATCTACACCTGAGAGTCTTGGTATATCATATGAGGAAAATAATATTTCAACTTCCAAAAGTTCACTTTCGACGTGGTGGATACCAAATAATTCTGATATCACATTAATTATGTTGCATGGACTAAGAAGTCAGAAAGCTGATCAGGAAATGTTGGGTAAAATTGCAGAGTTTAACAATCTGGGCTATTCAATCATCGCAATTGATTTTCGAAATCATGGAAAATCTGGGGTAGGTGATTTTACTTTTGGAGTAGACGAAGTAAATGACGTATTCCAAACAATTGAATATTACAGAGATGCCAAAGATTTAACGAGGTTTGGCATTTGGGGCTTTAGTTATGGTGGAACAACGGCATTACTTACGGGATTAGATTTTAATCAGCAGAACTTAGGTGTTGAGATTGTTGGCATCTTTGCAGAAAGTCCGTATATGGACCTGCTAGCTGTTTTTACCGATCAAGTTGCTTACAGGACACCTCTTAATACTGCAATGGCAAATCTGCTGAAACCAGGGACAGTTTTGTTAAGTAATCTCATTTACAATTTTGAATTTAATTCTGTTCAGGAAAAGTTTGATTCGAGTAATGGAATAGTAATTCCCACAATATTAATTTCATGTGGTAATGACGAAATTATACCTAAAGGACAAATACAAGATTTGCAGAAATTATTGGGTATTAATTCTTATATTGAAGAATTCAATGACTGCCGTAATCATGGAGATGCTCTTCAAAGCGATTCTGATAAATACAGGAGTTTACTTTTAAATCTTTTTGAATCTTAAAAGTATTATGACTTTTGGCAGTTTTGATGTGATAAAACCTATTTCAGGTGAGAGGTGTGTATCAATTCAATTTTTCTTTTATGTGTTAAATTTTTTGTTAGTTACTCTTAAATTATGAACACAATTCTCAAACCAGATGAAATTATAGAACTTAAATTAATAGAAAAAGTTGAAATAACTCATGATACGAATCGTTATCGATTTGGATTCCCAAATGAAGGAGACATTTTAGGACTTCCAACTGGTAAACATATTGCACTTATGTTTGAGGATATAAATGGTGAACTAGTATCAAAATCATATACACCCGTATCTTCAGATGTTGATAAAGGGTTCGTTGATTTTGTGATAAAAGTTTATAAATCTAATGTACACCCTGACTTTCCTGAAGGTGGAGTTATGTCTCAAAAGATCGATACCCTCGAGATAGGTGACAGTTTCTTATTTCGAGGTCCTAACGGAAGACTTGAATACATGGGTGATGGGGTATTTAATATCAAACAACTCAAGTCAAAGGGCGGTGAAATAATTGAAAAAAAAGTTAAAAATATCGGAATGATTGCTGGAGGAACTGGAATAACGCCTATGATTCAAATTATTCGAGCTGTTTTAAGAAATGAAAATGATTCAACAAAACTGAGTTTATTATTTGCTAATAAAGAAGAGAAAGACATCATTTTAAGAGATAAATTAGAAAATCCAAATATTGACTTTTCAGATCGATTCAAAGTTCACTATACATTAGATAAAGCAAATGATGAATGGTCAGGATTTAGAGGTTTTATTAATGAGGATATGATTAGAGATACTATGCCAAAGCCGGGTAACGATACTTTAATTCTTTTATGTGGGCCACCAAAAATGAATTCAGAAGCAGTAAAGCCAGCACTGGAATCTATAGGTTATTTACCTGAATCAATATTTAATTTCTAATAGTAATTTTTTGCTGATTTACTATGAGTCATAACTAATTTTTCAATGTCTTTAAAAATTTTGTTTGCATGCCCATTACATTCAAATTTTGTTGATAGAATTTCAGTATGGCTGATGTTGATAATACTTTCACTTCTAGCAAATTAAATAATATTTCTCAGTGTCATAGTTCTTATGGAAAAAATAATCAGTTAGCTAAGCCTAAATTAGATCGTTGGAAAGATTTAAACAATGCAATAATTGATTGGATGAACAACGAAGCCATTGAAGAGACTTCTATAAAAATTGCTGAACAAAACAATTTCCAATTCTATGACAAAATTCAAAAAGCAATATTATCTGATTTATTTGCAAGATTTAGATCAATTTACCCAAAAAATGGAGCAGAATTTAATCATGATTTTCCGATTAAAGAAATTGTAAAAAAAATTAATGGAGAAGAATATGCTTTAACAACATATTTCACATATGAGTTCATTGACCAAGGTTCTTCTGAATTTATAAAATTAAAAACTGCTTTTGATCCCGAACCTGAGTTAATAGACAAAGCTATAATTTCAAAATTGAAAGCAGAGAATGAAGATTTTTATACTGCATCTATTGAGCAAGAAGATCTTCAAGAAATTGAATTAGTTGATAATCCAGATGAAATTATTGATAAACATTTTGATATATTAGAAAACTTCTTGAACAATAGACAAGCTCGCAATCCAGGTGAATTGTGTAGTAGGGGCTGCGATATGGCATCACGTTGTGGACAATTTCCTTTAATTAGTAAAGATAAGCTTACCAATCGAATAAGAGAGGTAAAAATATCAAAGACAAATACTGTTAAATTACAAAATTGTGAAAGAAGAGCTGCTTGGAATGTTCAGTATGGGATTCCCAGAGAAGACTATACAGATCATGAGTCTGAATCACCAGGAACAAAGTTTCATAACTACTCACAGGAAATGCTTGTTAATAATAATAATTTCACAAATGACGAAGATATTGAGCGATTTAATAAAATAATTGAAAGTGAAGAAGCAATTACACGAGAAAAACTTTTTATTAAATATAGAGAACTTATCGAAAAGTTAAAACCATATAAAAATTTATCAATTACAAAGTCTGAATTTAATTTAGGGTTCACAATTGTTGCTGATGGCAGGGGTCTCAAAAATGGAGAAGTTGTTGATAAAAAAGTTGCAAGTGTGTTTATGGGGCGTGCGGATTTAGTAGGACGGGTTGATGGCACTGCAATAATTATTGAACTTAAAACTAGGCCTGAATTACCTGAAGATTTTCTCGAAGCACAACTTTACGCCCTAGGTGCGTCAAGATTACTAAATGTTAATGAAATAAAAATATTACATATTTATCTGCCAGATGAAGACTCAAGTATTAAAGAGAGAACATTTTCCGAAAGTGAATTGGTTGAGGCTGAGAAAAAATATGAATCTCTAGCTATTAAATCTGCTTCGTGGGTCCCTTTTAATGCTTTAAGTCCAGCTTATAAAATAGGAGATTGGTGTGAATTTTGTGAGTTTAAAAGTACCTGTTTAGAAAATAGATAACTTTATCTTTAGACGTAAACAAATATATACTTATTGAGATGGATCTTTCAAAAACACATATTGAACTTGTAGAAAAAGTGTATAAAACACTTAAAGACAATATTGCAAAACTAAGAATTAGAAAATCTGATTCACTAACTTTATCAGAAAAAATTCTTTATGGCCATGCTAGAGACGTCAATGAAGTCTCTATGAACAGAGCAGAAGACTTTGGTGATTTCTTACCTGATAGAGTTGCAATGCAAGACGCAACAGCTCAAATGGCTCTGTTACAATTTATGCAGGCAGAGCTTCCAAATACTGCAGTTCCTACAACAGTGCATTGTGACCACTTAATTCAAGCTTACGAAGGAGCAAACAGCGATTTAAAGGTAGCAAATAAGAATCATAAGGAAGTATTTGATTTTTTAAGAACTGCTTCTCAAAAATATAATATTGGTTTTTGGGGTCCTGGAGCTGGAATCATCCATCAAGTAGTT
>MDTD01201434.1_pt1 | contig 12699 bp, 18 predicted proteins | sample 811221 | NCBI WGS metagenome assembly MDTD01 (sample SAMN05326646, study PRJNA326480) | marine metagenome | isolation source: seawater | place: Pacific Ocean: South West | collected 2011 | reverse complement strand
CAGAAGAAAATTAAAAAACTTAAAAAATATATTTTTTCTTTCGACTTAATTTTTTTATAAATGAAAGTCTTTAATTAGAGATAAATCTCTCTTTATGTTATTTTTTTAATTTTGATTTAATCCTATTATTTCCTCTTTTATATAACTAAATTTATCAAAACTGCTTATGTATTGTTGATAATTATTTTTTGACTTAGGTTTATTTCTTAGCTAATTATCTTGCAATGTTTGATTCTTTTGAGTTTTAATTTATGTTCATATAAATCTTAATTTTTTCTCCTAGAGGTAAAAATATTTTTATAGATATTTCTTAAATATTTAATTAGCTCTTATTTTATTATTAATCTATTAATAATAAATTTTCGTTAGAATAGATAAAATTCTTTAAATATATGGCGAAAGGTTTTGATCAACAAAAGTTTAATACAAGTGATTCAAATGTTAAAACCAAAAACAAAAAATTAGGAAATGAAAGGATGATTTCTTGGAGCCCTTGGCCTCCTGCAAATTTTCAATCTAAATATCCTGCTTTTCCTCTTGTAATGACTATTATTCTTTTATTTATTTTACAAATGTATATTTCTTTAGTTAAATAAAGAAAATCAACCTTCCTATTAACGTTTAAAGCTTTTTTTTTAATTTAAAGCTTGTATTATTATAAATTTAAAGTTTGTATTATATTTTATTAACCTTCTAAAAATCTAAAATTTTAGAAATTTATTTTTCTAAATCATTAATACTATATAATTAATTTTTATTGAACTTTCCTCTTTAAAAGTTATAAATTACCATAAAACTTAAATAAGGTAGAAATATGAATACTTCTCAAATCTCAATTGCCATTTTAGGTTTAATTATAGTTCTTATCTTAATATTTTTTTTTAAAGTTACCCTGAAAGAAGGTAGAAGTGCATTAAAACAGATAAATAGTGATAATAACAGCTCCAGCTAGTAATGGAGTTAAAACCGCAATCAATAAAACATTAAATGTCTTTTCTTCTTTTTGGATTTCTTTTTTTAAGTCATTTCCCATAATTTTTTATTCTTCATATAGGCAAATTAGTTGAAAAGGTTTTCAGAAACTAGTACAAAATGTACTTTACGTGGTATTCAATTTATAAAAATGAATGCCTCTTAAATTTTCTTTATATAAATTAAATAAAAATTAGTTATTTTAAACTTATTTTTGTTCTTACTGAACTATGCTTAAAAAATAAGTTAAATTAAAAATAATGGAAAGTACATCTTCCTCTGGATGGTTTTTAATTGCAGGGGTAACTGTTATTTCTTTTATACTTCTTATTTATTTAGGTAAAGAAAAATAAATGGATAATTTAGAGAAACTAATTTTCGATGAAGCTATTAATTTAAACAAATCAAGTGAAATAAAGTATAAATCTGGAAATTTTAGAGGTGCATTTGAAGATAAAAGTAAAGCAAAATCAATTATAAAAAAAATAATTAATTCTAAGGAAATTAAAGATAAATTTAAAGATGAATTGTCAATTTTGTATAATTCAAAGTTTGACTTAATATATGACCATAAAAGGAAAATTAGTGAGTTTAAGAGGGCAGAAATTATTAAGTTATTAGAAGATAAAAGTAAAAAAAAGCTTCAAGAAGGAGATTTTAAAGGGGCTATAAAGGCTCTCAGAAGATCTGAAAAATATTTATAGTATTAATGATTATTAAATTCTTTATTCCAAACATTCAAATTCATTAATTATCTCTATAAATAAAAATCGTAATTTAATTGAGATTTTTATTTATTAATATAGCTTGGGAGCATAAAAAAATATTATCAAAATTGCTGTTTATAACCTTTTTTTGTTTGAAAATATCTTGCCCCTAAATAAATTATTAAAAATGACCAGAAAACAATTTCTAATGCTAGGTTAGTCATTTTGAATTCCTCAACTCTATATATTGAGGTTAATTGCTATTGAATTTTTTTTAAAGAGTCAAAATACTCTAAAATCTAAAAAATACAATTTTTTATTATTTAAAAATTCTAATAAGTATAAATTGATTACCGAATATTAAAAAAGAAACCTTGATTTTTTATTGAAAATAAAATAAAAGAAATGATTATAGAAATTAATAAGAATTTAAATACTGAATTTTGAACTGTTGTTCGAAAAGAATCTTGTGGGCTTTGCAATTTTCAAATTTTAAAATTTAATATTAAAATAAAAATAATTTATAAAATGTCATTATTAAGAAATTTATTAAAAAGTTATAAATTTGATTATGAAGTTCACTCTATAAATTGAGAAGTACAAATAAATTTTATAAAAGTAAAAAAAGATATTACATCTGTATCAAATTGTAAGAAATTAAAACAATGAAGGTGTAAATTTAAACTTATTTAATTTCATATGAATTTACTTTTCGCTTTTACAGAAACCGATATCTCTACAAAATTTTTTTTTAGTTCTTTTGTTGGTGTAGGAGTATCTGCTTTTTTTATTTTTCTATTATTTTGGTTAACTAATCAAAAAGCAATGTTTAATAGTACAAAATAAATTTCTTACTAAAAAAATATTGAGATAGATAATAAAAATATTAATGTGTGAAATTACTGATTTTTTTTAATTTAATCATTTAAAGTTTTTTGAACAATTACAATATAAAAAAATTTTTTGATTATGCAACGTTATTTAATTTCATATAAATTTTATGATGGAGAATCCCAGGGAAAAGGGGGGGAAATGTTAATTGAATGGTTTGAATCAGGTGGTCCTCAAAATAGGCCAGAGGGATATGATGTTCATTCATGGATTTTTATGCCCCAAAATGGGAAAGGGCAATCTGTTGTTACTGCTAATTGCTTAGAAACTATTTGGAGGCAATGGCGTCCCTGGAGACAATTTATGGATATAAATATTGAACCTTGCGCTGATTTAGAGGAAACAGTTAAATTTTTTAAATAGATTTTTTAATTATTACTTAAATCCTCTTTCATCTTCCTCTTTAAGTTGTTTAACGAGTAGTTTATAATCTTGGACAATATCTTCTAGGAAATTAACTATAAATTCATTCCCACATTTTGTCTCAAAATCCATTTCATCACAAATGGCCATTATATCTTCGTATGCAGGATTAAAAATTTTTTCTAATTGCTCATTAGTTGGCTTGAAATTCATTTATTATTAATAACTATTTATAGACTATTAACATAACTTTAGTATGTGTTATTTAAATATATACATTTGAGTCTTTCATCAAATACATATGGATACGACTACAATGAAAATTAACTATAAATCCAAATAATAATTATAGAAAAAAAGAATATAATTGATTTTATAAAACCTAATATATTAGTCTTAATTAAAATTAAGTTTACAAATTATTTTTCAAGAATAATTAATTTAAGAGATTTTGGCTTAATTTAATTTAATAGATAACAAGGTATTATTAGATATTAACTATGTAATTAATGTACTAGCTATAAATATAAAAAAAATCTAATGTCTATAATTATAAATTTTTATTATGTATCTTTTTGCTGTAATCGGCTTTTTTGCTGCTTTCATTGCTTTTATGAAAATTGGTTCAAATGATTTTGGAATAACTACAAGAAAAGAATTGCCAAAAGGGCCAAAGACTTTTTAATTCTTTATGGAACTTTAATTTAATAATTAATTATTAATTTTTTATAATTACTTAAACCATCCTTTTTTATTTTGCGTTGAGGAATTAACAGTTTTTTGTAACTTTGGTTCATCAGTTCTTCCTTTAATGATCATAAGTGGTACGATTCCCCATAAAATTAGAAATAAAATCCAGAAAACTGTTATATTCATTTAATTGAAAATAAAACAATATCATAATATTATTTTGTTGTAATGCGTGAGCTGTTGAACAATCAATATTCCGATATAAATAATTTACATATTTATAATTTCATCTAAATATCTTGATGTTATATTTTTATTCATCAGTTGGCTCATAGGAAGATATTTTAGAAGCATTCTTATGTTTTCTTCATCTTTTTGTGTTATTTCACATTTTAAGTTTTTATTTTTAATTTCATGATTTAACCATTCTTTACAATCTTCAAAAGTTGGATAATTTGGTTCATTATCACAAATCCAGTCTGCTAAACCTAAGAAGATAATGTTATCGTCCATTTCTAGAGTAATTTAATTCATAATAATAAAAATTCTTATCAAACTGTTATTTATATAGTAAATGGTCTTTTAAGACATCAAATTCTAAATAAAAATAAAACTATGATTTCTAAAATCAATATTATGGAACTCTAAATTTATTCAAAATAAGAAATTGAATATTATAGAAGTTTAAAATTTAATTTTAAAAGAAAAAAAACTAATAATTGATTTTTTCTTTGGTTATAGATCTCTTAGATATTCCTATAAGTAAGGATATTCATTTACAAATATGTAAAAATATAATTTGATAAATTTCTTAAGATGAATTAAACCAATAATGAAGATTTAAATTAAGTTCTCAAAAGTATTTAATTTAAACTATTTTATTGTGGAGTATTAATTTTCAGATTAAGTTCTCTCATTTTTAAATTCCTGCACTTTTTTATATATCCTTGATAGAAATAATTTGATCATACTGAAATTTAATTTTTATCAAGTTGATTTAAAAATTTCCTACTTCTCTCAAATCGTGCATTAGTAAAAAAAATTTCAGGAGTTGAAATTTCGATAACTTTACCATCATCCATAAATAAAACTTGATCACATACCTCTTTAGCGAAATTTATCTCATGAGTCACAACTACCATAGTCATACCACCCTTAGCAAGATTTCTCATAACATCTAAAACCTCATTAATTCTCTCTGGATCAAGTGCACTTGTAGGTTCATCAAATAATAATAATTCAGGTTTAAGTGCTAATGCTCTTGCTATTGCAACTCTTTGTTGTTCTCCCCCACTTAATTGATAAGGATATTTTCTAGCATGGGTTTCTATTCCCATTTGAGTAAGGAGACGAATACCATTATCTTCTGCATCTTTTCTCTTTTGTTTTTGAGAATGAATCGGAGCCAATGTTAAGTTTTCTATTATTGTTAAATGGGGGAAAAGATTAAATTGTTGAAAAACCATACCAACTTTTTTTCTTATTTTTTGAATTTTTTTCTCATCGTTAAAAGGATCTATATTTGTTCCTAATATATTTAATTTTCCTTTATCAAAATTCTCAAGTCCATTAAATGTTCTAATTAAAGTACTTTTCCCAGAGCCAGAAGGTCCCATAATTACAAGAACTTGTCCTTGATTGACATTTAAAGATACATTATCAAGTGCTAACAATCCTTTTGTATAGGATTTCGTTATGTTTTGGGCTTTAATAATTGTTTTCATAGGTTATTTTTAAAAAATTTCTTTACTCGTTTTCATTCTTCGTTCAATACTTCTTGAAATATAAGCCATAGTAGTACAACCTAACCAATAAACGACTGCCAACCAAATATAAACTTCCATATATTGACCAATAAATTTTGGATTTGCGAGTAAACTTCTTCCTATACCTAACAATTCTACTAAACCTAAAATCGCCATTAATGATGTATTTTGAAAAAGTCCTATGCATTGATTAGTAAGAGCAGGAAGTGCTATACGCAGAGATTGGGGTACTAATATTAATCTAATAATTTGTATTTGATTGAGTCCTAAACTATTTGCTGCTTCAATTTGCGTTTTGGGTATTGATTGTAAACCGCATCTAATATCTTCTGCTATGTAAGCAGACACAAATAATGTAAATGCAAAAATAGCTCTCCACACACGGTCAAATGTAATTCCTATTGGAAGAAATAAAGGTATCAATAATTGTCCAAAAAAAAGAACTGCTATCAAAGGTATGGCTCTCATCGTATCAATATAAAGAGAACTTATCTTTTTAACTAAAAGTAATTTACTTTTTCTGCAAAAAGCTAAAATTATTCCAATTGGTAAAGATAATAAGGAACTACAAATAGTTAGTAAAATCGTCAATATTAATCCTCCTATATTTCTACTCATAACAGGAGTAAGTCCGCCTCCCCCATAAAGCAAATATATGCCAAGTGGAATAGTACTTATCCAGCCATATAAAAGATTCTTTTGAACCAATTTACAATCAGCGCCAAAAAGTGTAATTAGAGTTAGGAATAAAAGAGAAAATAGCCATAAAGTTGGTCTCCAATATTGTTGCTTTGGGAAACTTCCAAATGTAAATAGATAAAGATTAGAAGTTATTACATCCCAATTTGCTTCCAAGAGAAGCCATGCTATGGCTTGAAAAAAAAATAAAAAAATAATTATAAATAATAAAAAAATAAAAAGATTTAATAAAAAATTTGTAAATAAATATCTTCTTGCGTTTAATTTTAATCTTCTAAAATTATTTAAATAGAAATTTCTCATTCAAATATGTTTTTAATTATGTGAAAATCTTTTATTTATAATTTCCATAAAATTGCTAATAAGTAAATTTAATAAAAGAAAACTTGCCATCAAAATTATAAAACACTCAATTGCCCTTCCAGTTTGAGTAATAATAGTATCATTTATTGCATATATATCAGAATATCCAACCGCAATAGCAAGGGTACTATTCTTTGCTAGGTTAAGATATTGACTTGTGAGTCCAGGGATAATTGCAGGCATTGCTTGAGGGATTATTATTCCAAAGAAACCTTTATTCTCTGAAAGACCTAAACTTCTAAAAGCTTCCCATTGTCCTTTAGGGACTGAGAGAATACCACCACGAATTACTTCTGCAATAAAGGCACTTGAAAATATGCTTAATCCAAGCATTAAGGATGAAAATTCAGATGTTAAAGAAAGTCCAAGAAAATATATTCCTTGATTTGAGATTGTCAATATATTTTCTATATTAATAAAAAAATTATTCTTTAAACCTAAAAATCCTATAAAGTACCAAAACATAAGTTGAAGGAGAAGAGGAGTTTGTCTTATGGTTGTTATATATAATCCTGATAATCTCCTTAGAAATATATTTCTATTTGTTCTTGCAAATCCAATTATTGAACCTAAGATTGTTGCAATAGATAATGATGAGAATATTACTTTAATGCTATTTAACCATCCAATAAATAATGCCCATGCATAACTGTCTGATGGCTCGTATTTTAAGGAATATTCTGCTAGTGCAAAACTAGCTGGTTTAAATAACCATGAAAAATTAAAATTCAAACCTATTCTTGTTAGATTAATTATTAGATTGTTAACTATTATCCCTACAAAAATAATAAATATAAAAAAAATAATTATTTGTAAAAATAAATCTTTTCTTATTTTCATTTAATAAATTGAATCTGGCTGATTAGTTAAATGGAGGAGATATAAGTAAACCACCATTTTTATAAATTTTATTTAACCCCCTTGGGATTGGTACTTCACTATTTAATCCCAAGTGCCTTTCATAAATTTCTCCATAGTTACCTGTTGCTCTGATAACCTTTACTACAAAGTCATTTCTTAAACCAATCTTATTCCCTAAACCTCCGTCAATCCCTAGAAATCTTCTTAAAGGTTTTAAGTTAGGATTGTTTTTTGCTAGTTCTAATTTCTTATTTATATTCTGTTTTGTTATTCCTTTCTCTTCTGCCGATATTAGAGCAAATACTACCCATCGCATAGCATCAGAAAGTTTTTGATCTGTTCCATTTGAAGCAGGAGCCAATGGTTCTTTACTCAATATCTCATCAAGAATCAAATGATTATTTGGTTTCTTGAATCCTGATCTTGCAGCTGCTAATTGCGATCTATCGGATGTCATCGCTGAACATCGACCTTGAAGATATCCAGCGACTACTTGATTTAAATCCTGATACTTTATAGGAGTATAAGGAATAAATGCGCTTTCAAAAGCATCATTAATATTCTGTTCTGTAGTCGTTCCAGAACCAACACAAATTGATTTATTTTTGAGGTCTTCTATATTTTTTATTCCACTATCCTTTTTAACCATCAGTCCTTGACCATCATGAAAAACTACCGGACCAAATGTTAATCCATTGCCTCCAATAGAATCTCTACTTAGAGTAAAAGTCGTATTCCTTGAGAGAAGATCTATATCTCCTGTTTTGATAGCAGTAAATCTCTCTGCGGCTGTAAGAGGACGATATTGAATTCTATTAGGGTTATCAATTATTGCGGCAGCAAATGCTTTGCAAATATCTACATCTATCCCCTTATAATTTCCATCTGTGTCAAGAAAACTAAATCCTGGAATTTTTCCACTTACACCGCAAATTAATTCGTTTCGACTCTTTATCAAATCAAGGCGCGAAACATTTTTTTGACTATTGCTGACGCAACTTGTGAGTAATAAGCTAAGCAAAGAAATTCCAAATAACAAAAAACGCATAAAATTTCATTGATTTATATTATTATCTTCCCCAAATATTTATGTTTTTAAGATAATTAAAGAAAATCTTTTAATTTATTTAATCGAATGTTGCCAATTTACTAATAAAAAAAAAATTTCTAGAAATTTTAATAATAAAAGATGAAAATTTATAAATACTTTTACAAATTAACTAATAGATAATTACTTTTAATTGGTTTTCGCGAGATAATTAACTTTTTGGTAAAGTTAACTAATGGAAATTAATAAAGATAAAGTTTTAATCACTGGGGCTTCTGGATATATTGCACTTCATTGTATTAGTGAACTACTTAAAAATGATTATATTGTGAAAGGCTCTTTAAGAGATTTAAAAAGAGAAGTAGAAGTTCGAAAATCACTAAATCTCGATCTTGATGACAATCGTCTGGAATTTTGTTATTTAGATTTACTTCGTGACGAAGGTTGGGAAGATGCCACCTCTGATTGTGATTATCTATTGCATGTTGCGTCCCCTTTTGTAATAGAAGAACCTAAAAATGAAAGTATACTTATTAATCCAGCTTTAGAAGGTACATTAAGGGCTTTAAAAGCAGCTGAAAACTCAAATATAAAAAAAGTTGTGATAACTTCTTCTATGGCTTCTATTGCATATGGTAGAAATAAAAGGATATGTGATCCTAATGATTGGACAGATATTAACCAAAATGTTGGTGCTTACATTAAAAGTAAAACCATCGCTGAAAAAGCGGCATGGGATTTTATTGAAAATCAAAAAAATGATTTATTTAAGCTAACTACAATTCATCCAGGAATGGTATTTGGCCCTTTACTTAATAAGGATGTTGAAGGTGCTTCAGCAAGCTTAATAAATAATATGATTACTGGAAAGTTTCCTGCTATTCCTCAAATTTACTTTACTGTGGTTGATGTTAGAGATGTTGCAAAATTACATGTGCAATCTTTAAAGAATTCAAGAAGTGATAATAAAAGAATTATTGCAACATCCCAAAGCAGTTTTGCATTTGCTGAAATCTCGAAAATTTTAAGAGATCTTGGCTTTGATAAATCGCCAAAGAATTTAATACCGAATCAAGTTATCAATTCTTTAGCCCCTTTTAAAAAAGAAATGAGAAGTACTGCTTTCATGATCCAAAGAGGTTCTTATGAAACTGATATCTCGGAGACAATTTCTATCTATGACTGGAATCCCATCCCTTTACAAAAAACATTAGAGGATATGTTAGCTTCTCTGGAAAGAATATCTAATTAAAAAATTTTTTAGTTATCAAAATAATCATTTAATACACTTCATAATCTTTATATTTATTAAATGTTAGTTTTGTATATTTATTATTTTCACAAAATTATTTTATAAAATATCAATATTTATTTATTAAATTGTTAGTAATTTAAAGAAAACATTTTCTAAAAGTGCTATTGTTAATTGAATATTAGAATTTAAATATAAGTTTCTTTATTTTATATGGTTTTTACTCAAGAACAAATTAAGATAATACAAGAAAATCGTCCAGATTTAAGGTTTCAAAGATTACCTACTTTAGATGATATAGTTTTTGATTTTTTGAGAAAATTTGATATTGTATTGACAAAAAAAAATAAAAGATTTGCAAGTAATGATATTTATAATATGAATAATTTCACCAAAAGTTTAAATATTATTAGAAGTAATACAAGTATTCATGAAGAGACAGGACTTGATTCTGCAGAATGGAATTATTGGAAAAAGTGGGCTCTTGAACATCAAGATTTTGAGGAATTTAAGATTCTAAAAATTAAGTCAAATCAAATGTTTAACAAGAAAATTCTTGATAAATTAAACAGTGAAGAGGTTGTTGAAGAATTTAATAAATATTTTAATAATTCAAATTTATTTAAAATTTTAAAAAGAGAATATCTAACAAGTATTGTTTTTATATTTGTTTTATTTATTTGTTTTTTATTAATTTATAAAATAATAAATCAAAGAAATATCTTTAATTTAGAAAACAAAAATATTAGTTTCAATAATTCATTAATCTCAAAATTTAAAAATGCTTAAATTTCTTAAAAATAAAATATTAGAGAAAATTTTTTATTGGTTTAGTGCAATTGCAATATTAGTTTTATTTCCATTATTAATAATTTTTATATTAAGGTTAGGCAACTATTTTTCTCCCTTAGGATTTATTATCAAAGTTGCAATCTATTTATTTTGTGGTGGAGTAACTCTCACAGGATTAATCGCAATCATTTTATTTTTTTATGAAACTATTAAGAAAGAATCAAAAGCTTTTAACGTAAAAAAGAAATAAATAGCTAATAACTAATTTATGATTAAAAGATTTTTTTTAAGTAGTTCTTTATAAAATTTTTTTGGGAAGCACAAAAATTTTTTTTCTTTGATCTTAATGATTTTCTTGGAGACAATCCAAAATCTTCCCTTCCTTTTACCTTATTTTTTAAATTCTAATTTTATTAAGTTCTTAAATTCACCTCCTTTAAAAAGTTAAAATCATATTTATAAAATTAATAGATTAAATAATTTTTCAAAACGATTTATATTTTATAGATGCTTATCACTTATCTTTCGCTTTTCCCAGAGAATCATTTTCAACAGTTAAAAGGATTTTTTTTAGTCCATACCCAAACAGGACTATAGAAAATAAAAATCCAGTTAATTTTATAATCTCAAATAAATTGTCCATATGATTGAACAGATTTCTCGTATTTTTACTTCTTTCGCAAATAAAAGCTAGTAAAACTTAAAATTTTTTGATCTTTAGTAGAATCTTGCTTTGATAAATTTAATAATAAATTTCTTCTGATTTTTTATTTTATACTTATTAATTTCCCTAAATTATTTTATTGAATTACTAATAAATTAGTTTTAACTTTTAAGAAGTTTATTTTCTTATCAATTTATTAATAACTACTTATTCTTAAAAATGTATATTTTCTTACTTTATTTAACCATTGAGTGTTCTCTAATAAATATATAAAATAATTACTTTTTTCTATACTTCTTAGGAAAATTTGAGAACATTGAAAAACGTAGCCGTTGTTACTGTAAGTCGTATATTAATATACTTATCATAATTATTGTACATTTATTTTGTGTGAGGCAAAATGAAACTCTTCCAACAACTGTTGGTTGCTGGTGCTGCTGCGAGCTTTATAGCTCCTTTTGCTGCACAAGCAACTGATGTTAATCTTGAAGATATGAACAGCTATTCAAATAGCTCAAAATCTGCAGGATTCACAAATAATTACGTAAACATTCAGCCTGGTGACTGGGCTCACCAATCCATTAAGGATCTTGCTAAGTCAAGAGGTTGCGATATTAACGTTACTGATAAAGCTCTTTCACGTTTTGAAGCTGCTGCTATCGTTAATTCCTGCTTAGGAAATGTAGCAGAAGTAACTAATGTAGAAAGAAGTTTAATTAATGAATTTTCCAGCGAACTAGCTGTAATTAGAGGTCGTTTAGATGGTCTCGAAGCAAGAATGAATGAATTTGAAGCAGGTAGTTTTTCTTCTACTACTTCAGCTTCTTTTTCTGCTGACTTTGCTATTGGTGCTGTCGATGGATCTCCCGATGATTCTTCAGGTAATAATAGAGAAAAAGTTGGTGTTGACTACGGATATCAAATAGACTTAACCACTAGTTTTACTGGTGATGATTCATTAGACGTATCTATCGATGCTGGTCAAGGAACTCTTAGTGAGCTTGATCTTAACTCAGCAGGTAATAATTTAACTGTTGATGGTATTGCCTACACTTTCCCAATAGGGGATAGTACAACTGTCTTCTTCGGTAATGGGATGGATGGTAGTACACTCTTTAACACTGCCTGTTTATATAGTGGACCTAGTGATACGCTAGATGATTGTGGTAATGTTTCGTCAGCTTTAGCTGTTGGATTAGGGACTGCTGCTGGTGTTACTTATGACTTTGGTAATGGTATAACTGCTTCTATTGGTTACGAAGGAGAAGGCCAAACTTCCAAAGGTGTTGCTTCAAAAGAAAGTAATGATGCTATCGCGGGCCAGATTGCATATTCTTCTGACAAGTATGGTGTATCTGTAACCTTTGCCGAGATTGAGACAAGTTCAAGTGTCAATGATACTTATACTGCCATAAATGCATTCTTTGATCCTGATGAGAAGGGTTTCCCATCTGTTAGCTTTGGTTATGAGTGGGGAGATGATGGTAGTGAGGCTGAAAATGCTGATGAGACTAAATCTTATTTTATAGGTTTTCAGTGGGATGATTTTGGAATGGGAACATTTGGTGTCGCCGCTGGTACTCATACTCCCGTAATTGAGGATGGAGATTCTTATTTAATGTATGAAGCTT
>MDTD01106820.1_pt1 | contig 12700 bp, 9 predicted proteins | sample 811221 | NCBI WGS metagenome assembly MDTD01 (sample SAMN05326646, study PRJNA326480) | marine metagenome | isolation source: seawater | place: Pacific Ocean: South West | collected 2011 | reverse complement strand
ATTATTTTTATAGATGAAATAGACGCCGTTGGTAGGCATAGAGGGGCTGGTCTTGGAGGCGGAAATGATGAAAGAGAACAAACGCTTAATCAACTTTTAGTAGAAATGGATGGTTTTGATGCTACTGAAGGTGTTATTTTGATAGCTGCCACAAATAGACCAGATGTTCTTGATCCCGCCCTATTGCGACCTGGTCGTTTTGATAGACAAGTAGTAGTTCCAAATCCAGATATACAAGGCAGAAACAAAATTCTTGAAGTCCATACGCGCAAACTACCATTGGCTCCAGATGTTGATATTAATGTTATAGCCAGAGGTACCCCAGGGTTTTCTGGAGCAGATTTAGCCAATCTATCGAATGAAGCTGCTCTTCTTGCTGCGAGACGTAATAAGCGTTTAGTTACTATGTTAGAATTTGAAGATGCTAAAGATAAAGTTCTCATGGGTGCTGAAAGAAGATCAATGGTTATGACACGAAAGGAAAAAGAGCTTACAGCCTATCACGAAGCCGGTCATGCTCTAGTAGGTATTTTTACTCCAGGTAATGACCCATTGCACAAGGTAACAATTATTCCAAGAGGAAGGGCTTTGGGAGTAACTATGAATCTTCCTGAAAGAGATAGATATTCAGAAACAAAAAAAGAGATGAAGGCTAAGCTTGCAATGATTTTTGGGGGAAGAGTTGCTGAAGAACTTATTTTTGGTAAAGATAATATAACTTCAGGAGCTTCCAACGATATTCTTCAAGCAACACAAAGAGCCAGGGCTATGGTTGTGGAATGGGGTATGAGTGAAATTCTTGGGCCATTAAGATATTCTGAAAATGAAGAAGATGTATTTTTAGGCAGATCTGTAACTCAACGTAAAAGCATGTCAGAAGAAACTGCTAAAATAATAGACCAAGAGATTAGAAAACTAATTGATACTGCTGAATCGCATGCTAAAAAAGTTTTAAAGAAGAATATTAAACACTTGCATAGTTTAGCGGATGCTTTACTTGAGTTTGAAACCCTTTCAGGCGACGAAGTTAAAGGTTTAATAAAGAACGGTAAGATAAAACAGACAAGACAACCAAGAAATGATTCCGGTGATAAAAAAACATCTTTACCAGTTGGAAAAAAGAATCCTGGTAAAAAGAAAATAGGTTTAAACCCAAACCCAGCTATTACGTAATTATTTTTGCAAACCTCTCAAAATAAATATTATCTTAATCCAATTGGCTTTGTTAATAATGAACGTGCTCTTGAATTGGAAAAAACCAAAGATTGTATCAAGATAGGTAGTACATTTTTTACTGGTTTTGAAGTTTTAGAAAAAAAAAACAAAAAAGGCCTGATAAAAAAATATTTTACTGTTAGAGAATTCTTTAATTACATTGATAAAAAAGCACCTATCAAATTAAGAGAAAATTTCGATAATCTTATTTCTTCAAGAGATTTAATAAAAAAAATTAAAAAATCACAAAAAAACAATTTTGTCATTTTTGGTATATTAAATGTTACTCCGGATAGCTTTTCTGATGGAGGTGAAAATCTTTTATTAAAAGATGCCTTAGAACATTCACAACAAATGGTAAAATCAGGCGCCGATTTTGTAGATTTAGGTGGTGAATCTACAAGACCAGGAGCTGTAAAAGTAAGCGAAGATGTTGAAGCAATGAGAATCTTACCAATTCTTCAGTTACTTAATTATAATAAAATTAATGTTTCTTTAGATACTAGAAATTCATCAACAATGGAATTAGGTATCTTGTCGGGAGCTAAAATTATAAATGATGTAAGTGCTTTAATGAATGATAAAAAAAGTGTTGAAATAATTAAATACCATCAAACACCTATAATATTGATGCATATGCCAGGAACCCCACAAAATATGATGAAAAAAAATATTTATAATAATGTGTTATTTGATGTTTATGACTTTTTAGAAGAAAGGATAAATTTCTGTGTAGCTAACGGAATAAAAAGAAACAATATAATTGTGGATCCAGGCATTGGGTTTGGAAAAAACTATGAACAAAACTTAGAAATTTTAAGAAATTTATCACTATTTCATACTCTTGGTTGCCCTATTATGTTGGGTGTCTCGAGGAAAAGATTTATTTCTTCAATTCAGAAAGAAGACAATCCAAAAAATCGTTTGCCGGGTACAATTGCTTCCACAATTATGGGTATGAAACAAGGTATACAAATTCATAGAGTCCATGATGTTTCAGAGATCGTACAATCTCTAAAAGTATTTGAAAAAATTGTTAATTAATGAAAAAAAAATATTTTGGAACTGATGGTGTTAGAGGGATTGCAAACGAATATCCAATAATCCCTAGTTTTTTAAAGAAATTAGCATTTGCAATTTTCAAATATAAGAAAAAAGAATTGAGAAAAATAATTATCGGTAAAGATACCAGGATATCAGGTTCTATGATTGAAAAAGCACTAGTTGACGCTTTTTTAATCCTAGGAGTTGATTGCACCAGTATTGGAGTTGTGTCAACTCCGATATTAGCATTTTCAACTAAAAAATATAAGTATGATTTAGGTATTATGATTTCTGCCTCTCATAACGAATATAAGGATAATGGAATAAAAATTTTTAATAATTGCGGTGAAAAATTATCAGACGAAGATGAACTTTTAATAGAAAAATATCTTGATGCAAATTTAAATAATTCGATGAAAAAAGGTATTTTTGTCGAAAAAAAAATAAAATTAGATGATTATGAGAGTTTTTTATTTGATAAACTTCCTACCAAATTAGATTTAAAAAAAATAAAAATTTTTATGGATTGCGCAAATGGATCACTAAGTTATATTGCTCCAAATTTTTTTAAAAATCTAGGAGCTAATGTAATAGAATATGCATCAAATCCAAATGGCACAAATATTAATAAAGATTGCGGGGCTATGTATCCAGAAAAATTATCTAAACTTACAAAACTCAACCATGCAGATGTTGGTTTAGCTTTTGATGGTGATGCTGATAGAGTTCTAGTTTCAGATGAAAAAGGGCAAATATTAAATGGAGATGATATTTTACTTTCCATAGCAACTCATTTAAATTTTTGTAAATTATTAAAAGGTAATTGTGTCGTTTCTACTGTAATGTCAAACCTAGGTTTTAGAGATTACCTAAAAAACATTGGTGTTAAACTCTATTTGACTTCAGTTGGAGATAGATATGTAATTGAAAAAATGAAAGAAATTGATGCATCTTTAGGAGGTGAGCAATCGGGCCATATTATTTTTTCAGAAAACGGATTCTCTGGTGATGGAATTTTAACTGCTTTATTTCTTTTATGTATTATAGAGCAAAAAAAATTTAAAATGTCTGAAATTAGTAGTCAATTCAAAAAAACTCCTCAAAAACTTATTAATTTTAAATTAAAAAACGCAGCTGAAAAAATTATTGAAAATGAAATACTACAAAAAAGAATAAAAAAATTTAAAGAAAATGACAAATTTATTACAGACATATTATTAAGGAAATCCGGTACAGAGAACTTATTAAGGTTTATGGTACAATGTAATAACGAAGATCAACTTGACTTAATAATAAATGATGTGAAAAAAACTATTGAAAAGATTGATGATTACTAAAAATAAAACTTTAGTTATTCTTTCAATCGCTGGAAGTGACAATTCCTCAGGTGCTGGAATTCAAGCAGATATTAAAACTGCTAAATCACTTAATGCTTATTGCACAACTACATTAACATGTATTACATCTCAAAATTCACAAAAAGTTTCAAAAGTTTTTTCTATACCTACGCATGTTGTTTTATCACAAATAAAAACAATCAAAGAAGAGTATAATATTGATGGTATAAAAATTGGTTTACTAACAGACTGCAAGTTAGTAAGTCCATTAAAGAAAATTCTTGAATTTATCAATGTTCCAATAGTAATTGATCCTATATATGAGTCGACATCTGGAAAAAAATTTATGAATAAAAAAGATTTTATTGATACTTATTTTTCACTTTCAAAAATAGCTAGTTTTTTAACACCAAATCTTAACGAGGCAAAATTACTATCAAATTCTCAGAATAAAAATTTTTCAAAAAAAGAAATATTGTCAGTGCTTTTTAAAAAATTAAAAACCCCAATAATTCTTACAGGTGGAGAGGATGATAAAAATTACTCAAACGACACTTTAATATCTAAAGAAGGAATCAAGGAGTTTAAATTAAAAAAAATTAACTCTAATAAAACACATGGATCTGGATGTTCATTTTCTACTGCTTTAACTATTTTTCTTGCTAGTGGTGAAACTATAGAAAATTCAATAAGACTGGCTAAGTCTTTCATTAAAAAGACTATAATAAGATCACCAAACCTAGGAATTGATTATGGACCTATTTGTTAAGTATTTAATTATTTATCTTTGCTAATATAAATTTCACTACCTAATTCTTTAAATTTTTTGGCCATTTCCTTTTTACCCTTGTTGGATTCCTCTCTTATTTCTTGAGAAATCTTCATTGAACAAAATTTTGGACCGCACATAGAACAAAAATGAGCAAGCTTAGCTCCCTCAGCAGGTAAAGTCTGATCATGAAAATTTTCTGCTGTTTCTGGATCTAATGACAAATTAAATTGATCTCTCCATCTAAATTCAAATCTCGCCTTGGAAAGAAGATAATCTCTATAATAAGCCCCTTTATTTCCTCTAGCAAGATCAGCTGCATGCGCAGCAATTTTGTATGTTACAACACCAATTCTTACATCATCTTTATCTGGTAATCCAAGATGTTCTTTTGGGGTAACATAACAAAGCATTGAGGTTCCATACCATCCAATCATTGCAGCACCAATAGCACTTGTAATATGATCATAACCTGGTGCTATATCAGTTGTTAGTGGCCCTAGTGTATAAAAAGGAGCATGTTTACAATGTTTTTCCTGTTTTACCATATTTTCTTTAATAAGTTGCATAGGAACATGTCCAGGACCTTCTATCATTACTTGGACATTATGTTTCCAAGAGATATCAGCAAGTTCTCCTAATGTCTCTAATTCAGAAAATTGAGATTCGTCATTAGCATCATTAATGGATCCAGGTCTTAAACCATCACCAAGAGAAAAACTTACGTCATATGCTTTCATAATTTCACATATATCTTCAAAATGTGTGTAAAGAAAATTTTCTTTGTGATGAGAAAGACACCATTTAGCAATAATGGATCCACCTCTTGATACTATTCCAGTAAGTCTTTCAGCAGTTAATGGAATATAATGAAGTCTGACACCTGCATGGATTGTGAAATAGTCTACCCCTTGCTCTGCCTGCTCAATTAGTGTGTCTTTGAAAATATCCCAATTAAGTTCTTCGGCTACGCCCCCAACTTTCTCTAAAGCTTGGTATATTGGTACAGTTCCAATTGGTACGGGGGAATTTCTAATTATCCACTCCCTAATTTCATGAATATTCTTGCCTGTTGATAAATCCATAACAGTATCACTACCCCATCTAATAGACCAAACAAGTTTTTCAATTTCATCATAAACATCTGAGAGAATTGCTGAGTTACCTATATTAGCATTAATCTTTACTAAAAAATTTTTACCTATAATCATTGGTTCAAGTTCTCCATGATTTATATTGGATGGAATGATTGCTCTACATTGAGCAATTTCATTTCTTACAAATTCAGGAGTGACAAGATCATCTTTTGAAAATTTTTTTCCTAAAATTTTTTCTCTACCTTCATTTTCTCTGATTGCACAATACTCCATTTCCTCTGTAATTATATTATTTCTTGCATAAAAGAGTTGAGTAATCTCACCATTATTGCTTTTTCTCAAAATTTTGTTTGTATTATTAGGAAAAATATCAACATTTTTGTCACATTTTTCTAAATATTTCAGATCTGTTCTTTTAATATCTGTGATACCATCTCGCTTCAACAACCAATTCAAGCGAATCTTTCTAAGACCTTCATTATAATTGTGAGTATAATTTGGATCAGAATAGCAGCCTGATGTATCATAAACAGTTAAATTTTTATTTTCTTTATCATCTAATGCAATATTCCTCATACCTACCTTCAAATCTTTGTAAATGTTTCCATTTATATAAATTTTACTAGACTTAGGAAAATTCTTGAAGAACATCCTACTTTTCTTGTTAAAGGATTTTTTTTTCGAAGGTTCTATTTTTTTTAACATTTTTTAGATATTTTAATTTACTTAAATTATTAATTTATAAAGTTATTATAATTGGATTATTTTACAAAAAATAGATTTATTTGAATTTTTAGGAACTTATGTTCGATTTAGATCAAAATAGCTTCATTTTCTTTAGCTTGACAATAGTTTTTCTAAGCATGGTTTTCTATGCGATAGATAAATTTTCTATTCTATTTAAGTCAATTATTATTCTCACATTCTTACTGTTATTTTTCTCAATTTTTCCATTTAAAAATTCAGAAGGAATAAATATGCTTGGCCCTCAAATTATATTAAATGGTTTTAGTAATACATCGCTAATAACGGTAATTTCACTTTTGATTTTGGGTCAAGGGGTAGTAAGAACCAGAGTTCTTGATAATATTGTGTCAAAATTTTTAAATTTTTTTCCTAAAAATCCTAAATTAGTTGTTATTTTATGTTTAATAATTGTTCTTTTCTTAAGTGCTTTTTTAAACAATACTCCCGTAGTGATAATTTTTATTCCAATTATACAAGGTATCATAAAGAACCTAGATATATCAGTTGGAAAATTTATGATGCCTTTGAGTTTTGTTGCAATATTAGGTGGTATGACAACTTTAATAGGGTCAAGTACAAATCTTCTTGTGTCAAATTCACTTAAAACATATGCTAATGTGGAGATTGGCTTTTTTGATATTACTTTTCCAGGTTTAGTAATTGCATCTTCAGGATTTGTTTTTATTATTCTCTTTTCAAAGTTTCTTCTTACTGATAGGTCACCAATGACAAATAAACTTATTGAAGACTCAGATAATAACTTTATTACACAAATTTTTTTAACTAAGAATTCAAATCTTGTGGGAAAAATTTCAAAGCAAGGAAAGTTTGAAGGCTTAGATCAAATAAGGGTTCTTATGATTCAAAGAGGTGAGCATGCAGAACATGGACCTTTTGACAATTTCGTTTTGGAGGAGGGAGATCTTTTAGTGATCTCAACCACAAGAGAGTCCTTAACAGAAATTTTATCAAAAAATATTGCATCTATTAATTCGGATTACGATACCGAAAAAAATCAAGATGATGAAAAAAGTCATATTATTGCTGAAGCAATGGTAACTCCTTCTTCAAGTCTAGTAGGAAATACTATTGAAAATGTTAGTTTCAGATATAGATATAATTGCCTAGTAATAGGTCTTCAAAGAAAATCTAAGATTATAACTAGGCATATAACTGAACTTCCACTTGAGACTGGAGATATTTTATTAATTCAAGGTTCAAAAGAATCAATTAAAAATTTAAGGAATCAAAGTGATATTTTACCATTGGAATGGGCTACTTCTCAAATCTTTCAAAAGGATCTTGCAAACAAATCTTTATATATTTTTTTGACAGTTATTCTTTTAGGTGCATTAGAAATTTTTCCACTAGTAGTTGCATCTCTTTTAGGAGTTGTTTCTATGATTTTATTTAAAGTTCTTTCAATTAGGGAAACTATAAGAAATGTTGATAATAATTTATTACTTCTGATTGTAACATCTTTGGCACTAGGAAATGTAATACAAATTACTGGAACGGCAACGTTCTTATCTGACTCTATGATTGATTTGCTTGAGAATTCTTCACCGCTCATGATTATTTCTTGTTTCTTCATATTGGTTTCAATTACAACAAACTTTATTTCTAATAATGCGTGTGCCGTTCTTTTTACTCCCATTGCAGTCGATTTAGCAATTAAGTTGGGGATAGATCCAAAAATTTTTGCTATAGCTCTAATATTTGCAGTAAATACTTCGTTTATAACTCCTCTTGCATATCAGACAAATCTTCTTGTAATGGGACCAGGACATTATAAATTTATCGATTTTATAAAATTTGGTTTACCACTTACAATAGTTTGCTGGATTGCATTTATAATTTCATTTCCAATTATTTTTAATATATGAAAAAACCAATAATAAAACCTAGTAATCCATTTTTTTCATCTGGACCAACTAGGAAGCCTAGTGGATGGAAATTAAAGACAATTAATGATAGCTTTTTGGGAAGATACCACCGATCCAAGGATGTTCTAGAATATGTTGATGGTATTTTAGAAAAAACAAAAAAAATTTTAAAAATACCTAAAGAGTATAAAATTTTAATTGTTCCTGGGTCATGTACTGGAGCAATGAATGCTGTGTTTTGGTCTATACTAGGGCCAAGAAAAATAACCTCTATTGTTTATGATGAGTGGGGTTCTAGTTGGAATAAAGAAATAGAAAAATTAAACCTAGATTTAGATTGTAGAAAATCAATGAATGGTGTACTTCCTAATTTAAAAAATATTTCAAGAACAAACGATATTGTTCTAGTTTGGACAGGTACCACACATGGTATTACGATTTCTGATATTAATTTTATTCCAGAGGATCATTCTGGACTAGTAATTGCTGATATAACTTCTGCAGCATTTGTCTGTCATTTACCATGGAAAAAAATTGATATCTCAGTTTTTTCCTGGCAAAAGGCTTTAGGATCAGAATCTCAGCATGGAATGATTGTTATAAGTCCAAAGGCATTTAAAAGATTAAAAAAAGTAAAAAGATTAATACCCAAAATTCTAGATATCAGAAATTTTAAAGATTTTATAAATACTCCTTCGTTGCTATCAATATCAGATTTTTCTTTATGCCTAGATCTTTATGTAAAAAGAGGCGGATTGATAGGAAATAATAAAATTTGTATAGAAAATAAAATGATTATAGAAAAATGGGTAAAAAAAAATAAATATTTAGGTTATTTTGTAAAAGATAAAAATTATAGGGCATTGACTCCAACATACTTGATTTTTAGGAGTAAATTTAATTATCATAAACTCTTCGATTACTTAATCAAAGAACGAGTAGCATTTGATATAAAAAATTATAGAGGAACAAAACCTGGTTTAAGAATTTGGACAGGCCCAACAATAAAAAAAAAAGATTTAATAAGTCTTACAAATTGGCTAGATTGGACTTTTTATAAATATGCAAAATAAAGTGGAAAGTCAATTACTACCAGAGGGATTCAGAGATAGTCTGCCTGGAATGGCTGAAAAAGAATATAAGGTGAATTCAATTTTCATTGATATTATGGAAATTAACGGATTTTCACTGGTTAAACCACCTTTATTAGAATTTGAAGATTCATTGTTCTTTTTGAATAAAGATAGAGAGGAAATAAATTCATTTAGATTATTAGACCCAATTTCACAGAAGATGATGGGCCTAAGGAGTGATATTACATTACAAATTGCCAGAATATCCTATGGAACATTAAAAAAGGAAATTAGACCACTGAGGTTGATTTATTCAGGAGAAACTTTAAGAGTAAAAAATAATAGCCTTAACATGTCAAGACAAGCCACACAAATTGGAGCAGAAATAATTGGTATTAAAAACTTTTCATGTGAAAATGAATTAACCAAATTAATAATTGATATTTTAGTTAAACTAAAGATAAAAAATTTCTTTATAAGTTTTAGTATTCCAACTCTAATTTTGGCATTAGCGAAAGACTTTAATTTAGATAAAAAACAATTAAAATTAATGAAAGAAAATTTCAAAAATAAAAACCTTAGTGATTTGGATAAGATTTCAGATGATTTAATGAATTTATCATCTATGCTTCTTTCTAGTGTTGGTGAAGCAGGATCCAATCTTAAAAAAATTAAAAAATTTAGATTTCCAAATAATACTCAGAATGAAATTGATAATTTTGCAAAAATAATAACTAAGCTAAAAAAAGAATTTACAGATATAAAGATTTTAATTGATCCTCTAGAAATTGATGAGTCAGAATATCATTCTGGAATAACTTTTAAAGTCTACTCATCAAATTTTAAAGAATTGTTTTCAGGAGGTAAGTATTGTGTTTATGAAGAAAATTGTATTGGTTTTTCAGGTTTTCTAGAGAACTTAGTTTTGGAATCAAATATTAAATTAAATAAAAAAAAAAGAATTTTTGTTCCTTATGATATTCTAGATACCGAAAAAGAAAAGCTAATTTCCTCTGGATACATTGTGATAAGAGCTATTGGAAATCACGGAGAAAAATCCTTATTGAATATGGCTAAAAAAAATAAATGCTCTTATATATTTAGTAATAAAAAAATTTTTAAAACAGAAAAATAATGGGAAATGTTACTGTAATTGGATCTCAATGGGGAGATGAAGGAAAAGGAAAAATTGTTGATTGGCTATCTAATCAAGCAGATATTGTTGCAAGATTTCAGGGCGGTAATAATGCAGGGCATACAATAGTTGTCAATAAAAAAAAAATAGCATTAAGTTTACTTCCGTCAGGAATTATAAGACAGAAAAAATCAGTAATAGGTAATGGAGTTGTTGTAAACCCTCAGGCATTATTAGATGAAATTAGAAGCCTAAAAAAGGTTGGTATAAATGTTTCAAACAAAGATTTAGTTATTTCAGAGAATGCCTCAATAATTTTTAGCTTTCATAAAAATATTGATTCAATAAGAGAAAAATTAAAAGGACCTAATAAAATTGGTACTACAGGAAGAGGAATTGGTCCTGCATACGAAGATAAAGTTGGTAGGCGCGCCATAAGATTAGGAGATTTGAGAAATAAAGAAAACTTAAAAAATAAAATTAAAAATATTTTAGCTTACCATAATACAATTTTATTAGGTCTTGGAGCAAAAACCATTGATGAAAAGGAAATAATGATTGAAATTGAATCGTATAGATTGGAGATTTTGAAATTTGTACAAAGAATAAATCCAATTTTTTTTAAGGCTAAATTATCTGGACAAAAAATTCTTTTTGAAGGCGCTCAAGGAATTCTATTGGATGTAGATCACGGAACGTATCCATTTGTTACATCTTCTAATACATTACCTAGTTCAGCTTCAACAGGAACCGGAATTTCTATAAAACAATTAGGCTTCATTTTAGGTATAGTTAAAGCTTATACTACAAGAGTTGGTAGCGGACCATTTCCCTCTGAACTTAAAAATAATATAGGAACTAAGCTTGGAAAGATTGGTAATGAATTTGGGACGGTAACTGGAAGACAGAGACGATGTGGATGGTTTGATTCAATTATTGTAAAACATTCACTAGAAATATCAGGAGCAGATGGAATTGCACTTACAAAAATGGATGTGTTAGATAACTTTGAAGAAATTAAAATTTGTGTTGGTTACAAACTTAAAGGTAAAAAAATAGATTATTTCCCCAACCTTGATTTTGAGCAAAATAATTTACAACCTATTTATGAAAAGCACAAAGGTTGGATGGAAAATACACAGGGTGCAAAATCATGGTCTGAACTTCCAGCATTAGCGATTAAATATGTTAGAAGGGTGGAAGAACTTATTGGTGTACCAGTTGTTATGCTATCGACAAGTCCTAAGCGAGAAGATACTATTGTGGTAAAAAATCCCTTTATTAGTTAAAACCTTTATTCTTATAGCTTATATTTTTAACAACTTTCCTAAGCTTTTCAAAAGCTTTAACCTCAACTTGCCTAACTCTCTCACGAGAGATCCCAAACTTTTTGCTTAATTCATCTAAAGTCATTGGATCGTCTACAAGTCTGCGGTGAGTTATAATTCTTCTTTCTCTTTCATCTAAATCTTTAAGAGCTATTGACAACAATTCTTTCCTTTTCGTTAATTCATCATTTTTTATAATTTGATTTTCATGGTTTTCACGATCATCTGGAATTCCGTTTATCCATTCTTCATCACTTTCAAGTGAATATGGATTATTAAGTGAATGATCATGTCCAGCCATTCTTCTATTCATATCTATGACATCATTTTCAGAAACATCGAGTCTATCTGCTATTTCGGTAACTAATTCAGGTTGAAGGTCTCCATCTTCAAGAGCCTTCAGTTTTCCTTTAAGAGATCTGAGGTTAAAGAAGAGTTTTTTTTGAGCAGCTGTAGTACCGATTTTCACAAGTGACCACGAATGTAGAATATATTCTTGAATAGATGCTCTAATCCACCACATGGCATATGTTGACAACCTGAAACCTTTTGCTGGATCAAATCTTTTAAGCGATTGAATCATTCCAATGTTGCCTTCTGATATTAATTCATTTAAAGGAAGGCCATATCCTCTAAATTTCATTGCAATTTTAACTACTAGTCTCAGGTGCGCATTAACAAGTGCATGAGCAGCATCAAGACACTGTTCTTTAATCCATTTTTTTGCCAAATCAGACTCCTCTTCTTTTGTAAGAAGTGGAAATTTTCTTATATCAGCAAAATATTTTGTTATATCATTGCTAGAAAGAGATTTATAAAGATTGTTTTTTATGTTCATAGTTTGATTATATTAATATTAAAAAAACTAATTTCAACAAAAAAATGAACGTAGGATGAACAAATAATTATATTTTATTCATATTCTTTCTAAAAGACAATGAAATCAATTGTTTATATACAATAAAAAAAAATAAAAAAAATAAAAATTAGCTGTTTTTTTTTGTTTTTTGTAAAATTTTTAATAAATTTGACATATCATTTGGCAAATTTGCCTCAAATAAAAGAGTTT
>MDTD01028744.1_pt1 | contig 12700 bp, 8 predicted proteins | sample 811221 | NCBI WGS metagenome assembly MDTD01 (sample SAMN05326646, study PRJNA326480) | marine metagenome | isolation source: seawater | place: Pacific Ocean: South West | collected 2011 | reverse complement strand
TCATTACCGATAAAACAATGATTCAGTTCCGTATGCTTAACCGCTCAAAAGGCCCTGCTATGTGGAGCCCAAGAGCGCAAAGTGATCGTTTACGATTTGCTGAAGAGTGGCGTCTGATGTTAGAAGCAACACCTAATGTTGACTTTTGGCAAGACATGGTTGATGGTTTAATAATAAAAGGCGGGAAAGTGATTGGTGTAACGACCTCTATGGGGCTAAAAATTGCAGCCAAAACAGTGGTGTTAACCAACGGAACCTTCTTAAATGGAATCATTCATATTGGTGAAAAGCGATTTGGAGGGGGTAGGAGTGCAGAAAGAGCTGCAACTGGCCTAACCGAAACTTTGGTAAAGCTAGGCTTTGAAAGTGGGCGTATGAAAACAGGAACCCCTCCTAGAGTTGATGGAAGGTCTTTAGATTACAGCAAAATGGAAGAGCAAGCGGGAGATGCCAATCCTGGTAAATTCTCTTATATGGACACCCCTAAGCTAAAGAATCAAAGAAGCTGCCATATAACCTACACCAATCCCGATGTACACGATGTCCTTAAGACTGGCTTTGAACAATCGCCAATGTTTGCCGGCAGAATTCAGGGTTTAGGCCCTAGATACTGTCCGTCTATAGAAGATAAAATTGAACGATTTTCTGAACGAAACAGGCATCAAATCTTTGTAGAACCAGAAGGGTGGAATACGGTAGAAATCTATGTAAATGGATTTTCCACCTCTTTACCTGAAGAAGTTCAGCATAAAGCGCTTAAATTAGTTCCTGGCTTTGAAAATGTAAAAATTTTCCGTCCCGGATATGCAATTGAATACGATTATTTCCCACCCACACAATTAAAGTTAACCCTAGAAACAAAGCTAGTAGGAAACCTATTTTTTGCGGGACAAATCAACGGAACTACAGGTTATGAAGAGGCGGCTTGTCAAGGCTTGATGGCCGGCATAAATGCACATAGAAAAGTAAAAGATATCGAAGAATTCACACTAGGTAGATCGGAAGCGTATATTGGGGTGTTAATTGACGACTTAGTAACAAAAGGAACTGACGAACCATATCGCATGTTTACCTCTAGGGCAGAGTACCGAATTTTACTGCGTCAAGACAATGCTGATTTAAGACTAACAGAAAAAGGTCATGCCATGGGGTTAGCAAGCGATGAACGTATGAAAATAGTAATGGAGAAGGCCGAAGCAACTAAAGCCGTTACAACTTATCTAGAGAATGAAAGTATTACGCCAGAAGACATCAACAAAACCTTAGAAGCCAATAATAGCTCTACCATTAAACAAAAAACAAAGTTGGCTAAAATATTAAGCAGGCCGCAGATTAAGATTGAAGACTTTTTAAAAATAAACTCCATTCAAGAAAAGTTAAATAAATTTGAACAAGAAGTTATTGAGCAAGCTGAAATCCAGATCAAATACAACGGATATATTGCAAGAGAGGAAGAAACTGCTCAAAAACTAAACAAGCTAGAAGGAATCAAAATACCCGAAAACTTTAACTACAGTAAGCTAGGCGCCATCTCTTCTGAGTCTAGAGAAAAGTTAAGCGCTATACAACCAAAATCTATTGGACAAGCATCTAGAATAAGCGGCGTTTCTCCTTCTGATGTAAATGTACTGCTTGTTTATATGGGGCGCTAATGTTCCATGTGAAACCACCAAAATATGAACACTATTGAGAACTGTCCCATTTGCCAATCAAAGCAATTAACAAACCATTTACACTGTGTAGACGACACTGTTTCACGTGAAACATTTCCTATAACCAAATGCGAAAAATGCGGCTTTTTATTCACTAACAATATTCCTAAAAACGAAGAGATAGGAAAGTATTACCAATCTGAAGAATACATTTCACACTCTAACTCCAGCAAGGGTCTATTTAATAAATTATACAAATTGGTAAGATCTATTACATTGAAACAAAAAGTAAATTTATTAGGAAAAGAAATGGGGGCGCTGTTAGAATTTGGATCTGGAACAGGAGAGCTGTTGGCTGCCTGCCAAGAAAAAGGATGGAGATGTATTGGAGTAGAGCCTGAAGAAAAAGCTCGTAAACAAGCCCGAAAAAACCACAAATTAGAACTTACTGAAACAAGTGAAAAAATAGAGCTTGCCGAAAATAGCATAGATAGGATTATGCTGTGGCATGTGCTGGAACACATCCCAAATCTGCAAGAGACCTTGGCTAACTTTAAAAATTGGCTAAAAAAGGAAGGCGAACTACTAATAGCGGTTCCAAATCATAAATCGTGGGATGCTAAATATTTCCAAGAAAACTGGGCTGCTTACGATGTGCCTAGACACCTGTATCATTTCGATAAAAACAGCATGAGCACACTTTTAAGGCAACACAATTTAGAAATAACTAAAATCAAACCCATGTGGTTTGACGCCTTTTATGTATCCATGCTCAGCGAAAAAATTAAAAGCGGGCAAAAAAAGCTTCTAAAAGGAACCATCATTGGACTACTCTCTAATTTGCGAGCACTTTTTGGAAATCAAGAGTTTTCTAGCCAAATATTCATTATTAGACACAAAAAAGGCAAATAATCGTTTTTAAGACGATTTCACCCCCCTATAGCACAACCCTATTAATTTTTATTGTTTTGCTGATTAATTACATCTCTGTGCGCCATTTTATATCTGTCTGATTTTTAAGTATTTGCATTTTTATAAATAAAAAGATTGATAAAAAAAATGTTAATCTACAAGAAAGGGTATTCCCTTCGTAATAAGAATGTGTTAAATTTGTTGTGGTAAAACACTCTTGTTTTTATGAAACTCTTTTTATCAGCTTTTTTTTGTTTTAACTTCATTCTAGCAATAGCGCAAGAAACTGGTATTAGTTATTGGAAAGAACATCTTCCGTATAAAAAAGCAATTGGCATAGCAGAATTAGATAGCACTCTTTATATCGCAACAAACTTTAGTGTCTATACGTTTAATCTAAACGAAATGAGCGTTAAGCGACTATCTAAAGTAAATTCATTATCAGACATAGGTATTGGTGTGCTGCGCAAAAACACCTACAACAACCAACTTTTTATCGGTTATACAAATGGAAATATTGATTTAATTGAAAACAATACAGTTTATAATATTCCTGATTTTAAAAACGAGCAGATCATAGGCGAGAAAACAATACATGATGTTTACTTTAAAAGTGATATTGCCTACCTCTCAACATCCTTTGGAGTTCTAGAATTAGACTGTAGAAATAAAGAGTTTTTAAACACCTTTTACCTTACATCGGACGCTAACTTAACTGTTTATGATTTAAGTTTTTTTCAAGATTCAATTTACGCTATTACAGATTCAGGAACATATGTTTCAAAAACAAGTCTAAATCTTTCCGACTTCCATAATTGGAAAAAAAGCTCAAGCGAAACACTTAATAAAGCGGTGGCTATAGAGTGTATTCAGGATGACTGTTATATTCTTACTAATGAAGATAGTCTAATTTCTTTTACTCAAAAATGGTTTAACGCCGGATATATTGAAAACTTTAGAGGTTTTACTTATTCCGACCACAAAATGCATGTGCTTGGTAATAAGGAATTATACACTATAGAAAATGAAGGTGTTGAGTTTTTAAAATCTATTGAAAGAAGTGTTCGTTTAAACGGCCTATATAAAAACTCTAAAGGATATTGGTTAGCAGATGAGGTGTATTCTTTAGTTTTTGTAGGAGAAGACAATGACTGGCACTTGATACCTGAAAGTCCAAATAGCGAACTCGTGTTTTCTTTAACCCATCACAAAGAGAAGTTGTATGTTTCTCCTGGTGGCATTACGACTACCTGGAACAATAATAATATATGGGAAGGGTTTTATTGGAATGATGATTATGAATGGTCAAGAGTTTCTAGCTCATTAATTGATTACACTAAAGATATTACTAATATTGTCCCAAACCCTAACAATCGAAAAGAAGTTTTTTTAGGTAGCTGGAATAGGGGAGTGCTTAAACTTGTGTGGAATGAAACAAATTACGACTTAGACACAATTTATAATTTCACAAACACTAATGGTGCTCTAGAGCCTATCTCTAATGACTCTAGCTCAAATGTTTATGGTTGGATACGAATCAAAGGAATGGCTTTTGATAATGATGGAAACCTTTGGATGGCTAACTCTCAAGTAGAAAACGCTATAGTTGTCAAGACTCCATCTGATGATTGGATTTCTTATAAAGTAAACAGCTATAATACTATTGAAACACATTTAGGTAGTTTAGTTATTGATGATTTTAATCAAAAATGGATTATTATACCAAAAGGTGGTGGACTCTTAGTTTTTGATGATAAAGGTAGTTTAGAAAATGTTTTTGACGATGAAGACAAAACTTTGAGCACCGCTGTTGGAAATGGAGCGCTCCCTTCTAAAGACATATACTCTTTAGCAAAAGATAGAGATGGTGAAATTTGGGTTGGCACCAATAAGGGAATTGCTGTTTTTTACAGTCCTGAAAATGTGTTTTCGGGCTATGATTTTGATGCTCAGCAAATTTTAGTAGAAGTAGATGGCTATGTAGAGAACTTACTAGCCAACGAAACAGTAACGGCTATTGCTGTAGATGGCGCCAACAGAAAATGGCTCGGCACACAAAGTGCGGGGGTGTTTTTGGTTTCTCCAGATGGAACAGAACAAATTCATCACTTCACAGAAGAAAATAGTCCGCTATTCTCAAATACCATCACAGATATTGCTATTAACCATCAAACAGGGGAGGTGTATATTGGTACAAGTAAGGGTTTGCTTTCTTATATGTCGGATGCAACACAAGGGTACGAGATACATCAAAAAGTAAGCGTTTACCCAAATCCGGTGCGGCCAGAATTTAACGGAATCATTGCTATTAAAGGTCTTGTAGAAGATGCTGATGTGAAAATTACCGACCTAAACGGAACGCTAGTGTATGAAACCACTGCCCTAGGAGGGCAAGCTGTTTGGGATGGTAAAAACGGTTACGGAGTGCGTGTGCGAACAGGGGTTTATCTAGTCTTTAGCAGCAATTCTTTCGGCACAGAAACCAATGTTGCTAAAATTCTTTTCATCCACTAATGATTCAGCAAACGAAAGGAATTGTTTTAAGCAGCATCAAATATGCTGAAAGTAGCATTATTTGCCGCATTTATACAGAATCGTTAGGGCTACAATCATACCTAGTCAATGGAGTAAGAAAAAAGAAAGGCAAAAACACCTATTACCAGCCCTTAAACATTCTAGAATTAGAGGTCTATCACAAAGAAAAAGCAAGACTTCAACGAATTAAAGAATGTAAAATCGACTACCAATATCAAGAGGCGCCTTTTCATATTTACAAAAGTTCTGTTTTGCTTTTTTTAGCAGAGGTGCTGGGTAAGTGTCTCAAAGAAGAGCTGGCTAATGAAGGTTTGTTTTCTTTTTTAGAGAGCTCTCTCATTCATTTTGATCAAAAAAAATTTGACAGCGCTTTTCATTTACACTTCTTAGTTGGCCTAAGTGATTTTTTAGGTTTTTGTCCTGAAGAAAACTACAATAATTGGCCTTTTTTCGATTTAACAGAGGGTTGTTTTTGCGCCATAGCGCCCAATCATCAATACTTCATTCAGGAGCCTTTAATTACTACATTTGCGCAACTTTTAAGCGGGCAAGCAATAGCACACAACAAAAAAGATCTTTTAGGCGTTTTATTAGATTATTATGCTTTGCATATTGAAGGGTTTGGAAAAGTGCAATCACATGAAGTGCTGCAAACAGTTTTGAATACATGAAGTTAACACTTTTTATTAGTCTGATTTTAATCGCTATAAACAGTATCGCTCAAGATACTTTGTTGTTGGGGCATACCATCCCTGAAATTATTTTTGAAGACGAAAAAGAGGAAAGGGAGCGCCTCTTCACACCTCAACAAATCTCCTCTGTTAGCGCTGAGACTGTTCTGCAATCAAACCCTAGTAATACAGCGGACATTCTTCAAAAAAATGGTGCCGTAATGGTGCAAATGAGCCAATCAGGAGGTGGGAGTCCTATCGTACGTGGCTTCGAGGCAAATCGTGTCCTTTTGGTAGTAGATGGTGTTCGTTTAAACAATGCCATTTTTCGTAGCGGACACCTTCAGAACATCATCAGTACAAGTCCATATATGCTTAACAAAATGGATGTTATTTTTGGTCCTGCTTCTGTTAAATACGGAAGTGATGCTCTAGGTGGAGTAATCCATATCCACACCAAATCGCCAGAAGAACATCAAGCTACAAAAAGGCAGTTTGTACAAAAAATCAGTACCGCTAACAATGGTGTTTCTTCTCATTTTGATATTGCTTGGTCTAAGGGAAAATGGTCTTTTCTACAAGGGTTAAGCGTGCAACATTACGAAAATCTTAAGATGGGTAGTAATCGTTTTCACGGCTATGATGATTGGGGGAGGGAGGCGCATGTCACTCGAGGGGTGGAGCAACTCAACACAGCTTATAGCCAAGCGGATTTCTTGCAAAAAATTCGTTTTGATGCGAGCCAACATTGGAGTTTTATGCTCAACACACAAGCCTCTAGCAGCACTAACATTCCTAGGTTTGACAAGCTGAATGATGTAAGTGATACGGGGGAAGGGAAATTTGCTATTTGGGAGTATGGGCCTCAAAGAAGATTCATGAACGCCTTAAGTATACATCACTCCAAAGAAAAGCAATTGTTTGATGAATTCAACACACACTTTGCAGTTCAGCAACTATCAGAAAGTAGGTATTCTCAAAAAACAGGAGAGCCCCTTTTTGAGCGATTTGAAAAAGTGTGGGTTTATTCGTTGGTAACCGACTTCAACAAGTCTATTGGACACAAAAACCTTAACTACGGATTTGATGCGCAACATAATTTAGTTAATTCTTCCGCTAACGAAGGAACTCCTAGCCGATATGCTGATGGAGGCAGTGATATGATTAGCTTCAGCATGTTTGCACAATACAAGCATCCGATTGCAAAATCCTCTTATTTAAGTGGTGGCATGCGATACAGCAAAAGCATATTAAATGCCGACTTTATAGATACAGAAACTTACAATCTTCCTTTCGAGAGCATTCAGTTAGATAATGATGCAATCACGGGGAGCTTAGGTATTTTTCATCAGTTGCAAAAAGGATGGGAGGGAAGCGCTTCTATATCTTCTGGATTTAGAAGTCCTAATGTAGATGATGTGACTAAAGTGTTTGCAAAAAGCGGAACAGTTACAGTCCCTAATAAAGATTTAACTCCTGAATACTCGTACAATGCAGAGTTTACAATTAGTAAAAAATGGGATCAAGGACATTTTATTTCTAGCACTGCTTTTTACACTATTTTACAAGATGCCATTATTAAGGATGTGTTCTCACTTAACAGACAAGATAGCTTATGGTATGATGGAGAATATTTGCCAATTGTTGCCAATCAAAACATACAAGAAGCTTCTATTTTAGGGTGTCATTTAAAAGCACATGCTGTATTAAATGACTTTTGGACTACCACACATTCTTTTAACTACACTTTTGGGCAAGATGGTGATGGGGGCTACATGGACCATATTCCGCCAGTGTATGGAAAGATTGAGATAAATTGGCAAAAAAATAAACACGCTTTACAAGGTTATCTGCTGTATAATGGCTGGAAACGTATAGAAACTTACAGCCTTAATGGTAGTGACAACCCTCAAGAAGCTACAATAGACGGGACGCCTGCTTGGTGGACTTTGAATCTAAGTTATCAATACAGATTAAACGAGATATTGCTAACTCAGGTCGGTTTAGAAAATATTTTGGACGCTCATTACAAAACATACTCTAGTGGTATTAGCGCTCCTGGAAGAAATTTTATTCTGACTTTGCAGGCCTCTTTTTAGCGCTTTCTAGCACTAATTGCAATAATTGCATTTTGTCCCTTTTGTCCTCTCCAGGATTGAATAAAAATCCCTCTATAGCAAGAATTCTGTTGCCTGTTGTGTCTTGAATAAAGTGAGTAATAAAAGGACCTCCCATAAATGCATTTTGCATTTTCCACAGCCCTTTAATTTCCAACGCATTGCAGCCCATGCTTTCTGTGTGTTTAATCCAAGGTTGGTAATGTTTTGTTTCTACAGCCATATAGCTATCTGTTGTTTCTCCTTGCACATACCGCTTGGCCAAAGAGTCTCTTTGTGCTAAAAGTTGCCATGTTGTAAAGGGAGTTTCAAGATTTATTTCGTAAATAAAAACACCTTGAATAATTTCTTTTTCTTTAGGGCTATACTCTATCCAAGTGAAGTCGGTAGTGTCTAACACAAGGGAAAAGTCTTTAGGAATTTTGAGGTCAATTTCATGTTTTTGAAAAACTTTCTCTAGGCCTGTTTGTAGCACCATTTGTGTTTTTAAGCGCGCCTTCTCTTGCTCTTGAAATCTATCCACTATTACGGAAGCGTATTGATTTAGTAAAATCTTTAATTCATCCTTATTTTGATAGGTGACTAAGGCTATGAGCTGCCCTTTAGCATTGGTGTTTTCTTGAAAACCAACGGATGCTTTGTTTCCTTTTTCGAAAAAGAGAAGATTTCTATGTGTTTCAAAAATTCTTGTGTATGCTTTAGGTGGTATTTGCACCAAATCAAAAATAGATTCTTGCCAAGGGATTCCTTGCACCTCTGCGCCTAATACAGCTCGTAATGAATCTCCTATATCTCCTTGCCAGAAATGTTCTTCTAAGACAATAACAATCTCATTAAGACCTCCTGTCATACTAGGCAATGTGTTTACATCTTTATGCCCATTTTCTTGACATGCAAAAAGCGTAAAAAGTAAGATTATAAAAGAGTATCTCATCAACTTTTTGGTATCTGTATTTTAATTCCCGGCTTTAAATCGCTGGCTGAAATATTGTTTAATTTTTCTATTTGACTCACAGAAACTCCTGAGTGTTTTTTAGCAATTCCCCACAATGTATCTCCTGATTTAACGGTGTATTCTATCGTTCCATTGGAAGAGCTTGTTGTGTTTGTTTTTTGAGCAGGAGCAGTGTCAGGGTTGATGTAAACAACTAGTTTTTGTCCCACTCGCAAACTTGTATTTTTCAAGTTATTCCAATTCATTAAACGGTTAACCGAAGTATTGTATTGTTTTGCGATTTTACCTAGATACTCTCCGCTTTTTACTCGATGAATTGTTGGCGCATCATCTTCCACATAAGGTTTTTGCTCCTCTATGCTGATCGTGTAAATTTGTTCTTCATTAATGATGAAATCACCCATTTTCGCTCGTGGTAATTTCAACAAGGCGCTTTTGTTTTTCCCTACCGGAATTAAGTCTCTTTTATACATTGGATTTAACTCTTGTAAAACCTCTACAGGTATATCTAATGCCTCTGAGATTGTTTCAAAAGTCATGCTTTGCGTAATGCTAATTGTATCTGTTTCTGCTTGAGTGTATAGGTAAGGGATAGGGTATATATTGTGTGCAGAAGCATAGTTCATAATATAATTGACAGCTATAAACTTTGGCACATAACGTTGTGTTTCTGTTCTTAAAAAAGGGCGGACAGACCAATAATCCGTTGCTCCAGTTCTTCGCATAGCTCTCGACACATATCCTGGTCCACCATTGTAAGCAGCTAAAACCAATTCCCAATCATTAAACATTTTGTAGAGGAAAGTAAAATACTCGCAAGCAGCAATGGTAGATTGAATTGGGTCTGAACGTTCATCAATATAAGAGGTTACTTTTAAGTCGTAAATTTTCCCTGTATTGTACATGAATTGCCAAAGACCTGTTGCTGCAGATCGAGAGCGCGCGTGTGGCTTAAGAGCTGACTCAACTACTGCCAAATATTTAAATTCAAGCGGTAAATCGTACTCATCCAGAACTTCTTCAAATAATGGAAAATAATACTGCGCTTTTCCGAGCATTTGTGACACATGTTTTCTGTAAGTGTTTGCATAACGATTGATTTCTGTTTGCACCGCTTTATTGTAATGCAGATTAAAAGGGGTATGTTTGCTCATTTCTAACAATCGAAACTGATAAATGCTATCGTCAAAAAATGGAATGCTGTCTGGTGCGTAATTCCATGTGTTTAACACCTGTGTGTCTAATTCTACTAATTGATACGCACGCATTTCTAAAGCCAATAAAGAGTCGTGTCTTGCAAATGTTGGATTGTCGTTTTGCCAACTTACGGAAGTGTCTTTTTTTATGGTCTCATCCAACTCAGTCGCTTCAGGATTTTGCACAAAAAGGGTGTCGTTGGCGAATGCTAAAATTGGGCAAAACAAAAATATCTTAAGCAATCTCATAATCAGAATCATCCCCTTTTATGAAGATCTTACAAATTTGCTATAAATGATTGTTATTTCAAGAAAGTAACTCCTCAAATTATGAACGATTATTTGTTCATTATCTGATTCGAAAATGCCAATAATTCTAAGTCTTTAAAATTTGGCCCCATTAGTTGAATACCAAAAGGTAATCCGTTAGAGTGCTTACCGGTTGGTAATGAGACTGCGCAACAACCAACAATGTTTGCTTGTACTGTAAAGATGTCTTCTAAGTACATTACTGTTGGGTCTGTTGTTTCTCTATCTATTTCAAACGCAGTGTGTGGAGTGGTTGGTGACAATATGAAATCATAAGATTCGAAAATTTCATTGGTCTTGGCTTGAATTAAGCGCCTTACTTTTTGCCCTTTGGTATAATACGCATCATAATATCCTGCGCTCAACACAAAAGTTCCAAGCATAATTCTACGCTTTACCTCTTCTCCAAACCCTTCAGTCCTGGATTTAGTATAAGTGCTAGGGATATCCGTGGCAAATTCACTTCTATAACCATAGTGAACACCATCAAAACGCGCTAAATTAGAAGATGCTTCCGCGGTTGTTAAGACATAATATACCGGAACCATGTGTTCTAAATACGGAAACGCTACTGGTTCAACAGTATGCCCTTCGGATTTTAGCTGCTCTATTTTTTCTTCAATATGTTTTTTAATTTCAGGATCTAATCCTGGGCTGTCCATACAATCTTTAATATATGCAATTTTAACGCCTTTTTTAGGTGCTAACAATTTAGTGTATGCTGGAACTTCTTTTTTGGAAGCCGTACTATCCCGAGTGTCTGTACCTGCCATAACCTCCATCAATAAAGCCGCATCCTGAACTGTATGTGTAAAAGGTCCTATTTGATCAAATGAAGAAGCATAGGCAATAAGCCCCCATCGCGACACTCTACCATAAGTGGGTTTATATCCTACCACACCACAAAAGGATGCTGGTTGACGAATAGAGCCTCCTGTATCACTTCCTAAAGTCGCCAAACACAAATCGGCAGCTACCGCTATAGCGGAACCCCCCGAAGAACCTCCTGGAACTTTAGTGTTGTCTATATTATGCAACACATTTCCAAAAGCAGAGCTTTCGTTGGAACTTCCCATCGCAAACTCATCACAGTTTGTCCGACCAATAATGATGGCATCTTCCGCTAATATTCGCTCTACAACTGTGGCGCTGAACAAGCTTTCAAAACCTTCTAAAATTTTAGAGGATGCTGATACGTTATGTCCTTTGTAACAAATGTTATCTTTTATCCCTATCACCATTCCCGCCAAACGGCCTGCAGTGCCGTTTTGAAGCTTCTCGTCAATCGCTTGAGCGCGAGACAAAGCCTCTGTTTCAAAAACCTCTATAAAGGCGTTTAAGTGCTTATTTTCTGCAATGCGGTTAAGATATGCTTGTGTAAGCGAATGGCAGCTTATAGAACCGTTATTCAGATCTTCCTGAATAGCTGCTAAAGAGCGATAGGTTTTCATAGAGATGGAAACTTATTTTTCCTCTTTATTGTCTTCGTTTAGGTCTTTTGAGGCGTTTTTAAACTCCTTCATACCTTCGCCTAATCCTTTCATTAGTTGAGGTAATTTTTTACCGCCAAAAAGAATCAAGACTACCACAATAATCAAAACGATTTGTGGCCATCCTATCATTAAAAGTGTTGTTGAAGTCATGTTTGAATCAATGATCAATTACAGCAACAAAAGTAGCTAAATTTTACTTAATACGCTCGATACAGCCATTGTGCGGGGTTTAGCTTTTTATTACCTTTCCAAATTTGCAGCTCTGTTATTGTTTCGTTGGTGCTAGAGTTAGTAGAAACCAATCCTATTTCTTGCTTGGTTTTTATGGATTGGCCTACTGCAACAAACACATCGGAAAGGTTGTTGTAAACACTGAAATAATCACCATGACTCACAATAATTGCTTTTCCTGCTCCTGGGATATTTAAAATGCGACTTACTGTTCCGTCAAAAATAGCTCGAGCAGAAGCGCCTTTTTCTGTCGTTATTTTAACCCCATTATTGTAGGTTTCTATACCTGCTAATACAGGGTGTTTTTGTTTCCCAAAACGCTCTGTAATGACTCCTCTTTCAACTGGCCAAGGAAGCGTTCCTTTGTTGGTTGTAAAGTTTTCGGCTAACTCCTTTTGTTCGGGGGTCATGCTAAAAGAAGGTGTTCCAGTTGAGGCTGCTGCCTCTTTTGCTTTTCTAATTTCTTCTTCTATGATTTTCCTGATTTGAGCGTCTAATGCTTTAGCTTGTTGTTCTTTCGTCTTTAGTTCCGTTTTTAACTGTTTCTCTTTTTTAGCTAAATCATTAACAAGTGATTGTTGTTCACCTCTTTCCGAATCAAGCTGTTGTTTTTCACTTTCTGTATTTCC
>MDTD01133630.1_pt1 | contig 12702 bp, 10 predicted proteins | sample 811221 | NCBI WGS metagenome assembly MDTD01 (sample SAMN05326646, study PRJNA326480) | marine metagenome | isolation source: seawater | place: Pacific Ocean: South West | collected 2011 | reverse complement strand
TTTCCGGATTGTTGTTGATCAGGACAGCATCCATGCCTGCAGAACGAATGGCCATTACGGCGTGAACACAACCATAGTCAAATTCGATTCCTTGTCCGATTCGAATCGGCCCTGAACCAATAGCCACCATGCGCTGTTTGTTTCGTTGCTCCAAGTTTGGTACATGATCGATTCCAGCGTCTTGGAACGGTTCATATGTTGAATAGTAATACGGGGTTTTCGCAGCAAATTCTGCTGCACACGAATCGACCATTCTGTATCGTGGATGGATGTCGAGCTCGTGTCGCCTTAGCATCACACTGTCTTCATTGCAATCACTTGGCAATGCTTTCCAACCTGTGGGTTTGAACCCGTTGAGGGCATCTGCAATGTGTGCATCACTAAAGCCATGAGATTTGTAACGAATGATGGTATCGTGTTCAAGAGATGAAGGTCGGAGATTCATATTCACAAGGTCTGATTCCATCTGGGCAATGTGTTGGAAGCGCTGCAAGAACCAGCGTGTAATTCTGGTAATTTCGTGAACCTTCTCAATGCTCCATCCCCTTCGGAAGGCTTCCAGTAGTGCGCCCATCCGGCGATCGGTAGCAACTTTGAGCCAATCAACAAGAACGCTGTCTGGAAGTTGTTCATGGGCTCGCTCAGCCATGCCTTCTCCTTCTGACTCATCCGCCCGTGTGAGTGGTCGTGGGTAAGGGCACCCTTGCTCAAGTGAAGCCCAAGCTTTGAGAAAAGCCTCTTCGAAATTTCGTCCAATTGCCATGACCTCGCCTGTTGATTTCATGGAAGTCCCGAGGGTTCTGTCAGCGGTTCGGAATTTATCGAAAGGCCATCGTGGAATCTTCACGACAACATAGTCAAGTGTCGGTTCGAACGCTGCGGTCGTCCCCTCTCCCGTGATTGGATTTGGTAATTCATCAAGCGTGTAACCTACAGCAATCTTTGCGGCCATACGAGCAATTGGGTATCCAGTCGCCTTCGACGCAAGAGCAGAAGAGCGGCTGACACGTGGGTTGACTTCAATGACTCGAATCTCTCCAGTGAATTGGTTGAATGCAAATTGTACATTGCAACCTCCCTTGATGTTCAGTTCTCGAATCAAAGCCAGTGCCTTATCTCGGAGGGCTTGATGATCGGCATCCGAAAAGGATTGGAGCGGTGCTACAACAACCGATTCTCCAGTGTGAACACCCATTGGGTCAATGTTTTCCATTGTACAGACAATTGTCGCGTTGTCGGCGGTGTCTCGCATGACTTCATACTCAAGTTCTTGCCAACCAAGAATTGATTCTTCGATCAAAACTTGATTGATTCTGGAGTTCCGCAGACCAAGCGTGGCAATCTCAACAAGTTGGCCCATATCGAATGCTGTTCCTCCACCAAGTCCTCCGAGGGTGAATGCAGGTCGAATCAAAATAGGCCACGAGCCAATCTCTTTGGCTGCTTCGATGACCTCTTCCATTGAGTTGCATGCGATTGCTTGGGAAATTGGGAGGTCAATAGATTCACACACTCGGTTGAACAATTCACGATCTTCAGCTTTATCGATCGCATCAAGATCGGATCCAATCAATTCAACACCTAACCGTTCCAACGTTCCATCATGAGACAATTCACTCGCAATGTTAAGCGCAGTTTGACCCCCCATTCCTGCGAGAAGTGCATCCGGCTTCTCGATTTCGAGAATTTTCCGAACAGTGTCTGGGAGGAGCGGTTCAATGTATACGCGGTCTGCCATTTCAGGATCGTTTTGAATCGTCGCAGGGTTTGAATTGACAAGTATGACTTCGTAACCATCTTCGCGTAGAGCGCGAACTGCTTGAGAACCTGAGAAATCGAATTCAGCAGCTTGTCCAATCTTAATCGGTCCAGACCCGAGGACGAGAATTGTGTTCAGGTCGTCCCTTCTTGGCATTATACCTCACCTCGACGGTGCGTGTCTACAAGTTCTCTGAAGCGGTCGAACAACGGCTCAGCGTCATGCGGACCTGGACAGGCTTCTGGGTGGAATTGAACGGTGAAACATGGCCGTTCTAAAACATCAAGACCTTCAACGGTCTTATCGTTGGCATTGATGTAACGTACTTCAACTTCGTAGCCATGTAGATTCTCTCCTTCTGGAGATGTTGCTCCGCTTGGATGAGCAGCGAGCATACCGTGTTTTGGGTCAGCTACTGCAAATCCATGATTCTGGGACGTGATCCAAACTCGACGTGTCTTCAAATCAACAACAGGTTGATTTGCACCACGGTGACCATATCTCATTTTGTATGTCTTCAAACCTGATGCAAGTCCCATAAGTTGGTGGCCAAGGCAAATGCCCATGACGGGTAGCCCTTGTGCTACGGCTTTTGCGAGGGTGTGACGTGCAGAAGTCGCCTTGCCTGGATGCGCTGGGTCGCCAGGACCATTCGAACAGAAAAGGGCTTCAATTTCAAATCCTTGAAGGGTACTGAATTCAACGTCAGGAGGGCACCAGACGACTTCAAAACGCTGGCAAAGGTTTCTCAGAATGTTGTACTTCACTCCACAGTCCAACGCACCAATACGGGGGAGATGTTGACCCAAATCATCCGTCGCTCCAGGATTGAGAACAATCGGCTCATTGATGGATACCAAATCAACCAAGTCATCGAGTTCTGGTGAAGTCATGACGTTCAAGCGTTCAATCATCTCTTGCTCCCGTTCCTTGGGTCCAAAGATGCAAAGCACAGTCCCCAATTCACGTACACGTCGCGTGATTGCCCGCGTGTCAACATTTTCTATTCCTGGAACCCCGTGGGCTTGCAACAGTTCAGACACCGTGCCAATGGAGTCCCGATGGTCAGGATCTTGCATTGCATGTCGAACAACAACACCTTTTGGCCATACGGCTTTTGATTCAGATTTTCCTCCGTGGATTCCATAATTTCCAATCAGTGGATATGTGAAGGTTAGAATCTGCCCAGCCCAAGATGGGTCTGTCAGTGATTCTTGATACCCCATCATTCCTGTTGTGAAGACAAGTTCACCTTCGCCAAGACCTTCTGCACCGAACAGAGTACCTTCAAATCGGCCACCGTCGGCAAGCAAAAGCAGACCTTCGCCATTTGCTTTCCGTGGAAGTTTTGACTTGTCAAAGAGAGCGTCAGCAGCATCTTCGAATTTGGGTGCATTTGTTACACCATGATTATGTCGACCCGGGGCGAATCCGGAGGGGGCGCTACCGTCCATCGACATCAGCGTTATTCCATATAGGCCATCCATAATGATTGGGTATGGTTTTCAATGGAAATTAGGGATTCACTTTGTATCAGTCACGTCTTTTCCCGTGTTGCTGGGGTTGATGATTAACTCGCCACCACTCAGTTTTCGTTCTACTGACCCAGTCCCATACCAGCCATCAAGGAACAGTGCAAGAGCAGCGACTTCGGAATGAGGCTGATTTCCTACTGCAAGATTGTATTGGGATACCTGGAAAACTTCGGACGGGACCTTTGCACCGCCAACAATGACGACGAGGGGGCGATCTCTTCGTATCGTTGGTATAGCGCTTCGATAGGATGCACCGTACATGGTGAGATGTACTGCAATGCCTGGAGGGTTGCCATCAATCCCCTGACTTACAAATTTCCTTAACCACGCCATTGGGCTTTTGAGGTGTTCAACAGTCATGTCACCGCCAAAGCGTTGATTCACCGAAACGATGTTGTCAGGAAGACGTTCATCCTCATCGCCAGAGAACAGAAATCGATTGGCTCCAAGGGCTCGAGCTACCAAAGCGAGATGCGTTGTGATTCTCGGGTCACGGCCAAGTCGATAGCCCAGACGCAAAATGATGACGTCATGTTCGGCCATGATGATGCCTCGCGCATTGTGTTCATGAATTGAGGGGTCACTCTGTGGAGATGTTCTCTTCATGCTCTCCTGGCGGTGTGAGAACGATATCCTCGTTGGCTTCCAAGAATCGTCGCAACCAAAGAAGGAGGTACGCGTCAACGATGAGATGGCCTCCGAAGACTGTACCGCCTGCAACCAGAGCGAGACGAGCGCTCCGCCACAGCCCTGTGTTCACTTCGATAGAATCCGACATGAATGCTGTTACGATGGGTTCTCCAACGTAGAGCAAGACCATGATGATCATCACTCCAGAAATCAATGAAGGAACCAGCGACCCCATTTCTCTTCCAAAGTCACCAAACGCTGAATGAAGGAATGCGAGTCCCATTACTGCAAGTGCAACTTGATTGAAATCCAATGAAAAGAATTTGGAAACTCCTATGCCCAAATCATCGGATGAGGAATTGCTGATCAGAAGCCACCAAAACAACAGTGATACCGTTACAATACCAGCACCAAGTTTTGCTCTGCTCGAAAGCATGTTGAAGATTGCAGGTTTATCGTAAATATCGAGACGAAGCGCCACTCGTTCAGCGAGTTCAAGCGATGCCTCACTCACGCCTAAATCAGCCGTTGATGGGCCTGAACCACTTGTTGAATGGTCGCCTTCATTCTCCGACATGCAAAACCCTTGGGTATGAGGCCTTATCAATTCATCCTTACTGGAACTGCTCATGGCTGATGCATTGGCACCTTTTTCGTTCCGCCAGCAATCGGCAATTCCTCGTCTCATGGGTATTCTCAACATCACTCCAGATTCCTTCCATGGTCCATCGCGTCAGAACTCTGTGGATGAGGCGATTCGCAATGGTAAATTAATGATCGAAGCAGGGGCCTCAATCATCGATGTAGGTGGTGAAAGCACCCGTCCAGGTTCTCTCAAAGTTTCTATAGAAAAGGAGTTGAAGAGAGTCCTGCCCGTTATATCCGGTCTGCGAGCCATGTCCTCTTCAATTCCAATATCAATTGATACCAGAAACCATGAAGTTGCACGACAAGCGCTTGACGCAGGTGCAACAATCATCAACGACGTATCGGGATTGCGTTCACAAGAGATGATGGAGTTGGTTTTGGATACCAAAGTCCCAGTATGCATCATGCACATGCTCGGTGAGCCGAAGACGATGCAAACGTCTCCGTCGTATCGGAACGTTGTCATGGAGGTTACGAATGAACTCCATGCTACCGCCCAACGTCTTGTTGATGCCGGCCATGAACCGAACAACGTGTGTCTTGATCCAGGTATTGGATTTGGGAAAACCTTGCAGCACAACATCGAGTTGCTCAAAGGCTGGGAACGACTCAGGGGTGAACATGATTTCCCGATTCTGTGGGGTGTTTCTCGTAAATCGATGATTGGAGAGATAACGGGTCATTCTTCAACTGAAGATCGATTGTACGGTAGCTTGGGTGTAGCAGCATACGCGAAGCAAATTGGAATTGATTGGTTGAGAGTTCATGATGTGCAAGCACATACTGACTTACTGCGCGCAATGGAACATTTGGATTAAGTAATGCCGCCGCCAATAAATCCAGCTGCTGCAAACCAAGCCCCCAGCATACTTCCAAGATTGGTCAGGGCTGTAACCAACAGGACTCGGCCTGCACGATTGCTCCAAAACCCACCTATTGATGTGCCTTTGAGGAACAGTTGCAAATCTTCTGCCGTCGGTTCAGAAACCCGGAGTTGAACATATCCTGCGAACCACCCTGCGGCAAGTGCAGGATTCAATGAAGTGATCGGACTTGCTAAGGCAGCGGTGAGAATCGACAGTGGATGCCCTCGTGCCAAAATGCATCCAAGAGCAGCAAATATAGCATTGAAGAGTGTCCATACCGTGAGCATTTTAACAACATCAACATCATCGTTGTTGAACAATGCAAAACCGACCAAGCCCATGACAATGAGAGGGATCGCAAAGGGCAGAGTCTTGCCCACAAGACCTTTCTTCGGGACGGTTGAAATCTCTTCCAACTTCTCAGGTTCAAGGGGCGTGTATGGCGTTAAGGCTCGTTCAATTCCCTTTAGATGTCCTGCTCCAACAACGACGAGCATTTTTTCCTCAGTCTTTGTTTGCATGATTTTTTCCGCAATGTATCGGTCACGCTCATCGATGAGTGCTTCTCCTGCACCTGGAGAGAACGCTTTCAATTCCTCCATCATCGATGAAAGGAGATCGGAATTCGAGAGTAAATCATCGAGATCAATGATTTCCTCCTCTTCTTCATCATCGCCAAAAAGTGAGAGAAGCAGTCGAAAGCGTTCTCTCCATTTCATTTTCCGCCACGCTCTACGCATGGTTACTTGGATGTCGCGGTCGACCAACGCCACCTCGAGACCAGCTTGTTTTGCAGTTTCAACAGCCGCCAGTAATTCCGCACCAGGCTCTTGTCCTTCATTCAACCCCATTTTGCGTTGTTCTGCACTCAGCATTGCTTGAATCAAAACCATCGGAGCCTTTCCTTCTTTGATGACTCTGCGCAATCCTTCTTTGTCCAAGCGTCGACCTTCAACCAACGCATCGTGACGAGTTTGGCAGAGCTCTACACCAACAACCTTGGGTTGATAGGTCTCGATCTGTTCGCGAACTGCTTCGACAGAGGCTGTTGCAACGTGTGCAGTCCCTAAAATCCTGAGCGTTGGTGAAATGTCAACGAAGGGAGAGATATTGCTCACAATCCACCCTCCTCTGCGAACATGGATTCGATTCGAAGTGCAAAGGCTTTGAGAACACTTTCACTGATGTCATGCTCAGCATTTCCTTCTTCAAAGCCGAGTGTTGCGAAATGAATCTGTCCTCCAGCCATACCTCGATGTCCTCCCGCTTGTCCGTTTGGAAATTCCTTTGAAAGCATCAGCCCGATGTGAAGATTCTCGCGTCGACTCCTCGCTGAAAGCAGCACCTTTTGACGTTGAACTCCAAACACAAAGACGAGATCAGTTGTTGAGGTTGCAAACAAAAAGTCAGCAACTTGTGCGAGATCGTCTCTGTGAACGAGATTGTGAATCGGTGCAAGAACAAGCCCGTTGTGTTGAGTCATGGTGCTTAATGCTTGGCGAAATGATTCCAGTGTTTCAGGAGTACGGAGTGGTGCTTGTATGGATTGAAGCAATTCATCATCAACCCAAGTATTCAACCACATAAGCGCTCGAAGGTCAACCTGATTGAATGCTCTGGTAAACGATAGGGTGTCCGTCCGTAGTCCAAACGAAAGTGCCGTTGCTAACCGAGGCGTCATCTCCAAACTCATACTCATCAGTAGATTTGCAATAAGTGAGGATGTTGCTGAATACTCTGGTCGCAGAAAAGCAACGTCTGCAGAAACGGCTTTGTCTGAGGCATGGTGATCGATGATGATGTGTGGTACACAGTCCTCTGGCAGTACGTTGTTTGCTCCTGGTTGATGAAAATCAACGGTTATGATGCATTCCGCCTCATTCAAAACATCTTCCAATTCCCAATCGAGAAGAATCCGTCGCAATGGGATTTCAAGAAGACGGACCATGGCTTGATTTTGTTGATGTTCGATGAGACCACCGTGGTAAATGGTTGGCTTATGACCAAGAAAAGCAACGAGTTCATGCATCGCCAGTGCAGATGAAAGTGCATCTGGGTCGGGATTGTCGTGACAAAAGATTGCTACCTTGGAATTCTCTGGGAGGTGACGGATGTAGGATTCAAGCACCGTCGCTCCTGCATGCCTTTCCCATGAGCGAACCTTTTCTTTGAAGGCCGCAGTTATGATGTCCTGAGTGTCGATTTTGTCAACTGTTTCAACACCTGCTTCACCTGTTTGTTTGGAGAGAAGGGGCGTATCTGGCCAACGTTCCTGAAGTGCGGAGAGTGGTTCATCCCCTTCAAGCACATCAACATCAACAAGAATAACTGCTGTTGGTTTTTGGCCAGGGTTCGGTAGTTCTGATACGGAGAGGGGCTGAGGCAATGGCAGAATTTCACAATCGCCGAAGTCCTCAGCTGTTTCAAGGGACGATGCGAGACCAATCAGTCGGGTTGGCCTTCTTTCAGAGCACCATCGAGCCAGGTTGACAGCAATCGGGCTGTGTCCTATGACCAAGAACATTTGATGCTCCTCAGGTTTGACTAGCCAAATTCAAATTTCAACGTTCGTATTCAGAACGAAATCTGGACGTTTTCTCGCTGAACGCCTTCAACAACAAACAGTTCTCTTCGTACACAGCTCTTGATTCCAGCAACAAAGTTGGTCGGAATCATTTGAATTGCAGCATTGAAGTTGGTCGACGATGCGTTGTAGAATTCTCGGCGATCTGCAAGTTGATTCTCAAGTGATACGAGTTGATTTTGCAGATTTACGAAGGAAGTGTCTGCCTTCAGTTCAGGGTACTGCTCTGCGACCATGTTGATGCGTGGGAGCATTCCAGAAAGGATGCCTTCTGCTGCACCGACACCCTTTACATCACCTTGAGCGAGACAGCCTGCTGCAGTTTGGCGAGCTTGTGCGAATTGTTCAAAGATTTCTCGTTCATGCTCAGCATATCCCTTGACAATGTTGACCAAGTTCGGAATCATATCGTATCGCTGTTTGAGTAAGACGTCAATGTCAGCCCATGATTTGTTCGCATTCTCTTCTAATCGAACGAGACGGTTCCAAGTACTAAAAAACCAAAATATGAAAATTAGAAGAATGAATCCTCCAACAATTAGTCCAATCATCATTGCGTCCATGATTGTTGGTTGCGTCGAACATTTATCAATATATACCACAAATTGGGTTGATATGATATGCTGGTTCCCAATGGAACACGCATGGACGCCTCGACCTTGGCGATGGTTCTCATTGGTAGCGGTCTGATTGGTTTTCTTTTTGCTCCCCTTGGTTTGGGAGGTGGCCTTCTCTTTGCACCATTGCTCCACTACGGATTGGGCTGGAATATCGACGGAGCCTTACTCATCGTCTCTCTCGGGTTATCAGCAACCGTCGCGTGGGGTTCAGGCTTACGACATCGAAAAGAGGGTCATGTTTCGGATAAACGGTTCAAACAAAGTCTGTGGGGAGCTCTTCCTGGCGCAATTATTGGAGTTGTAATCGTTGCCTCATTGAGCGGTTCGTTCGATCTCCTCTTCAAAGGGCTGAGTCTAATCTTTGTGACATGGGCCATCATCAAAACTCTTCGTTCAAAATCCGATGCATCGGGAGATGTCCTCGAACCTCAGCTTGTTCCACTCCGAGCAGGAGTGGCATCCGGTGGCCTTCTCTCGTCGGTTTTAGCAATAGGAGCAGGAGCGATTTATGTCCCCGTTCTTCGAGCCTATGGTGGTCTTGAATCGAGGAAGGCGATTGGAACGAGTCTGCACATCATGATGGTTGTTCTTCCTATTTCGATCATAACGCATTTTGTCGCACTCGATTCCAGTCAAGTCGAGGTTCTCTCATCGAATCTTCTGTTAATCCTCAGCCTTCCTCTCGTCGTCATTCTCGCAGCGAACATGGGTGCTCGGTTTGGTATTGCTAACGTTTCTGAAGAACGGGTCATGCAACTCTTCGTTGCAGTTCTCTTCGTCATTGGTGTGCGATACATTCTCGACCTTTCATCGAAACTGCTCTAGATCAACAAGCATCGTAGGCTTCAATCAAATACTCAGTGATTGGGCTCGTCCATGCCAATTCACTGACACCGTCACGCCCCTGAAGGGCGTATGCTCGGACAACATCACGGACACGAACATTGCCTTCGGACGAACGTGCGAGAATCGTTGCGGATTTGACCGATTTGCCAGTCCCGTGTGGGTCATAGACCGTATCCAATGCCTCTTCAAGGAACCAATCTGCTTTGCCGCCAGGTTCACCTTCGTAGGTCTTCTTTGGTCGCTTAGCACCAAACATTCCACCTGATTTTGGCTTGCTCTTCGGTTTTGATTGTGTCTTTTTTGGCTTTGATTTCGCTTTTGAATCAGCCTTCCCAGTGGATTTTGCCTTTCCTTCTGCCTTGAATTCCTTCTCAAGTTCTGCTCGAATCTCCGATTCGAGTTTTTCTCGTATCGAATCTTCATTTCCATCGGCTGCGACTTTTGCTGCACGTGCAACGGCATCATCACGTTCATCTTTCAAGGCTTGAATAACGTTCACGTAATGGCTTGCAACTTCAATCAAAGCGGTTTCCATCGCTGCTTCCATTTGCATTGAAACAACATCAGAGGAGGATTCTCTCCATTTTCGCCACTGCAACATTGTATTGCTGTGAATGTCTGAACCACACTTTGGGCAGAAACTACGTTTCGGAGGCTTGAGTACAGGGATTGCTCTCATCGCATCTGGATCAATACCTTCATGTTCGCCACTCGCAACATCGTGAATGTGCGTGGATGCATCCATTCCATGGTTCATCGCATCTCTAAACATACCTTCGGACATATCAAGGGTACCTGCCTTGATCATATCCCATCCCGAAGTTCCGCGAACGACTGCTCGTACAGCAGCATTGGCTGCTGGGGATTGCCCAAACTCATGCTTCTTGAGCGCAGATACCTCTTCGCTGGCTCCCTCGAAGGCTTGGCCAATGTCGTAGTTTTCACCATCATCAGCAGCCGCAGCGATTCCCATTGAAATTGGATTTGCACCCTCTTCAACCCGTGCAATCATATCGAACTTTTCAGCCATTGAAAGGTCTTCTCGATGTCGAATGACCTCCTTAATCTGGTTGAGGTCGTGTCCTGTTGAAGTAATTGGTCCTTGAATGGTCAAATCGTGACCACAGGAGAGACAGAACTTTGCAGCCGCCTCGACACCAGCCTCGCATGTTGGGCAAAAGACCCCTGCCATGTCATCGAGATGGTCTGACCTCTTTTCAACTCTTAGGGTCGGGAGGATGCAAAATTAAGATTCTTGCTTTGCTTGAACGCATGCGCTCAGAAGTTTGAGAATTTCACCTTGTTCAAGTTCGGTCAAAATCGTTGGTAATCGAGGGCCACGCTCGGTTCCCATGATGCACAGATACAGCGCCCTGTACGCATGACGTGGCGACGTCTCAAGTCCCTTCGCAGTGTTTGAGATTGCGGCCTGAATTGAAGCAGTCTCCCAGTCGCATGCTTGTAGTGATTGAATAAGAGGAGGTAGCAGTGTCATATTGTCCTCATCCAAGAGGTCAATTGCATGAGGATTTGGTTGTTGAAGAATCGTGATACGAAGCTCCTCGGGGAAGTGTCGTGATTGGACCCAAGTTCGCATGCGGTGGAGTCGATCTCTCATCGACTGTGCAATCGGTTCATTCATCCCAAGGGAGCGCCAGACATCATCATCCCTTGATTTGGTCTGAGCGAGCATAGCAAGATGACGGAAGGTGACTGAAGCGGTTTCTTCATGCGGTGAGATGAGTGAAAGTTCCAGTGCTATTTTTGCATCCTCTATGGCGACATATTGTCGACGACTCAATCCTTCTTTCTCCATTTCTATAGAGAAATCTCGAAGTGTCGTTCGTTCAAATTCGTCTGCCAAATTAACAAGACCCATACCTGTATCGAATTCGATTGCTTTGTTTGGCTTCGTCGAAGCAACCAGATAGCGAAGGATTTCAGGAGGAACGAGTGAAAGCGCTTCCAACGGGCCGATGGTGTTTCCGGAGGACGAGGACATCGCACCTTGTCCACGAAGGCTGATCCATTCATAGGTCAAATCAACGGGAGCATCTTTCGAAAACAGTTGAACAATCTCTTTGCCCGTGTCGTATGAACCTCCGGCTGCTCCGTGATCCTTCCCGAACGGTTCCATAGTAACCCCAATCCACGCCCATTTCGCAGGCCAATCGATACGCCATGGGAGTTTTCCTTCACCTTTCGTAACATCACTTGTGCCATGATTGCCTTCTGAATCAGTCCAGGATACGATTGGGTCGTTCCATCCTGTGACGCGGATTCCGTCGATGGAACCGTTTGCGTCGATTGGATTCCATGGAAACCAGTCCTTCGAAAGTTCACGACCAGATACTCGCTCAATGATCTCTCGGATTTTGTCTGCATTGTTGCAGGCGATGCGAGCAGTCTCGGAGAACTTCCCCGAGGCATAGGAATCGTAATTGTCGATAAATCTCGGTCGAACATCGATCTGTTCAAGTGCTTGCTTGAACGGTTCGAGGAAGTGATCTGCATAGGATACGCCTTCCGCAAATCGGTCCATATCGGGAGTACCATCTTGGTTTGGCGGTGGTATTTGTTTGAGTTGATGTCCAATGTATTGAGCATATGAATCATCCAAAAAGGAGTACACCTTTCGCAATGGATCTGCACTATCCACAATAAAGACAAATTCCACATCAAGTCCTGCTTTACGAGCAGATTTGGCAATCATATCGCCCGTGAGAATTTCTCGAAGATGGCCGATGTGGAACTCCCCACTCGGAGTAATTCCTGTTGAAACGATGTGCGTTGGACCTCTCTCAGCGAGGCGTTGGGCAACAACATCGGACCAGTGCACGGGTTCACCTCATACTGGTACGGCTCGAATCAATCCTCGCAACGGAACATCATCGACTTCATTGCGGGCTGTTTTGTTCACAAGAACGAGAGCAAGGACAACTTCACCACCGGATGCGCGAATGGCTGCGATGGTGTTGCTCATGGTGACACCACTTGATAGAACATCGTCGATGATGGCGACTTTTTTGCCACCTCCGACTTGACCATATTTGTTCGATAAGGCACCCGCGCCCGGTTCACCATCAACGTTTCGGTGGATTGCGACTTCAACATCAAGGGATTGGGCAACCTCATGCGCAAATGCAATTCCATTGATTGAAATGCCTACGATGGTATCAATTTCTTCGACTTCTTCAAGAACGACGTCCGCCAT
>MDTD01165935.1_pt1 | contig 12703 bp, 9 predicted proteins | sample 811221 | NCBI WGS metagenome assembly MDTD01 (sample SAMN05326646, study PRJNA326480) | marine metagenome | isolation source: seawater | place: Pacific Ocean: South West | collected 2011 | reverse complement strand
TTCAAAAGAACTTCTAAAATTTTCTAAAACAAAAGTATACGCTCTTGATAGAGATAAAAAAGTAAGTTTTATAGCCAATAAATTAGAAAAAAAATTTCCCAAAAGATTTAAATTTTATCAAATAAAATTTAGTCAATTAGATTCTATTTTAGAAGATAATATAGATGTAATAATATTTGATTTAGGTCTTTCGTCAATCCAATTAAATGATCTGGATAGAGGTTTCTCTTTTAAGTCAAATAAAGAATTAGATATGGCAATGGGTAAAAATGAAATTTCAGCTTTGAATGTTATTAACAGCTTAAGTGAAAAAAATTTAAAATTAGTTATAAAAATATTAGGAGATGAAAATGAAGCATCTTTAATTGCAAAGAATATTGTTAAAAACAGAAACTTAAAAAAAATTACGAAAACTTCAGATCTTGTTAAAATAATCGAAAAAAGCAAAAAAAAAAAATATTCAAGTAAAATTAATCCTTGTACAAAAACGTTTCAAGCAATAAGGATTTTTGTAAACAAAGAGATTACCGAATTGATAAATGGTATTATAAATGCAACAAAAAAATTAAAGCCTGGCGGAAAACTTCTTGCGGTAAGTTTTCACTCAATAGAAGACAAAATTATAAAATACTTTTTTACGAGTTTTTCAAAAAATAAATCAAGACCTTCACGTTACTTTCCAGAGAGTAACATTAATGAACTTATATTGTTTGATGAATATAAGAATAAAGTATTTAGACCTTCAAAAAAAGAAATAGACGAAAATGCACGTTCACGATCTGCTAAACTGAGATATGCAATTAGAAGTGAAAATAAATTTGATTATCCAAAAAATTTACTAAAAAAATTCAAAAAATATCTCGATGTTGAGGCAATTGATGTTTAAAACTAAATTTATAATTTCTTTATCAATATTTGTAATTTTTTTAACAATTACTTCAATAATAAAAAATGAAACTAGATTAGTTGAAAAAGAAATTTTAAATCTTAATAAGAAAATTTCTATAAAAAAGAAAAATATTAACGAAGCACAATTGGAATACTACTATTTGTCTTCACCTAGTGAAATAGAAAAAAAAATAAATATAATTGGTTTTAATAGCTATAAGCCGATTCCTTTCTCAAAAATATTTTTCAATATTTCAGATTTTAATAATATTGAAAAAAAACTCTCTAAACTAAAAATTAAATGAAGAAAACTAAAAAAAATAAAAATTTTAATCAAACAAGTTTTTATTTTGAAGACTATTTAGAAACAAATAAAAAAAAAAAACTATCCAAAAAATTAAATAGCTTTCATGATAGAATTTATTTATTATTTTTCTTCTTTTTTTCATTAATATTGATTTTTTCAATTAAAATTACACATATTTCTTTGGATAAAAAAAATATTTTTAGCTTAGAAAATCAAAAATCAAATTTTTCTTTGATACGAAGAGATATTGTCGATAGGAATGGAGCAATAATTTCAAGAAACATTAATACATTTCACGTAGCGGTTGATCCAAAACTTATAAAAAATAAAAAAAAATTTTTATTAAAATTAAGATTAAATTTTCCAGAAATTCCACTTGATGAAATAAGAGAGAAAATTAATAAAAAAAAATATTTTCGTTTAAAAAAAAGAATAAATTTAGTTGAAAAAGAAAAATTTTGGGGACTGGGTGAAAAAGCAATAAAGTTTGAACCTTTTCAAGCTAGAGTGTATACCCATGGAAATTTATTTAGTCATATAATCGGTCAAGTAGACTACGATAATTACGGAATATCCGGAGTAGAAAAATATTTTGACAGAGAGCTAAAGAATAAGAACTTATTAAACCAACCTTTAAAACTTACATTAGACAGCAATATTCAATATATCATCAACAAGGAGCTGGATCTCGCTATTGAGACTTTTAATGCAACAGGCGGGGGAGCTTTATTAATGGATGTGAATAACGGAGATATTTTATCTTTAGTATCACTACCTAATTTCAATATTAATAAAAGAGTTTCTATAACAGATAAAAAATATACAAACAAAATCACAAAAGGCGTTTACGAACTTGGCTCAATATTTAAAACATTTACTATTGCTTTAGCTCTTGAACATAAGCTGGTAGATGCCAACTCAATTATAAAAGATATACCTAAAAAGATAAGATGTTCAATTCACGAAATTTCCGACATGAAAGATCATCCAAAAAATTTATCAGTAGAGGAGATCTTGGTAAGATCTTCAAATGTAGGCTCAGTTTTACTAGCTAAAAAAATAGGTGAGAATAAATTTAGAGATTTTTTGGAAAAAACGAAACTAACTAAAAATCCAAAAATTGAACTTGAGGAAGTAGGCACACCTCATCAAATAAAATGGAATAGATGTAAATTAGAGACTATTTCGTTTGGCCATGGTATTACAACGACACCCCTACAAGCCACGTCCTTGTATGCAGCTATGGTAAATGGCGGAAGTTTAATTTCTCCAAGCTTAACAATTAATAGAAAACCTCATTCAAATAATTCAATTATTTCGAGTGATACAAGTAACGAAATCAGAAAGATTTTAAGAAAGGTAGTTAACAGCGAGCACGGAACTGCAAGTTTAGCAGATAAAGACGGATATTCTGTGGGTGGCAAGACAGGAACCGCAGAAAGCTATGGCGATAGAAATAATAGAATAAATACTTTTATTGCAATTTTTCCTGCTAGCAAACCCAATTACACTTTGTTTGTGATGTTAGAAAATCCAAAATTAAATAAAGACTTAGTTTATAATTATAGAGGAATAAAAACGAAGGCCCCTTATAACACTTCTGGTTGGAATTCTGTTTATGTTGCCGGCAAAATTATAGAAAAAATTGGGCCAATTTTAGCCATAAATAATAAAGAGTTTACAGATCAGTATGTTGTTGAAAAATTTAATTAAAAACATTTCAATTAATTGGAAAAAAATTGAAGTTTCAGGCTTATCAACTAACAGTCATGAGGTAAAAAGAAATTATATTTTTTTTGCGATCAAAGGAAATAGATTAAATGGAGAAAATTTTATCAATGACGCTATAGATAAAGGAGCTTCAGTTATTGTATGCTCAAAAGAAAGTAATTATAAAAATAAAGAAGTTCCCGTAATTAAAACAGATAATATTAGATATCTATTAAGCGAGATATCTGCAAAATTTTATAAATTAAAACCTAAAAATATTTTTGCAGTTACAGGCACTAATGGCAAAACATCAGTCGCAGATGTATTTTACCAAATTTTAAGAATTAACAAATTTCCTGCTGCTTCCATAGGCACCTTAGGCATAAAGTATAATGACAAAATTATAAAAACAAAACTTACATCTCCCGATACAATTTCTATCCACAAATATTTAAGTTTTTTGAAGAAAAAAAAAATTGATAATGTAATTATTGAAGCTTCAAGTCATGGAATAGACCAAAAAAGATTACATCATGTAGATTTTAAAGCAGCAATATTTACAAACTTTAGTCAAGATCATTTAGATTACCATAAAAATATGAAAACATATTTGTCTTCAAAATTAAAATTATTTAAAGAAATCTTGAGGAAGAACTCTACAATAATTTCAGACAAGGAAATTCAGCCGTTTAATCAATTAAAAACAATAGCAAAAAAAAAGAAACTTAAAGTAAGAGAAATAATTGATGAATTTGAAAAAATTAATAATATGAAAACTAACCTTCCTCATTTTAAAATTAAAAATTTAGCGATGTCTTCAATAGCATTAAAATTAATTGGCTTGAAAGATGAAAGAATTTATGAAGCATTAAAAAAATTAAAAGATGTAAACGGGCGACTTGAATTTGTGAAAAAATTCTCAAATAATTCTCAAATTTTTATTGATTATGCACATACTCCTGATGCTCTATCAAAAACACTTAATGCTTTAAAAGACAATTATGGAGATAATATTTCTATTGTATTTGGCTGTGGGGGTGACAGAGATAAAAAGAAAAGACCTTTAATGGCTAGGATAGCAAATAATTTTTGTAAGAAAATTTATATAACAGATGACAACCCCAGGGGCGAGGAACCAAAGAAAATTAGAGATGAACTTGCACGACATATACCTAAGGATAAAGTTTTTAATATTGGAAATAGAGAGATGGCTATTAACAAAGCAATTCAAAATTCAAATTTTCAAGAAATAATATTAGTAGCTGGAAAAGGTCATGAGGAACAGCAAGTATACAAAAATAAAATTTATATTATATCTGATAAAAAGATTATCAAAAAAATCAAAATTAAAAAAAAAATTTTTTCAAATAAACAAAAAAAATTTCTTCAAAATAGGATGATATTAAATAAAATAGTTAAGAAAGTGAATTCTGTAAATTTTTGTGGATTATCAATCGACACCAGAACAATTAAAAAAGATAATTTATTCTTAGCTATAAAAGGAAAAAAAAATGACGGAAATAAATATATTAATGATGCTATAAAAAAGGGTGCTGGGTGTGTAGCGACTACTTTAACTTTCAAAACAAATAAAACAAAAATAATAAAAATAAAAAATCCAGTTGCTTTTTTAAATCGTTTTGCAAAGTTAAAACGTGAACAATCCTCAGCAAATATTATTGCTGTTACTGGAAGTGCCGGCAAAACGTCATTAAAAAATCTATTAAAAGATCTCCTTAAAAATTTTGGAAAAACTTATTCATCACCCAAATCTTTTAATAATCATTATGGTGTACCTATAAGTTTATCAAACCTCAATTATGATGATAAGTTTGGTGTATTTGAAGTTGGCATGAGCAAAGCTGGAGAAATAAAAAAACTTTCAGATATGATAAAACCTCATATAGGAGTTATTACAAATATCGGTGAAGCACACATCGAAAATTTTAAAAATATTAACGGAATTGCAAATGCTAAATCTGAAATTATAGATAAGATAAAAAAGAGAGGTACAATCGTTTTAAATAAAGACGATAAGTTTTTTAATTTTTTATACAAAAAGGCAAAATCATCAAATTTAAAAATTTGCACATTTGGGATACAAAAAAAAGCCGATATCTTTTTGGAAAAATTGATTAGAACTGATGAATCTTCAGAGCTTTACTTAAATATAAATGGTAGAAAAATCTCTTTTAAGATCAAAGATTTGAACGTTTATAATGTTCTTGCTGCTATAGCTGTTCTAAGTATACTAAAAATAGATCTAAAAAAAATCAAAACAATTTTGAAAAATCTTGAATTATCAGAGGGAAGAGGCAAAAAATATTTAATTTCTAGATATAACAAAAAATTTAAATTAATTGATGAAAGTTATAATGCGAATCCTTTATCAGTTAAAAACGCAATAAAAAATCTAAGCTTATTAAAAAAGAAAAAATTTAAAAAATACTTGTTGCTAGGAGATATGCTGGAATTAGGGGCTAAATCAAAAAAATATCATGAAGAATTATCAAAAGTTATTAACAACTCAGATATAGATAAAGTATTCGTAAAAGGAAAAAAAAGTATTTTCACATATAAACATCTTAAAAAAGGTAAAAGGGGAAATATTTTACAGAATGAGGAAGATATTGAGATAATTTTGGAAAAAATGATATCAAACAACGATTACTTAATGATAAAAGGTTCTAACGCCACAGGACTACATAATTTTAGCAAAAAAATGATTAGAGGAACATAAATGTTATTTAGTTTACTAACTTCTTTAATAGATCAATTCTCTTTTTTAAACGTGTTCAAGTACTTAACTTTCAGAACAGGTCTTTCAGTTATAACTTCACTGATTGTTGTTTTTATTATTGGAGGTCCATTAATTAAGTTGTTTTCTGAAAAAATGATAACCGGACCAATAAGGCAAGATGGTCCGATTGATCATATTATTAAGAAATCAGGAACACCCACGATGGGCGGAGTTATTATTATCATTGGAATAATATCTAGTACTATTTTATGGGCAGACTTGAGAAATGTGTACGTTTGGACATTAATTTTTGTTTCACTCTCTTTGGGTGCTTTAGGTTTTTTAGATGATATGTTGAAAATTAAGTTAGAGAATTCAAGAGGGCTAAAATCAAGTTATAAATTTCTTGGTCAAATTTTGATAGGAGTAATTACTTTACTCATTTTAATTCAATACTCTAATCATGAATTTCTATACAATCTTTATTTTCCTTTTTTTAAAAATTTTATATTGAATATGGGAATATTTTTCATTCCTTTTGGTTTATTTGTAATTATAGGGGCCTCTAATGCAGTAAACTTAACTGATGGTCTTGACGGCTTAGCTACAGTGCCGGTTATGTTGGTTGCACTCTCATTCACATTGATTTCGTACGTAGTAGGAAACACTATTTTTTCTGAGTATTTACAAATTCAATATATTCCAGATGTAGGAGAATTATCTATCTTTTGCGGTTCTGTAGTCGGAGCCTGCTTAGGCTTTCTTTGGTATAATGCTCCTCCAGCAAAAATTTTCATGGGCGACACTGGCTCACTTTCATTAGGGGGTTCACTTGCTGCAATAGCTATAATTGTGAAACATGAAATTGTTTTAGCTATTGTTGGAGGTTTGTTTGTTTTAGAAACAGTTTCAGTTATTATTCAGGTAGCCTCATACAAATTAACGGGCAAAAGAATATTCAAAATGGCTCCGATACATCATCATTTTGAAAAAAAAGGTTGGGCCGAGTCAACAATTGTAATTAGATTTTGGATCATTGCTATAATTTTAGCATTAGTGGGACTAGCAACGTTAAAGTTAAGGTAAAGAATGTTTAACATACCTAAATTCAAAGAACGGTCGTTCCTTGTTTACGGCTTAGGTTTATCCGGTCGCTCTGTTGTAAAATTTTTCAAAAAAAAAAATATTAAAAAATTTAAGGTGTGGGACGATAAGTATGCAGATTTATATAAAAGGTATAGATCTTTAAATTTAAATACGACTTTAAAAAAGGTTGATTTTATCGTTTTGTCACCTGGTATTAGTTTAATAAGAAATAAGAAACTTAAAAAATACAAAAAAAAAATAATTACCGATATGGACTTATTTTATTTATTTAAAGATAGACCCAGGAGCATTGTTGTTACAGGGACTAATGGAAAGTCAACCACATGTAAATTAATAGCTCATTTGTTCCAAAAAAATAAGATTAAATGTTCTTTAGGAGGCAATATTGGAAACCCAGTGCTTGATATAAAAAATTTTAAAAAAGATTATATTATTATTGAAGCTTCGTCTTTTCAGCTTTCTCATTCAAAATTTGTCCATCCGGATTTTGCTTTTTTTTTAAATATTTCAAACGACCATTTAGATTGGCATGGAAACATGAGCCACTATTTAAATTCAAAATTAAAAATATTTCATCTCCAGTCAAAAAAAAATTACGCATTTGCTGGTAAGAAAATTAAGAAAATTTTCCAAAAAAATAATTTCTCAAGTAAATTTATATTACCTGAGGTTGATAAATATAAAAAAATAAAAAATAAAATTAAGAATGATTATCTATCATCAAATATCAACAATGAGAATATGAGCTTTGTTTTGGCTTTGGCTAGATTATTGAATATAAGTGAAAAAAATTTTCTAAGAGCCATGAATTCTTTCCAGGGCTTACCTCACAGATTTGAAATTTTTTTTAAAAAAAAAGGTCTTACTTTTATTAATGACTCAAAAGCCACGTCTTTTGCAGCCACTAAATTATCCTTGTCTAGTCTTAAAAATATTTATTGGATTTTAGGCGGCCTACCAAAAAAAAATGACAAAATTTCAATATCTAACTATAAAAAAAATATAACAAAGTGCTTCTTGATTGGAAAAAATATTGATTTTTTTAAGCGTCAGATTAAAGGAAAAATAATTTATAAAGTTACTAAAGATTTAGAAAATTCATTAATTCAAATTTTTAAAGAAATTAGAAATAAAAAAAATAAAACTAATTCAATACTACTAAGTCCTGCAGCAGCTTCATTTGATCAATTTAAAAATTTTGAAAAAAGAGGAGAAGAATTTAAAAGATTATGCAAAATCTATGCTAGAAAATTCGTTTAAATTTTTATTTATTAATTATTGGAGAAGTCTTGATAAGAAAATTTTATTTTGTTTTTTTATTTTATTTTTTTTAGGAATATTTTTTTCTTTTTCTTCTACATCGTCTTTAGCAGGAGAAAGATTAAATAAGGATTATTACTTTTTTTTTACTAAACATCTAATTTTCACATTTTTAGCTATTATAATTATGATTGGAATTTCACTAATTAAAACTGAAATTTTTATAAGATTTATTACTCCTATGTTTATCGTTTCTTTAATTCTTTTGGCATTAGTCCCAATAATTGGACTTGAAGTCAAAGGAGCAAAGCGTTGGCTTGATTTTTATTTTTTTAGATTACAGCCAATTGAAATTTTGAAACCTATATTTATCCTTATCACAGTGAAAATTTTGATTAATAATGAATTTCAAAAAAATTTATTTAAATACCTTTTAAGTTTTTTGCTATTGAGCTTAGTAATTATTTTGCTTATTGGTCAACCAGATTTGGGACAATCAATACTTCTGGTAGGAAGCTGGATTTCAACAGTTTTCATATCTGGTGTAAGCTTAGTTTACATTTTTATTTTTTTTTCAATCTTTCTTATATCTTTAAGTTCTTTGCTGTTCTTTTTACCTCAAAAATTTGGATACATAATTAATCGTTTAATAACTTTTTTTGATCCCGCCCAAGGAGATAAGTTCCAATCTTCTGCAGCACTTGATGCCATAAGATTAGGAGGCCTCACTGGTCAAGGAATGGGAGAGGGAATTCTAAAGGAGAGAGTTCCAGAAGCTCATACGGATTATGTTATAGCAGTTATATCTGAAGAATATGGATCATTAGTTTCAATAATAATTTTAGGTATTTTTTTATATATCTGTTTTAGAATTATAAAAAATTGTTTTAATCAAGACGATCGATTTTTAAAAATCTCTTTAATTGGATTAGCAACTTTATTAATTTTTCAAACATTTATTCATGCTGGAGTTAACACAAATTTATTACCTACTACTGGAATGACCTTGCCTTTTTTAAGTTATGGAGGTTCATCCTTAATTGGTAGCTCAATTTTAGCAGGATTAGTTTTAAATTTTACCAAGAACAAAACATACTTATATGACTAAGAAAAAAATATTAATTGCGACAGGGGGGACTGGAGGACATATTTTTCCAGCATTCAGCTTAGCAAAATATCTTATAAGCAGAAATTGCACTGTTCAATTAACATCTGATAAAAGAGGTTTAAAATATCTCAAAAATCATAAAAATATAAAAGTAATTTTAATATCTTCATCTCCTTTATTGAAAAAAAATTTTTTTCAATTTTCTATATCACTACTTGTTATTTTTATTTCTTTTTTAAAATCATTATTAATTTTTATATTAGACAGACCATCTATAGTTATAGGGATGGGCGGATATTCATCTTTTCCTGCCTGTATGGCAGCAGCAGTTTTAAGAATCAAATTTATAATTTACGAAAATAATTTAATTATTGGCAAAGCTAATAAGTATTTATTACCTTTTGCAAAAAAAATATTCGTTTCTCGTAAAGAAGTTGAGGGAATATCTGAAAATTATAGAAATAAAATCGTAGAGGTTGGAAATATTATTAGAGAAGAAATTATAAATTCAAACATTCTTGGTAAAGACAAAACTTTTGAGAATATAAAAATTCTAGTATTGGGCGGAAGCCAAGCTGCTAGGATTTTTGCTCAAGAATTACCTCCAGTTTTTAGAAGATTAAAAAATTCTGAAATTCCATTTAAAGTCTATCAACAATGTCAACAAGAACAAAAAAATGAGCTATTCAAAATTTACGAAAAGGAAAAAATAGATTTTGAAGTTTTTAACTTTACAGATAAGATTCTAGATTATTATTCTAAATCAAATCTTGTGATAACTCGAGCTGGCGCATCCGTTTTAGGAGAACTAATTAATGTAAAAATTCCTTTTATATCTATACCGCTACCCTCTTCTGCAGATAACCACCAATATAAAAATGCAGAGTTTTATAAGAGCAAGGGTTGCGGGTATTTATTAGAAGAAAGAGACATAAAAGATAAGTTGTATGACTTAATTATACAAATTTTTAATGATAAATCATTAACTAAAAAAATCTTATTTAACCAAAGACAATATTCTGACAAAAATATTTTTAAAAATTTAGAAACTGAGATAGAAAAAATTGTAAATGAAAAAAATTAATTTAGGGCAAAAAGATATTATTCATTTTATAGGGATTGGCGGCATTGGAATGAGCGGACTCGCCCAGATAATGAATAATATGGGATTTAAGATTCAAGGCAGTGATAAAAATAAAAATAAAAATACGGTGAATTGTTCAAAATCTGGAATTAAAATATTTATCGGACATTCCTCAAATAATATAAAAAAAGCTAATATAATTGTCAAATCAACTGCAATTAAAAATAATAATATCGAATTAAAATTTGCAAAAAAAAATAAAATTCCAATATATTCCAGAGCTGAAGTTTTAGCCGATGTTGTTTCATTAAAAAAAAATATAATAATAACTGGATCTCATGGGAAAACGACAACTACATCGTTGGTAGCTAAAATTTTGTCTGATCAAAAATTGGACCCAACAATAATAAATGGTGGAGTAATAAATTCTTTTAAAAATAACGCTAAGTTAGGTAAAGGTGATTGGGCAATTCTAGAAGCAGATGAATCTGACGGAAGTTTTTTAAAATTACCAATTAATTATTCAATAGTCACGAACATTGATTATGAACATATAGATTATTATAAAAATTACAAAAATTTAGAAAATTCCTTTTTAGAATTTATTAATAAGACGCCTCCAACCGGTAAAGCAATAATTTGTCTAGATAACAATAATATAAAAAAAATTTTACCAAAAATTAAAAATAAAAACATCATATTATATGGAGAAAGCAAGAATGCTGATTATACTATTGAAAAAATTAAATATAAATTTGATAGCACATCATTCAATCTATGTTTTAGAGATAAGGATAAAAGAAAAAGAAAAATTAAAAATATAAACGTAAAATTATTAGGTAGGCATAATGTATTAAACGCAGCAGCAGCATTCATAGTGTGTATTAATTTAGGAGCAAATATAAATATAGCAAAAAGATCCCTTAAAGAATTTTCAGGTGTTCAAAGAAGAATGACAAAAGTTTTTTCGAAAAATAAGAACGATTTTTATGATGATTACGCCCATCATCCTACTGAAATAAAATCAATTTTAGAGGGGGTAAATAATGTAAATTCTCAGAGAAAAATTGTAAGCATATTTGAACCACATAGATATTCTAGAGTAGCATCATTGAAAAAAGAATTTTCAAAGTGCTTTTCAAAATCAAATGTTGTAATAATAAGTCCACTGTATTCTGCTGGTGAAAAAAAAGACACAAAGTACAGCCTAGTAAAATTTGCTAAATTAATTTCAAAAAATTCAAAAACTCAGGTAATTTTAGTGAAGAATGAAAAAGAGCTGAGCAATTATTTGAAAAAAAACCTTATAAGCAATGAAATAGTTATTGGAATGGGAGCAGGTTCAATATCAAAATGGATGACACAACTTAAATTTTCTCTATGAGTTTAAAAAATAGTTTAAGTAAAAAAATTGGAGATAGTCTGAGTGAAAATGTGAGTCTTGCGAAATATAGCTGGTTTAATCTTGGAGGTAATGCTGAATATTTTTACAAAGCAAAAAATCTTAATGAGCTAATCAATTTTTTAGATTTAGCTAAAAAAGAAAATTTAAAAACTGTAATTTTAGGGGCGGGTTCAAATACTTTATTTAGAGATAATGGAGTTAAAGGCGTTGTAATAAAACTTGTTAACGATTTTTCCTTTATCAAAATAGAAAATAAAAACATATTACACGTAGGTGCGGCGACACTTGATCGAAAGGTAGCAAATTTTGCTAAAGAAAATAATTTAGCAAATTTAGAATTTTTGTCTTGCATACCAGGTTCAATTGGCGGAGCGGTAATAATGAATAGTGGTTGCTATGATAATGATTTATCAAAAGTTTTAATATCAATTCAGGCTATAGATAAAAATACGTTATCAGAAGTTGAGATTAAACAAGAGGAAATTAACTTTTCATATAGAAGTGCCAATTTATCAGATGATTTGATCATTACATCAGTAAAATTGATAGGATCAATGGGTGAAAAAAAGGAAATTGAAAAAAAACAAAATTATTTAATAGAAAGAAAAAAATTATCCCAACCAAGTAAAATAAAAACATGTGGAAGCACTTTTAAAAATATTAGTAAAGATAAAAAGGCATGGATGTTAATCAAAGAAGCCGGCTGCACTGATTTTAAAGAAGGTGACGCAATTATTTCTCAAAAGCATTGTAACTTTTTTATAAATAATGGTAATGCCAAGTCATCAGATATTGAAAAACTGATAAATAGAGTAAAAAATAAAGTGTTAGAAAAAACCGGAGTTAATCTTGAATTAGAGATTAAGATTGTTGGTGAATAAAAAATTTAGAAATGTTCTAGTTGTTCTAGGGGGAACTTCAGGCGAGAGAACTATAAGTCTTGAAAGCGGAAAAGCTTGTATTAAGGCATTAAAAAACAAAGGTTATAAAGTTACAAAATTTGATCCAAAGATTCAAAATTTCAACTTAATAAATAAAAAAAAAACTGAGGTCATTTTTAATGCTTTACATGGAAGAGATGGAGAAGATGGAGT
>MDTD01165662.1_pt1 | contig 12703 bp, 11 predicted proteins | sample 811221 | NCBI WGS metagenome assembly MDTD01 (sample SAMN05326646, study PRJNA326480) | marine metagenome | isolation source: seawater | place: Pacific Ocean: South West | collected 2011 | reverse complement strand
GTCTTAGGGTAAAAAGAAAGGTCATTGATGCAAAGGTACTCTCGAAGTCCCCCTCTTGCTTAACTTCGAGGCGTGGCAAAAATAGCAGATATACAAGCAAACAAGAACGAAGACAAAATGCGTCTTCTGGTGGCGGACTTAAATCGCAAGCTTAACAAGGTTAAGAAAGGCGGTGGGACTGCTAAAATGGAAAAGCAACACGCAAAGGGCAAACTCACTGCTCGTGAAAGATTAGATAGAGTTTTTGACCAGGGTTGTGAGAGATTGGAAATAGCTGCTCTCGCAGGTGATGGAATGTATGATGAATACGGAGGTTGTCCTTCTGGTGGCGTTGTAGTAGAAATTGGAAGAGTACACGGAAGGTTGTGCATCTGCGTTGCAAACGACGCCACAGTTAAAGCCGGAGCATGGTTCCCTATCACAGCAAAGAAGAATCTGAGAGCTCAAGAGATAGCTTTAGAAAATCGACTTCCAATTATATACCTAGTAGATAGTGCAGGCGTTTTTCTTCCCATGCAAGATGAAATTTTCCCAGACAAAGAGCACTTTGGGAGGATGTTTCGAAATAATGCCAAACTAAGTTCTGAGGGCATTCCTCAAATAGCAGCTGTTATGGGATCATGTGTAGCTGGAGGTGCATACCTACCAATAATGAGTGACGAAAGTCTAATTGTTGAAGGCACAGGATCAATATTCCTCGCAGGTAGCTATTTAGTAAGAGCTGCAATTGGAGAGGATATTGACAACGAAACTCTAGGTGGTGCAAAAACCCAAACTGAAATAAGTGGCGTTATCGATTACCCATGTACTGATGACGAGCACGCATTAAAGACTATAAGAGACCTGGCATCACACTGGGGCAATACTCCAAAAGATGCAGGTTTTTCAAGAGCTGAAGCAAAGGACCCGTCTGGAAGATCACCTTCGTCTATTCTACCAGAGAGTAGAACCCAACCATATGAGACAAGAGATCTAATTAAAGCTTTAGTTGACGATGGTTCTTTTACTGAATACAAGAAAACATATGGCAAAACCATTGTTTGTGGGTACGCAAGAATTGATGGTTGGAGTGTGGGAATTGTCGCTAACCAACGAAATACTGTAAAATCAACCAAGGATGGTTTGCAGTTTGGCGGAGTTATCTATTCTGATAGTGCTGACAAGGCTGCTAGGTTTGTTATGACCTGCAACCAAAAAAACATCCCTTTAGTTTTCCTTCAAGATGTGACTGGATTTATGGTTGGTTCAAGATCAGAACACAACGGCATCATAAAGGATGGAGCAAAACTGGTAAACGTAGTTTCAAACAGTGTTGTGCCAAAATTCACAGTTATTGTAGGCAATAGCTATGGCGCAGGAAACTATGCAATGTGTGGAAAGGCATACGACCCAAGGCTAATAGTTGCTTGGCCTACTGCAAAGATTGCAGTGATGGGAGGAGACCAAGCGGCTAAGGTTCTACAGCAAATTGAAGTAAGTCGATTAAAGAGTGCTGGCAAACCAGTAGATAAAAAAGCTCAAGAAGAACTATTGCAGAAAATCAAGGCTAGGTATGACGAGCAGACAAAACCAGAGTATGCTGCATCTAGGATTTGGGTTGATGCAATTATAGACCCTGAGGATACAAGATCTTGGATTAGCAAGGGTATTGAAGCAGCTAACGCAGCTCCTTCTGAAAAGCCTTTTAGACCTGGTGTTTTACAAACTTGATTATTGAGCCCTTTCTAGTCTTTGCAGAGAAGCTAACATTGGCTCGTACATTGCCTTTAGGCTTTCATCTTCACAATTTTCAATTGCTCCTCTAACATTGAGTATTGCCTCGAGTAACACGTGTTCCTCGTCTATTGATTCACATTGCTCAATAATTGTTAGACCTTCCATAGCAGCTCTAAAATCTCCATTGGTAGCTATTCTAGTTATGAGATCCAACTTATTTGAAGGATCAAACCCAGAACTCCATATAAAGCCCAAAATATCTGTAGATATTGCCGAGCAATCTCCACTTTCTAATTCCTCAATATAAATTCCTTCTGCGCCACTTAGCTTTATAGTTGATAGCATTGTCCTCATTCTCTCCCTAAGTGCATCCTCAGGCCTATCTCTATACGCATAGAGCAAAGGCCTAACCCATTTAATATCACCATTCTTCTCAGCCCTATCCAGTTCAGCCTCAACCTTATTATTATCCTTAGAGTTTAAATCTTTCATGTTGCAAAGGTATCTCTGAAAATATCCCTACAACAATCTGATATCTCCGCAAGCATCATTGCTGTAGCTCCCCAAACCACATTTCCATCCAATTCAAATCCCGGCACCTTATTCCCTTTTATCTCAAACTCAGCCCAAAGATTATCTGAACACAATCTCTCCAAACTAACAAACAACACTTCTCCTACTTCTTTTGGGTCAATATTGAATTGAGGTTTTGCATTCAAATAGGCCAAATATGGCCTAACGAAAAACCTACTTGGTGGAATGTACAATGGCGAAAGTGTTCCTATGATTTGGGCTTTCACTAAACTCACCCCTATTTCTTCCTCACACTCTCTAATAGCAGTTTCTAAATCGCTAGCATCACCTGGCTCCCTCTCTCCTCCTGGCATAGCAATTTGCTTCGAGTGAACGCCATCATAAGATGCCCTTTTAATCAAAACTCCTTCCCATTTATTGTCATTAGGATATATGATGAAAACAACTGATGCTTTTCTCGCTTCCATCACATCTTTATCCGTAAAAGAATTTGCTCTAAAAGGAGGAGCCGCTTTTAATTGGGATTTCACCCCAGGCAATCCATTTGAGAGCACCTTCCTCAATTCATCAATCAATTTTTCTTCCTCAATTTTCACGTTCGCAAGGTCGTGCCTTTCTACCTTCGTTCAATGCAAATTCAGCTTTTAGATGAAAACATAGAATTCCCTTCTGTAGATAAGGCGAATGAAATTGGGCTATTAGCTGTTGGCGGAGACCTTAGTCCAGCAAGACTAATTGCCGCTTATGAACACGGAGTGTTTCCTTGGTTCAATCCTGGGGAAGAGATTTTATGGTGGGCGCCAAAAACAAGGGCAATTATCCCACTTGACGAGGTTAAGATTCACAAAAGCATGCGTAACATTCTCAATAGAGAAATCTACAAAGTGACTTTTGACACATGTTTCGATGAAGTAGTGAAGGGTTGCGCTACTGCAGATAGAGGAAACCCAAACGAAGGAACATGGATTAGTTCAGACATCCACAATGCTTATTGCAATTTGCACGAGCTTGGTTTAGCTCATTCAGTTGAGGTTTGGGAAGATGAAAAGTTAGTTGGTGGCCTATATGGAGTCTCTATAGGGACAATGTTTTTTGGAGAGAGTATGTTTTCAAATTCACCAAATGCTTCTAAAGTCGCTCTTATCAAATTAGCCCAAACCCTCAAAAAATGGGATTTTGGGCCCATAGACTGTCAAATTATGAATGAACACCTAAGAACACTAGGTGCGAAAGAAATCAAAAGAGATGAATTTCAAAATATTCTTAATTATCATCTATCCTCATATCCGACAAAAAAGGGTTCATGGAAAAATGAAATAATCTAGGCATTAATAAAATAAGAAATTGTTAGGAGGTTGAAAGTTTAGAAACCAAGACCTAGATTCGTTTATGAGTTAAAAAAAAACACATTCATTAATAAAATCAACAAACATTTCATTTAAAAAACAAAAGTGTTCTGATTTAAAATATGATAGAGAAAAATTGGATTTTTTAAGCGTATTCATCTGGAATTAAAATCATAAAAGAGTTGATTTTTCTAACAATTTAACAACTCCGCATAACAAAAGAAATCTTAAATGATTCCTTATAAAATTCTTAAATATTCAAGAGTACTTATTAGTATCAACAGGTTACTAACAATAATATTATATTCGTTAACAAAACGTTAATATCTGAGGAGGTTTGGATTGTTACTGAATTTCAGGACAACTTAAATTGCAAGAATCCTTTAACATCCAAAATATCCAAAAAATGCACATGGACAAGTATGACTTCATGATTCTTGAAATTATACAAAATTTCAAATTAGAGAATCAAAATCACATTAGACTTGGTGTACTAGAAAGAAACTTCTGGAAAAGAATAGAAGCCGATACTGATTTACATGTTGGACAAGCTAGAATTGGAGAGCGAATTACTAATCTATATCTAGATGGTCTAATCCAAAACAAGGACGGCTACACACTAACTAAGAAGGGACGAGAGCATTTAGCATTTGCTCCTTGGAATAGAGCGATGGTTTCATAAGAAATAAAAGTCTTTTAATTAAGTCGGATGTGTTTTGATAAAGAAAGGGGACGCAAAAGCATCCCCTTTGTGTATGTGCACCACCTTGCTATTTCTAAATATATACGAATTAATTTTCTTAAGATTCTTCGAGTATTTCAAGATTTGGATATTTCTGCTTCCAAAAATCTAATTTACTTTTATCTTTTATAGTAATAACAGTCCTTCGGTCTAATCTAACTTTTATGTTAGGTTGTAACTCTTTTTCCTTTTTCTTTCTCGCCATTAGATATTAGTTAGATTACGAATGAACGCAACATAGGACAAAAATTTACTTAATTATCTATTTTATTTAAACACTTTAAGTTTAATTATCATTTGGTATTGAAAATTTACCTCATTAAATATACTGTTCCTCTTATTTCTTCAGCATCTACATCATAGCCCTGGACTTTAATAACCCAATTGTATAATCCATCTGGTGCGAAATGACTTCCTCCGTTGACATTTCCAATCCACGGCTCATTTAAAGTTGTACTTGTATGTACTATGTCACCCCATCTATTATATACAAATAGTTCATATGATTCGACCTGTCTTGCAATGATCTCCCAGGCATCATTTTTACCATCGTTATTTGGAGTAAAAGCTGTGGGGATATAAACGATTACATCACCATATATGTGGACTGTAGCAACATCAGAACAACCGTTATTAGTTGTTGTGGTAATAGAAGCATCATACTCATCTAATCCGTCATATGTATGTAACATATTCTTTTCATATCCCCAAGTATCGTCCCCAAAATCCCATAGATAGTTAAACGCTCCTTCAAAAGGTTCCTCAGGTGAGGTTATTACATCAAACTCATAAGTACCATCGCCTAGATTGTATCTTATTACTGTTGAAGATACGGTTTCAACATCTACCCGCGTTGTTTTGATTTCTTCGTAATTACAATTATCAATTACTGATACTGTGTAGTTTGTTCCAACAGTTGGAGCTACAGTATATGCAAATAGATTGGTTGTAAAGTTTTCCCACTCAAAAACGTATGGCTCCTCTCCACCTTCAATTTCAAGATTTAAAGTCGTGCTAGCTCCGTTGCAAAGCACTGTATCTGGAGGCAGAGTTACTACAAGTGGTTCATAGGGAACTTCAAAAAGTGTTTGAAGATATAATGTTCGTTCACATCCATCCTCTACATAAACCTCTAACAAATGATCTACTAAGGACGTATGCCAAAGACATGACTCATTTCCAAAATCAACCCCATTAATTGTCCAATTATACTCTACAGGAGGATATTCAAGATCCGGATTTTGAATTAATTCTATACAAACCTCATCACCTTCATCACAAGGAACTGTAACTACGTTTGGTGTGACTGCTTCAAGTGGAGGTGTGTCGTATATATAAATACTCAAATAACTTTCAATATTACCACTTATGAGTTTAAGCTTAAGTTCTTCAGTCCCCTCTTCTATAAAATCTTGGGGGACGTAAAAACTTAGTGAAAGAGTATATTCTCCTACTGGTATAGTAGCTGAGGTAGGCAAACCTTCAATATCATCAGCAAAAGAAGCTTCTGAGTCATCATCCTCTACTATTTGAAATTCAAAAGGATAAACAGATGGAACTAGACATGGCCTACTAACAGTAATTGTTGAAACACCACAATCCTCCCAAGAACAGTATATTACTACATCATCATCTGGATCTGGGTCACAAGCAGGAGCAGCAGTGGCCTCGTATTCAGTTGCAATTGGAGAACCAAAACTACCCTCTTCAAGTACGACAATTGATTCTAACCAGTTATCTGAACCATCAGCAATAGCAAGCTTTATATGGTATGTTAATCCACAACTAACTGGATGAGAAGCTGTAAATGCTTGAGTATATCCATTAATACATGGTGGATCAACAGCACCTGGGTTGTCGATATAATACTCTGGATTTGTTACATTATTCACTGAGCTAATGGTAATAGGTAGCACTGGATCTGTCTCAGGTACTTGTGCAATATTAATTGCCCCATCAGGAAACCCAGCAGGTGATGCATAAGGACCTGTAATTCCTGGACCAGATAGGAAGAAAGCGAATATATCATTGTATGCAGAGTTCACCCATGTTAGATATTCATCAGAGCCAAATACATAGTTAAACGAAACAAAATCACCAGCTGGCTGGAAATCAAATTCAAGTATACAAACGTCATTTACACTAGAAACTGAAAAAGATTGACCAATCAATGGTGGAACTGAATTTGCAACAGTAAGAAGATCAGGCTCACCTGTCACACCACCTAATCCAGCATCACCAGCACAAGTCTCTGGATTTGATGCGTTACCTGAACTAAGTACAAGTCCACTTTCAATTGAGAAACCCGTTCCACCTGTTAGATATCCTAATTGTATATCTAATCCAGTAAATTGAACATTAGTTGCAATAACTCCTTCACCCAATAAAACATCATTTACATATTGTTCAGGGGTCATTCCTTGATCAATATTAAACTGAGCATTTAAAGTATTAAAATCACTTGAGATTAAAGCAATTATAATTCCAAGAACTGTCGTGAACTTCCTCATAATAACCTGAAATATAGTTATATAATTTTCTGAGTTCAAACACCAACAATCTATTAAGTTTGTCAAATGGTAGAAATCATCTTCTTTTCTGATTCAAATTGTAGTCAATTATATCCATTAAATTTTGGTAAGTGTGAGTCATCAATTCACTTTGGGGCACGATCAATTGCTAACCAGTGGAAAGATGCTTTATCAATTTTTGATACTATTCGTATAAAATTGAATTCTAGACTTTTACCAACATCTAAATCAATTGATACTATAATAAAAATGAATAGTGGAGATAGATGGATTCAAGATGAAATTTTAATAGCTGAAATTGAAGGATTAGATGATGGAGAAATCATATCACCTTCTTATCCTGCTGACCTATTGAATTCTTCTATTGAAGTTTTTGAAAAATGTTCCTTTGGTATAGGTGAAGATCTTGAAAGAATGAAGGTTAAATGGAGGACCAGAACTCTAGCAGAAGATGAACGTTCAACTTGGGCCAAAATAGGAGTTTTTATTAGCGGTCCTATGGAAAGAATTCACATTGGTTCTGGTGTAATAATTAAAAATTGCTCTTTGAATACTGAAAATGGAGACATCATACTTGGAAATGATTCTGAAATTATGGAGGGAGTAAAAATAAGGGGTCCATTTGCACTCGGAGCAAATAGCCAAATCAAAATGGGAGCTTTAGTTTATGGACCTACCACCGTTGGGTCATACTGTAAAGTTGGTGGCGAGATAAATAATTCTGTAATTCATGATTATTCAAACAAAGCACATGAGGGTTTTCTTGGAAACAGTGTAATTGGACCATGGTGTAACCTAGGAGCTATGACAACAACAAGCAATCTAAAGAATAATTACTCAGAGATTAAAGTTTGGAATGCAGCAAAGAATGGCTACTTAAATAGTGGCAAGATATTTTGCGGGTTATTAATGGGTGAGCATAGTAAAACAGCTATAAATACTTCCTTCAACACAGGAACAGTAGTTGGTGCATTTTGCAATGTTTTTGGTTATGGAAATCCAGAAAAACACATCTCATCATTCACTTGGGGTGGAGTAAATAACTCTGTGCCTCACGATTTAGACAAAGCGATAGAAACTGTTAAAAAAGTTATGGGTCGTCGAGGTATTAGATTGTGTAAAGAAGAAGAAGTAAGAATCAAAGAATTATATAATTCCAGTACATTTGGCATATCGTAGTATGACACCCTGTCATAGAAAAGCTGTTATTTGTATTGGCACATAAATTGCCAATACAAAGCGAATCGAAGAAAAAGACATGATTGATATAGAAAACAGCCATCATCTCCTATCTGACTCACAAGATCACGATATCATACCGTTGATCTCTGAAGAGGATGAAAAGGCCATTCATAAAACTGACCTTCCAAATATCATTCCACTACTTGCATTGAGAAATACTGTACTATTTCCTGGAGTTGTTATACCTATTACCGTTGGAAGAGATAGGTCAATTCGATTAATGAAAGAGGCAAATAAGAAAAAATTAGCCATAGGTGTAGTAAGCCAAAAAGATGTAGACGTTGAAATTCCTTTAGGAGAAGACTTAAATAAGGTAGGTACAGTAGCTAGAATTATGAAAATTCTTCGCATGCCTGATGGAACAAATACTGTGATTTTACGAGGTGAAAGAAGATTCACTTGGGATACAATTGTTGAAGAAGATCCATATCTAAAAGCAAGCATTAATCCTTTTGGCGGAATTGAAGATGAACCAAAAACTAAAGAAACACAAGCACTCAAAGAGAGTTTGAAGGAATTAGCAATTGAGATCATCACAATAAGCCCTGGTATTCCATCAGAAGCTGCAGGAGCTATTAAAAACATTAAGAGACTCAGCTTCCTTGTCAATTTTATTGGTTCAAATATGAATACTTCAGTAGAGGACAAACAGATGCTTCTTCAGATTGAATCAATTGAGGAAAGAGCAAATAAGGTTCTCGAAATGCTTCATAAGGAGAAGCAGATGATGGAACTTAAAAATGACATTCAAAGCAAGGTAAAGAGTGATCTCGATCAACAGCAAAGAGAATTCTTCTTGAATCAGCAAATGAAGCAAATTCAAGAAGAGCTTGGCGCAAACCCTTTGAAAGAGGAGATAGAAGAAAAGAAAGCAAAAGCAAGGTCAAAAACTTGGCCTGATTTAGCCCAAGAAGCATTTGATAAAGAAATTCAGAAGCTAGAAAGAATGAATCCTCAAGCTGCTGAATACAGCATGCAATCAAGCTATATAGATCTTTTGCTCGATTTACCTTGGGATGAAAAATCAGATGACAACTTCGACTTAAAGAATGCAATAAAAGTGCTTGATTCAGACCACTATGGACTTGAAAAAGTAAAAGAGAGAATTGTAGAGCACTTAGCAGTTCTTAAAATCAAAGGCGATTTAAAAGCGCCAATAATCTGTCTATACGGCCCTCCTGGAGTTGGTAAAACATCACTGGGCAGAAGTATTGCAGAAGCTCTTGGCAGGAAATACGTTAGAATGAGCCTTGGAGGGTTAAGAGATGAGGCAGAGATAAGAGGACATAGAAAAACCTACATAGGTGCAATGCCAGGAAGGATTCTGCAGAATCTTAAAAAGGCTGGAACTTCTAATCCACTTTTTGTTTTAGACGAAATAGACAAGCTAGGATCAGATCACAGAGGCGACCCCTCTTCTGCCCTACTTGAAGTTTTAGACCCAGAGCAGAATAGTGCATTCCACGACAATTATTTGGATTTGGACTACGACCTAAGCCGAGTGATGTTTATCGCAACTTGCAATGATCTCAGTACAATTCAACCTGCACTTAGAGATAGGATGGAAATCATTGAAGTTAGTGGATACACGATTCAAGAGAAAGTCCAAATTGCAAAGAAGCACTTACTTCCAAAGCAGATAAAGGAAAGCGGTCTTGCTAAATCTGACATTCAACTTCCTATGGCAACAATTGAAAAGGTAGTTGAACAATACACTAATGAATCTGGCGTTCGTGGTCTAGAGAAAAAGGTGGCAAAAATTGTTAGAAATAGAGCTAAGGAGATGGCTATGGAGGAGCCATATAAGACAGAGGTAAAACCCGACGATCTTAAGGACATCCTAGGAAGGCCTAGAGAAAAGGATAGATATCAGAATAACGATGTGGCAGGAGTTGTTACAGGTTTGGCCTGGACTCCTACTGGTGGAGACATTCTTTTTATTGAAACTTCTTTGACTCCAGGTAAGGGTAAATTGACTCTAACTGGCAACTTGGGAGATGTCATGAAAGAGAGTGCAATTATTGCTCTAGAGTATTTGAAAGCTCATTCAAAAGAACTGGGAATAGATCCTAAAGTATTTGATAAGTGGAATGTACACGTTCACGTTCCTCAAGGAGCAATTAAAAAGGATGGACCAAGTGCTGGAATAACTATGCTTACTGCCCTAGCATCTGCTTTTACTCAGAAAAAAGTAAGGAAATACCTTGCTATGAGTGGTGAGATAACTCTGAGAGGTCAAGTACTACCTGTAGGCGGCATCAAGGAAAAAATTCTTGCAGCAAAGAGAGCTGGGATTAAAGAAATCATTTTATGCGAGCGCAACAGACAGGATATTGAGGAAATTGACCCTAGATACTTAAGGGGCATGCAATTCACCTATGCAAATAAAATGGATGAGGTTGTGAAGAGAGCACTTTTAAACCAAACCGTTGAGTCACCTTTAGATTTTAAAATTGAAGAATGAGGAAAAGCAAAGCAATAATCTTACTTTTAAGCTTATTGATAAGCTCATTTATGATTGGTCAGGTTAACTATGGATCACCTGCTTTAGAAATTCCATTAGACGCGAGGTCTGGTGGTCTTGGGTTTAAAATTACTGCAGATCTTAATCCAAACGTATACGCATCATTATATAACCCTTCATTATCCGATAGTGTTGATATAAATTGCGTAAAAATGTCATATGTTAGTTACCTTGATGGCGTACAGGGCGGCGGAATAAATACGATTGTTAAAGCATCTAATAAATACGCTTTTCAAGTAGGTGCTAGATTTTTTTCATTCGGAAAATTTAGAGGATACGATCCTTCGGGAGTTGCAACAAACATTTTTTCAGGTGGTGATTATTTTATTCAAGGAGGAGTGTCATATAAATTAGACTCAAGCATAACTTGTGGTTTAAGTGTTTGGGGTGGATTCAGGAACCTTGCTTCGGAAAACGTTAGCTCGATAGGATTGGATTTTAATTTAATGAAAAGGTGGAGTGACAAACATATGGCTGTGGGAATACTTGTATCTGGTGTTGGAGTTCAATTTGCCAGTACAGGATCACAGCCAACAGGAAGCACACCGGTTAACATTCAGGCTGGTATTACCAAAGGTTTTTATCAGGCACCTTTTGTATTCTTTTTGAACCTTCAGAATCTTCAAACGTGGGATTTGGCTCCCGATGGTACATATGATGACACTTTAGACCCTCTTACTGGGGAAGTCATCCCAAACAAAAAGTGGAAATTCGGAGATCAACTTGCAAGGCATTTGAACTTCGGTGTAGAGCTTAGTTTCGGCACAAATTTCAAAGCCCAAATCGGTTATGATCACAGGCGCAGAGCTGAAATGATAGCTAATGGCTTACAAGGAATTAACGGGATTTCGTTTGGCCTAGGTATGAAGGTGAAAAACCTAGATGTAAATTTTGCTAGAAATACTTATCATTTTGCAGGAGGGTCAACACATTTAAGTATTGGCATCAACCTACCAAGGTAGTATCTTAGAGACATGGCAAAACGTAGAATAACAATTGCAATTGACGGCCATTCTTCAGCTGGAAAGAGTACTATGGCTAAGGCTCTTGCAAATGAATTGAACTACGTTTACATTGATACTGGAGCAATGTATAGAGCTGCGACTTTATACGCTATGAAAGAAAGGCATATCATCAATGGGCAAATTGATATTGAGTCAATCGTTGCGAGTTTAGATCGATTATTTCTTTCATTTAAATACAATCCAGCAACTGAAACTTCTGAAATCCATCTTGGAGGAGTAAACGTAGATAAAGAGATCCGAACACTCGAGGTTGCAAGGAATGTTAGTTTAATTGCTAAAATTCCAGAAGTAAGAAAGAAGCTTGTTTCTGCTCAACAAAGGATGGCTGAAGGTGCTGGTGTTGTAATGGACGGTAGAGATATAGGCACAGTAGTTCTTCCTGATGCAGAACTTAAATTCTTTATGACAGCTGACCCAGAAGTTAGAGCTTGGCGAAGACTAAAAGAGCTGAAAGACAAAGGCAAAGAGACTACGTATGACGAAGTTTTAGAAAACGTGCTGCATCGCGATAAAATTGATTCCGAAAGAGCAGTAGCTCCTCTAAAAAAGGCAGAAGACGCTATAATAATTGACAACAGTAATCTTGCCATGGAAGAACAGTTTGATTTTATGCTGAATGTAGCATTAAAGAGAATGGAAATATGAGTTCAAAAACCTTTCTCTCTACTCTTGCTTTCTCTTTTGTTATTATCGGATGTGCTCAACAGTCAAGTGACGAAGCATTGGTTAAATCACCTGATTTTTTAACTAATCAAGATGCTAATAATTATGCTGACTCAGTTTTAATCACTTTAAATACTGAGCAGCGAATAGCTCAACTACTAATGGTTCCAGTTTACTCACAAACTGACACTGCAGGTTGGCATGAAGCTGAAGATTGGGTTGAGGATTTGGGCTTGGGTGGAATTATCGTCATGCAGGGCGGTCCTGAAAATCAAAGAATTAGAATAAGAAGAATGCAGGACCTTGCGAAGGTTCCATTACTAGTTGCATCTGATGCAGAATGGGGATTAGGTATGCGTTTGGATTCTACAAGGAGTTTT
>MDTD01013675.1_pt1 | contig 12704 bp, 11 predicted proteins | sample 811221 | NCBI WGS metagenome assembly MDTD01 (sample SAMN05326646, study PRJNA326480) | marine metagenome | isolation source: seawater | place: Pacific Ocean: South West | collected 2011 | reverse complement strand
CAGTTCTTTGATCAAATCCTGTATATGAATTAAATTTAATTATTTCACCACCTCCATAACCTTTTAATTTAGCCATACCTTGAAGCATTGAAAATTTCTTTCTGCAATTGTCTTTAGAATTGAACATTGGTGGCTCGTGAGCAAGTAAACTAGTTGAAAATAAAATCGCAAATATTACTAATATAATTTTTTTCATTTAAAATTTCTCCCAATTTATGTTCAATTTTTTATCTTCTAATATACATTCAATCATTGCAAGCATTAATGGTAATTTTTTATCGTCAAAATCTTCTTTTACTTTTTTTCCTATTTCTTTTATTAAATCAGCGCCTTCCACTGTTACTTTTTCCATTTTTGTTTTTTTTGCCTCTGAAAATAATAATCCTTCCCCAAGATATGATCCCATTTTTGCATTTCTTCCTCCTCCTGAACTTACGTACAAATCGCCTAGTCCAGCTAAACCTTTTACTGTTTCTTTTTTTCCATTTAAATGTTCAACAAAAATTTCCATTTCATTTATTGACTGTTTAATTAATGCTGAAGCAGTATTTAAATAATTTTTTTCTTTAATTTCTTCAGAAATATTTTTGTTACATAATCCTTTTGAAGCGCCAATTACCATTGAAAAAATATTTTTAATTGCAGCTGAAACTTCAACTCCATTAAGGTCATCGGTAAATGTAGTGTGGTAATAATTTGTATTTAACAACTCGGAAATTTTTTTAGCAGTTTTTATGTTTGAATTAGCTATAATTACGCTACTGTGTACTTTGTTTGCTAAACCAGATGCAAGACATGGTCCTCCTACAGCAGATATATCTATATCTTTTATTCCTTTTACAGTTAATAATCTTTTTAATTTGTCTACTAAAAGTTCATAATTGTTTTTATAAATACTCAAACCTTTAGTAAGCATTAATATTTTTGGGAGCTTTGTATTTTTGTACAGGCGATCGAATTGTTCAGAAACCCAATCAATCCCTTTTGAACTTATTCCTAAAACAATTAAATCAACGTTTTCTTTTAAAACCTTATCAAAATTTTCAAACTTTAATATATTTATTGAACTTGGAATATTTATATTTAATGCTGGATGTAAATTATTATTAGATTTTAAATTGTCTATGAATGTATCTTCTAAATGAGTTCCAACAATACTTACATCATGATTTTTATCTAAACATGGAAATGCGAAAGCACTCCCCATTGCACCAGCTCCTATGATAACAATTTTTGACATATTTTAATTCTTTGTAAATACTTTTTTGATAATCAAAAAAAATGATATTAGTTCAATTTTTCCAATTATCATAAATATTATTATAGAAACTTTTGATGTTGTTAATAAATTTATGAAACTTAAGTCCTTAAGACCATATAGATCAGAATTAACAGTATTAGTTAAAGTTAAAATAGATAATTTAAACGATTTTTCAAAATTTAAATCACCTGCAGATAAAAAACTGGTCAAAATCAATAAACTGATAAAAAAAGAAACAAAAATCAAAAATGAAATACTTATATTTTCATTATTTATTTTATAGTCTGTTTTAATTATTCTTTGATCGATAACTATATTTGGTGTAACTAATTTGAATATTTCTAAAAACATAGATTTTAATAAAACATAAAATCTTAAAAATTTTATTCCAGATGAGTTTGAAATTATAGAGCCGCCTATTATTGTCAAAAAAACAAAAAATAAATTAAAATTACTTGGTGGTTTGTAAAAACTTAACCCAGAAGTACCAACACTACTAATTACACCAGAAAAAATATCTATAACATTGCTGTTTTTAATTGATAAGAAAAGTATTGCCGAAAATATTGCTATAAGAAAAATAATTAAAAGATCCTCATAATGTTTTTTGAAAAAATTTTTATTTATAATCAAACTGTAAAAAATATAAAGATTGAGTGTGCAAATCAATAACGATAAAGAAAAAATAAATTTTTGAGGATTTGTTTTTATTATTTCCTTTAATTCATTAGACGGAAGAAATCCTCCAAGTGAGCTAATGGACATTGCTAAATTCAAGCTATTGAAAAGTCTAACACCTGAAAAAGTAAGTATTGTGAAAATAAAAGCTGAAAGAAGTAAATAAAGAAAAAAAATCTTTATAATTACAGGATTTATGTCCTTTACTAAATTTTTCGTCTTGTCTGGATTAAAAACAAGTTGCGTTAATTTATAGTCATTCTTAAGATTTGAAAAAATAAGTATCAAAAAAACTAAAAAGAATAAACCGCCCATCCACTGTGAGGATGAACGCCATAAGATTAAAGTTGGGTCCAAATATTTTATATTTTCAAAAATTGTAAACCCAGTGTTTGTCAGGCCAGAAACAGATTCAAACAAAGAGTCGATAAAAGAAAATTTATAATTTCCAAAAAAATATGGAATGGAAATTAGTAATGAAATAAAAATATAAATGATAAAAACTAAAAGTAGTTGCTCATAGAACTTTATTTCTTTATTTGCTTTTTTGCTTAAGAAAAAAAAAGTAAATGCAAATAATAAGGATAGAAATAAAGTTAAAATATAAGTGTTTAGATTTAAATAATAATCAAAATAAGATGAGTATAAAATATTAAAAAAAGAAAAAAAAGCTACCGGGTAACAAGATAAACTTAAATAATAGGATATTCCTCTCAGATTCATTTCTATAAAGAGCTTACTCTAAATATACTTTCAACTTCATTAAGTTTTTCTCGTTTAGCAAGTAAAACAACAAGATCGTCTTTTTCAAAAATGGAATTTGATCTTGGAATGATTACTTGATTTTTTCTTATAATCGCTCCTATTCTTATATCCTCATGCAAGTTTGAGTCCTTAATCTTTTTATTAACTAATTCAGATTTTTCTAAAATTTTTGCTTCTATAAATTCATATTCCCCATCAAGTAAAGAATAAACTGTTCCAATTGTACCTTTGTGGACATGTTCCATTATTCTAGAAACTGTTGTCATTCTAGGATCAACTAAATCATCAATATTGAGAGAGTCTTGAAGTAAATTATAATTAGTTTTGTTTACTATTGCTATAGTTCTTTTTTTTAAACCTGTTTTCTCTGCTAACACACAAGCCATCATGTTATTTTCGTCATCATTGGTTAATGCAAGGACAGTTTCTGAACCTTCTAGGTTAGCCTCTTTAAGTATATCCTCATCCAAAGCATCGCCATTTATTACAATTGAAGAAGATAACTCATTAGCAATTTCTTCAGCCCTTTTCTTGTTTTTCTCTATAATTTTTATTCTAACATTTTCAAAATTTGTCTCGAGCATTTTAGCCAAATTAAGACCTATGTTCCCTCCTCCGATGATTAAAATATTCTTAGCAATTTTTTCTTCATGCCCAAATGCTTTAAGAATTGCGTTAAGCTGATCACTACTAACTACTAAATAAACATTATCACCTTCCAACATTTTGTCATTTTTTTTTAAATAGATAAATTTTTCTTTTCTTACAGCTCCTAAAATATTCGCTTTAAAATCTGGAAATTTTTCCGTCAAATTTTTTAATGGGGTGTCTTTAATAGGACAATTTTTTTCAATAGATATTTCCAACATTTTTACTTTATCATTTCCAAATGGAGCGTTATCTAAGGCTCCTGGGGCTTCCAATCTTCTGTATAAAGATTTTGCTACTTCTAACTCTGGTGAAATAATAACATCGATGGGTATATTAGATTTATTATAAAGTTTATTCCATTTTCCTTCTAAAAAATCTTTAGTTCTTATACGAGCGATTTTTTTTGAAACGTTGAATAAAGAGCTAGCTAATTGACAAACTATCATGTTAGTTTCATCATTTCGGGTTACTGCAATAACCATGTCAGCATCCTCAGCTCCAGCATTTTCAAGAACTGTTGGCAAAGTTGCACGACCAACTATACCTTTTACGTCCTGTGTATCGTTTATTTTTTTAATGTCTTCAGATGATTGATCTATAACAGTAACGGAGTGACCTTGTGCAGATAATTGTTTACTTATTGAAAAGCCAACTTTACCGGCTCCACATATAATGATGTTCATTTTTAATTTATACCTTTAATACCTAGAGATTTAAGTTTTCTGTGAAGAGCTGATCTTTCCATTCCTATAAAGTCTGCTGTTTTTGAAATATTCCCATTATTTTTTTTTAATTGATTTATTAAATATTTCTTTTCAAATTGCTCTCTAGCTTCCTTGAGAGGGTAAGACAATGTGTTATTTAGCTGATTATCTTTGCTTGCTTGATCAGGTCTTTCGTTCAAAATTTCATTTAGTAAAATATTAGTATCTTTTTTATCTTCATTTAGTGACAAAATACTTATTCTCTCAACTAAGTTTCTTAGCTCTCTTATATTTCCAGGCCAATTATAACTGTATAGAAGATCATTATTTGTGTCGATTTCTGCTTCAGTAACTCCATTTATCTCTGATACCTTTTTCTTAAAATAATTTATTAGTAAAGGAATATCCTCTAATCGAGATTGAAGAGAGGGAATTTTAATAGGGACAACATTTATTCTGTGAAAAAGATCTTCTCTAAAATTTTTATTTTCAACTAATAATTTTAAATCTTTCGATGTCGAAGAAATTATTCTTATATCAACATGAATATCTTTTGTACCGTTAATTCTTTTAAATTTTTGATCTATCAAAACTCTCAGAATACTTGCTTGGGTCTCGATAGGTATTTCTGAAACCTCATCAATAAGTAAGGTGCCTTTATTAGCTCTTTCTAAAATACCATAATCGATTGAACCGTCATCGTATTCTTCACCGAAAAGATGTTTTTCATATTTTTCCTCTTGGAGTAAGGCAGCATTTAAGACTATAAAAGGATTTTCTGATCTTGAGGATGCTTTGTGAATTTTTCTTGCAATCAATTCTTTACCGGTGCCTGTGTCACCAGAAATCAAAACTCTACTTTCTGCTGTACCTAATTTTTCTACTATCTTTTTTATTTTAATAATTTCAGAATTTTTTCCTATAAGGTCAAATGAATGAAACAATTTGCTTTCAAGATTTCTTTTTTCTTTTTTTAATTTTGCACTTTCTAAAGCTCTTGCAACATAATTTAATAATTTTTCTGTTGAAAATGGTTTTTCAACAAACTCATATGCTCCAATTCTTATTGCCTCAACGGCAACTTGAACGTTAGCATGACCTGAAACCATTATAGCGGGTATAAACTTATTTTTTGACATTAAGAGTTTTAATAAATCGATACCATCTTTGTCGCCCTTATCTAACTTTATGTCTATTATAGATAAATCTGGTAACTTTTTTTCAATCTCTTTTACAGCTTGATTATAGTTGGCTGCTGATCTAACGTTGTAATTGTTATCCTTCAAAATATTACAAATTAAGAATCTTATGTCAGCGTTGTCATCTATAACAAGTATTTCGTTTTTCATTTAATTTTAAGTGGTAACGTTATTCTAACCATTGCACCAGAGTTTGTTTGATTAGATATATTAATATCACCCGAGTGTTCATTTATTATTTTACTTACTATTGGTAATCCCAATCCAGTTCCGTTCTTTTTAGTTGTAAAGTATGGTGTCATTATTTTACTGGTATCATCTATTCCAATACCATTATCTAATAGCTGAATTACTATATATTCCCTATTGTCTGTAATTTCTAGGGTGATTTTACCTTTATATTCCTTATTTTTTTCTTTTTTTTCACTGATAGAGTCTTCTGAATTTTTTATCAAATTGATAAAGACTCTATACAGCTGCTCTTCGTCTCCATTTATAATTCTTTGATTATTTGATTCTTTCAAAGAAATAATATTTTTTGATGACATTTTATAAAAATTTACAGCTCTTACTACAACATTGTTTATATCTGTCTGCTTAAATAATGGTGTAGGCATTCGAGCGAAGCTTGAAAATTCATTTACTAAATTTTCAATGTCTTTAATTTGTCTGTTTATAGTTTCTAAATATTCTTTAAATTCATCTTTCCCTTCAAGGATTTTTTTTTGATATTTTTCCTGAATTCTATCTATTGAAAGTTGAATAGGTGTAAGTGGATTTTTAATTTCATGAGCAAGTTTTCTAGCAACACTTTCCCAGGCCGAGTATCTTTCTGAAATCAAAAGTTTATCCTGTTGTTTTTTTAAACGATCAATCATGTTATTAAAATTTTGATTCAGCTTAGAAAATTCCTCATCAACTTCGGTATTGGGTACTTTAGAGTCTAGAACACCTTTACTTATATTTTCTGAAGCAGAAATTAAATTAATTATTGGCTTTGTAAGATTGTTGGCAAAGGAAATTGCTATAATTGTTGAGACAAAAAGTAAAAGACCAACAATAATTACATATATGATTGCGAACGTAATCTTAATTCCAAACTGTTTATTCTCCACGGAGTAATAAAAATTTACTGCTTCTTGTGTCTCTTTAAGGTATCTAGTGATTTCTGGATCAATATTTCTTGAAATATATAAATAAGTATCAATTAAACTAGTTAATTTAATCATTGCTGTGCTTTTATTTTCTAGATCGTTGTTAATTAAAACTGGCAATCCTTCCAAAGCTTTATTGAACTCTTCATCAGAAGGTTTTTCAAAAGTATCTGCATCTATTGAGTCAACAAACATTATATTTGATGAACTATCTATTAGATAAATATCATCAACTCGACGAAGTAATTTTTCTGATCTAGCAATACTTTTAAATTTTTTCGGTGATGTGTAAAATAATGAGGAAGCTCTATTTAAACCTACACTCATTAAAAAAACATCTGACTCTACTGTCTTTTTATTTTCCTCAAGATAATTTTTTGCAACATCATAAGAATTATTTACTGCCTTTGTAATTTGATTATTAAAAAAATTTTGAAGACCATAATTGAATAAAAAAAGTGAAAAAATAGCAATTAAAAAAGATGGAATAAAAGTAAATAATGAAAATAAAGAGATATATTTAAGACTTGTTTGTGATCCAGTTTTGTCATTTTTAGTTGAATAGTATAATTTAAATGTTCTCTTAATTACTAAAAATAAAAATAGTAAAAGCAAAGAAATGTCGAGTATTAACAAAATTTGAAGATTATTTTCTGAAAAAGATAGTAATTTGGGGTTAATAAATGCTAGAAAAGTAAGTATTCCCAAAGAAATACAAACTAAAGAAAGACCTATAATGGATCCGAAATTTTTTAAAGTTTTTAACATTCTAAATCTATAATAATAATTTATATAAATATAATATAGATTAATACAATGAGTTTTTCTCTGATTCTACTAGCCGCTGGTAAAAGCAATAGATTTAAATCTAATATTCCCAAACCATATCACAAATTGGGAGGGAAAACATTGCTAGAAATCTCACTATCTAAAATTAGACTGTTTAAAGAGATCAAAAAAATAGTAGTTGTGGTCAACAAAAATCATAAAAAATATATTAAGCCATTAAAAATCAAAAACGTAAAACTAATAATTGGTGGAGACACTAGAGGTGAGTCGACTTTCAAAGCCTTAAAATTTCTTGTAAATCAGAAATATCTTCACAAGGTATTAATACATGATGCAGCTCGACCAAATTTCTCAGTAAATTTAATTAAAAAAATAATAATTAATTCGAAAAGATTTAAAGTGGTTATTCCGGTTCTAAAAGTACAGGACGCTCTAAAAGAAAAAAAACAAAATCAGTTTTATAATAAAAAAAGGGATAATTTTTTTACAACTCAAACTCCGCAGTTATTTAATCTAAAGGAAATTTATAATTTACATAAATTTAAAAAATACGATTATTTAGATGATGATTTTTCATTACTTAAAAGTTTTGATACAGTTAAATTAATTGAGGGTGAAAAACAAAACTTTAAAATTACTGATCAGAATGACTTTAGTAGTTTAAAAAGAAACTTGAAATTTAATTCTTATGTTGGAATTGGCTTTGATGTACACAGACTAGTCCCCAAAAGACCTCTTTTTCTAGGAGGTTTAAAAATACCTTCTAAGCTTGGAACTTTGGGACATTCAGATGGTGATCCTCTACTGCATGCAATTACTGACGCTATTCTTGGTGCGTGTAGAATGGGAGATATAGGAACTTTATTTTCTGATAAAAATAAAAAATTTAAAAATATAAGTTCAGTAATTATTTTAAAAAGTATTATAAATAAGATTAACTTCCACAATTATTATATCAACAATATCGATGCAAATATTATTCTTCAAGAACCTAAGTTAAGTAAATATAAAAAAAAACTTTTGATTAATGTTTCTAAAATTTGCAAAATTTCCTCTGAAAAAATAAATATTAAAGCAAAAACAACTGAAAAACTTGGAGTAATAGGAAAAGAAAAAGCAATAGCAGCTGAGGTAATTCTATCAGTAATAAAATATGATTCATAAATTTAACATTTCATTTTTAACTATGTTTGGTATTGGAGAGTCAATGTACGCGCCAGGCACAATTGCATCACTCGTAACATGTATAATTTATATATTTTGTTTTAATTTTGGAATTAATATTGCTTTTTTAATTTTTTTAAATTTTGTTCTATGTATATACTCAGTAATATTAATAGATAAGTATGCTAGAAGATTCGATTCAATTGACGCTAAAGAAATTGTCATTGATGAATTCATTGGACAGTCAATTCCTTTACTTTCAATTTATGCAATTTTTTCAGAAAACTTTTTTGGTCAGTATATTATGTTTACTTTATTTTCGTTTTTAACTTTTAGATTTTTCGATATACTTAAACCGTTTCCAATAAATATAATCGATAAAAGGCTGAAAAACGGATTTGGCGTTCTTTTGGATGATATTATTGCTGGAGTATTTTCTTCAATTATAATTTTAATAATTTTATTTGTTATTTCTGATGTCTAAAATTGTAAAAAAAACCATCCAACTTTTAAAAAAAAGAAAACTTAAAATTTCATTAGCTGAGTCCTGTACTGGAGGTTTGGTGTCTAGTATGATCACCTCGATAGATGGAGCCTCAAAAGTTTTTGATAGCTCATTCATAACCTACTCAAATAAATCAAAAATAAAAATTTTAAAAATTCCAAAAGATGTTATTAAAAATTATGGTTCTGTAAGTCACCAATGTTGTGCTTGTATGCTTAATAATTTGATGAAAATTACTAAAACCGACATAACTGTTGCAATAACTGGGGTAGCTGGTCCGAGCGGTGGAAGTTTAAAAAAACCGGTTGGTTTAGTTTATATAGGTATAAAAATAAAAAAACGTATTCTTATTAAAAAATTTTTATTTAAAAGAAAAAAACGTAGTGAAATTCAAAAGTTAAGTGCAAATAATGTTTTTAAAATTTTGTTATCAAAACTTTAAAATATGTAAGCTTTTATTTAGGTTCTATTATATCTTTAATAATGTATTGAGATCTTCCCCTTACTTGTTCAAATATCCTTGCTACATAAATGCCAAGAATTCCAATATTTGTTAAAAGTATTCCTGAAAAAAATGAGACAGCTATAATGATCCCACTCGACCCTGGAACGCTTAAATTGAATAATTTGGCCAGAAAAGCATATAAAATTAAAATTATTGAAAAAAGCATTGCAGCAAATCCTAAAATTACACCAAGATAAAGTGGCTTTAGAGAAAAACTAGTAATACCATTTATGAACTCAAGTATTGATCCTTTAGAAAAAGTTGAAAATTTGGCTTCTCCTTTAAATCTACTTTCTCGTTCATACTGCACACGCGATTGTTTAAAACCAACCCACACGGATAAACCTCTCACATAAGGTCTAAATTCTTTCTGTGCTAAAATAAATTTCAGTGCTTTTCTAGAAATTAATTTAAAGTCTCCTGACTCAATCGGAAGATCTATTTCAGAAAAACTATTTATAATTTTGTACCCTATTTTGCTTACAAACTTTTTCACAAAAGTTTCACCATGCCTTTTGGTTCTAATTGTATGTACTACATCACTTCCTTTTAAAAATTCCTCAAACATTTTTGGTATTAATTCAGGGGGATCTTGTAAGTCTGCATCCATATAAATTATACAATCACCATTAGCATTTCTAAAACCAGCTAAAATACATGGAAACACACCAAACGTTCTTGACATATTTATTATTCGAATATTAAATTTTTTTTGTAAAGACAATAATTTTTCTAAAGAGGAGTCGTTAGAGTCGTCATTTACGAATATCATTTCATAATCCCAGTCTTGAATCTTTTCAAGAGATTCGTGAGATCTTTTGACTAAAGTTTCAATATTTTCCTCTTCGTTTCTAAAGGAAAAAATTAAAGATATAAGTTTTTTATTTTTATTTTCTAAATTCATTTAATAGTTTGAGTAAAGAGTGATTTAAATTTACTTTAGGTCTCCAATTTGTATGTTTTTTAAACTTATCAACTGATGGTATTTGAAGAGTAACATCTTTTTTTCTGAGTAATTTTTTATCTATTTTACATTTAACCTTTTTATTTGAAATCTCAATTAATTTTTTTAAATAATCACCCACCTTGAAAGCTTTTGTACCACCCATATTATAAATTTCACCTATTCTGCCTTTTTTGGCTGTTAACCAATAAGCTTCAACTGCATCATCTATATCTAAAAATGATCTTACGCTTTTTAAATTACCATGATACAAAAACTTTTGTTTTCCTTTTTCAATTTTTGCAATTTGAGATGCAAAAGATGATTGAAAAAGATTTGTTCTTCTTGAATTCATATACGTAAACATCCTTGTGATTATTGTGTTCAAATTATATATCTCTCTATACATTTGAACTGATAAATCTTGAAATGCTTTTGAAATAGCATAAGGACTTACAGGCCTCATTTTTTGATTCTCTGTAATAGGCAACTCTTTTTTTTTAACAACTCCATAAACCTCTGAAGTACTACATTGAATAAGTAAAGTTTTTAGTTTGTATATTCTTAATGTCTCTAAAATATTTAGTGTAGAATTATAATTATTTTGTATTATTTTTCTTGGAATATCAAAAGATCTTCTTACATCAGCGTCTGAAGCAAAATTAAAAATCAAGTCTGGCTTTATTTTTCTTAAAATTTTTTTTACTTTTAAGAAGTTGTTTAAATCTACTTTTATAAATTTTATTCTTTTTTTATATTTTTTTTCTAAAATTTTTTTAAAAGTATCAGATCTGTATAGTCCAACTATTTTGACTTTTTTATCTTTTTTGAGTATATGCTCAGCTAAATAACTTCCACCCGAACCTGCTATTCCGGTTATTAGACATTTTTTAAAAGTTCTATTAATATTTTTCAATAATTTATAACTAATTTATACAATGCAATTTATCAACTATTTAAATGTTGATTAAAATGATAAGTATTTGATTACTCGTTTATTTATCATATGAGAAATATTGATTTAGTGATTTTAGCAGGTGGAAAAGGAACTAGAATTAAAAATTATCTAAATAATAATCCAAAACCAATGTTAAAGTTTAATAATATCTTTTTTTTAAGATATGTAATTAATAATTTAATAAAATATCCATTTAATAGAATTTTCATTTTAACTAGATATAAAAATAACAAAATTTTCCAAAATTTTCATAATAAGTTTTTCAATTTTATAAAAGTAAAATGTATTAAAGAAAAAAAATTTATGGGTACGGGCGGAGCCCTATATAATCTTCAAAAAGAGAAGGTAAATGATTTCATTTTAGTAAACGGTGATACTATTTTTGATATAGACATCAATAGTTTAATTAAAACATGTAAAAAAAATAAAATTGGTTCGATAGGACTAACAAAAAAAATTAAAAATATTTATAGTCAAAAACTCAATAATCTAACCTTAAAAAATAAAAATGTTTATTACGACAAAAAAGGGAATTTAATTAACGGTGGAGTTTACTTTTTTAAAAAAAAAATATTTAGTTTTGTGAAAAATAAAAATCAGTCTTTAGAAAATGATATTATGCCAAAACTAATTACAAAAAGAAAAATTACTGGTAAATTTTTTAATGATTTTTTTTTAGACATAGGCTCTCCAAAATTTCTAAAAAAATCGACTAACCTTTTAAATAAACATTTTAAAAAACCAGCTGTTTTTTTAGACAGAGACGGTGTTGTAAATTTTGATTATGGACATGTATACAAACTTAAAGATTTTAAATTTAAAAATAATATTCTTAAAGGCCTAAAGTATCTTATTAAAAAAAATTATTATATTTTTATAATCACCAATCAAGCCGGTATTGCAAAAAAATTATTTTCAGAGGAAGATCTTTTTAAGCTTCATAGGCATTTAAAAGAAAAGTTAAATTCAAAAAATATTTTTTTTAACGATGTCAAATATTCCCCTTATCATCCAAAAGGAAAAATTAAAAAATTTAGAAAGAAAAGCGGCTTTAGGAAACCCGGAAATCTAATGGTGAAAGGTATTTTTAAAGATTGGCTAGTTGATAAAAAAAATAGCTTTATGATTGGTGACAAAGTTTCTGACAAATTATGCGCAAAAAAAAGTGGTCTTTATTTTGAATTTGTTAAAGACGATGTTGCAAAACAGTTTAAGCTAATTACAAAATAAATTAATAATTGTTTATTATCTTATTTCTATTATTAGAAAATATTTGTAAAAGTTCCGATATTCCACTTTCGAGATTAATACTTGCTTTAAAACCCTTGCTTTCAATTTTTTTATTACTCACAAAGTAGTCTCTTTTGTCTGGATCTTTTCTATTTGTAACAATTTTAATATTTAATTTTTTAAATTGTTTTTTTATTT
>MDTD01106453.1_pt1 | contig 12705 bp, 15 predicted proteins | sample 811221 | NCBI WGS metagenome assembly MDTD01 (sample SAMN05326646, study PRJNA326480) | marine metagenome | isolation source: seawater | place: Pacific Ocean: South West | collected 2011 | reverse complement strand
GTCAGGTGTAAACTCAATTAATTGGGCAAGAATTATTGCTCAAGCAGTGTATTATTTCTATGCTTATTTTAAAGTTGGAAATGGTCAGCCTCTATCTTTTTGTGTTCCAACAGGTAACTTCGGAGATATTTATGCTGGTTACTTAGCAAAAAAAATAGGTCTTCCAATTGACCAACTAATCGTAGCTACTAATAAAAATGACATACTTCATAGAGCAATATCAAGAGGTGATTATACTCAAAAAAAAGTTGAGGAAACTAATACTCCGAGTATGGATATACAGTTAGCAAGTAATTTCGAAAGACTTTTATATGACGTAAAAGATTGTAACTCAGAATTTACAAAGAATGTAATGAGTAAAATAAAAAATAATACATATGAAATTGATAAAAGTGATTTAAATAAAATTAAAAAGAATTTTACATCTGAGATGCTTGATGAGAAAGAAACTATTGAAATGATAAAAATCATTAATGATGAATACCAAATTGTAATTGATCCTCATACTGCAGTTGGTATTGGAGCTGCAAAAAAACTAGGATTAGAAAAAAATTGTGTTGTGTTATCAACTGCACATCCTTGTAAATTTCCACAAGCAATAAAGGATGCAATTTCAAAAACTGAAAATTTACCAGATAATCTTAATTATGTTAACGAGAGAAAGGAGAAATTTGATGTACTACCTAATGACTTAGAAAAAGTTAAACATTATGTAATGAATTCAATATGAAATTAAAAATAAAAGATCAGATTCCAGATACAGAAATTTTCCATCTTGTTGATGGTGAGCCACAAAAAAGTAAATTAAGAGAAATTCTAGGTAATGATAAGATAATTTTATTTGGCTTACCTGGTGCATTTACATCAACTTGCTCAAAATTTCATCTTCCTGGTTTCGTAACTAATGCAAATAAAATAAAAGCAAAGGGAATAAAAAAAATATTTTGTTTATCTGTAAATGATCCTTATGTAATGAAAGCTTGGGGAGAAATAAATAATACTGAAAATAAAATTAAAATGTTATCTGATCCATATTTATTATTTACTAAAGCAATTGGTGCAGAGATTGATAGGAATTCAAAAGGAATGGGTATTAGATCAAGTCGTTATTCAATGGTGATTGAAAATTTTTCGGTAGTAAATATTCAAGTTGAAAAAGAAACTAAAGAATGTAGTTTAACTTCAGCAGAGAGTTTATTAAATACCCTATAAGTTTGCAGCATCTCTAGCAAGTAAATCTACTTTATTATTTAATTGATCAGTTGAATGGGCTTTTACCCAGTTCCAACTTATTTCAAATTCATTATTCAAAATATCTAGCTCAGTCCAAAGTTCTTTATTTTTGACTTCTTGTTTATTTGCGGTTTTCCAGCCATTTTTTTTCCAGTTATGAATCCATTTTGTTATTCCAGACTTTACATATTCAGAGTCAGTGTAAATTTCAACTTTGCTACCTTTTCGAATTTCTTTAAGAGCTTTTATAGGTGCTAATAATTCCATCTGATTATTTGTTGTATCTTTTTTGCTTCCTTTTATCTCAGTTTTTTTTCCATCATTTATTATGATTGCCGCCCAACCGCCTTTACCTGGATTGCCAATACAAGAACCGTCAGTGTATATCTTTATCATTAATTTAAATAATCTTTATAATTTTTTAAATTATTATGTGTTATTAATTTTTGATAATATTCTCCAGGATCCTTGATTTTTATTAATGCTGATTTAGGAGTATTTGTGTAATCGTAGAGTCTAGTTAAAAAATACCTTATTGCAGCACCTCGACATAAAATATTTAATGATTTTTTTTCTTTTTGTGAGATTTTTTTTATAGTTTCGTATCCTTTAATTAAATTTTTAATTTTTTTTTTTGTTAATAACAAATTTTTTTTTATTTTTATCAAAACATAGGGCATTAACGCATATAGCAATTTCATACATATAATAATCATTGGCTGCAAAATAAAAATCAATTATGCCTGACAATTCATCATTTTTAAAAAAAATATTATCCATGAAAAGATCTCCATGAATTATACCACTAGGTAATTTTTTTGGCCATTTATCTTTAATATCTTTAAAATTAATCTTTAAAAATTTTTCAATATTTGCAAATTTCTTTGATTTAAATTTTATACTATTCAAAAGTGGTTTTAGATTCTGAATACCCATTGAGTTTTTTCTGTAAAGTTTTATTTTTTTAGTTGATAAATGCATTAGAGCAATCATTTTACCGACATCGAAACAATTTTTATAATTAAGTTTTTTTTTATCTTTTCCCTTAAGAAAAGTCACGACACAAGCTACTTTATTTTTAATCTTAATTGAATAATTTCCACTTTGGTTCTTTAAAGGTTTTGGACAATTTATATTTGATTTACTTAATTGATCCATTAGTTTCAAAAAAAAAGGTATTTCTCTTTTTGAGACTCTTTTTTCAAAGATTGTAAGAATAAATTTTTTGTTTGTAGATTTTAATAGATAGTTTGTATTTTCAATACCTTGTTTAATACCTTTAAAACTTTTTAAGTTTTCAATATCAAATTTTTTCTTAATTAAAAATATATCTTTACTACTAATCTTAGTATAGACTGCCATTTAATTTAATTTTTTCGGGACTTTAAAAACTACATCTTCTTTTATGATTTCAACTTCATCTATGGAAACAGTAAATTTCTTTTTTAAATTTTCTATAAAATTTTCTACTAATATTTCTGGTGCTGAGGCTCCTGAGGAAATTCCAATAGTATTTGAATTTTGAATGAGATCATAGGGTATTTCACTTTGAGAATGGATTAATTGAGCATTTGAGCATCCAGATTTTTTTGCTACTTCTACAAGTCGAACTGAATTTGAGGAATTTCTGCTTCCTATTACAAAAAATATATCACAATTTTTTGCAATATTTTTTACAGCCATCTGCCTATTTGTCGTTGCATAACAAATGTCTTCTTTTTGGGGCTCTTTTATTTTTGGAAATCTTTCTTTAAGAATTTTAATAATATCTTTTGTATCATCCACAGATAATGTTGTTTGAGTAACAAAAGCTAAATCTTTTTCTTTATTAACTTTATAAGTCTTTGCTTCATTTTCATTTTGAATTAAATCGATAGATCCTTTTGGCAGTTGACCCATTGTACCGACAACTTCGGGATGATTTTGATGACCAATTAAAATTAAATGGTAACCAGCTTTATAGAGATTTTCAGCCTCTCTATGAACTTTTGAGACAAGTGGACAGGTAGCATCAACGTAAGTCATTTTATAATTTTCAGCATCAGTAGGAATTTTTTTTGGAACACCGTGAGCTGAAAAGATAACAGGTCTTGATTTGTCTTTTATTTCCTCTAGCTCCTCCACAAATATTGCACCTTTTTTTTTAAGATCATCTACAACAAATTTATTGTGAACTATTTCATGACGAACATAAACTGGAGCACCGTATTTAATTAAAGCTTTTTCCACAATTTCAATTGCTCTTTCGACTCCAGCACAAAAACCTCTAGGTGCAGACAGCAAAATTTTTATTTCTTTATCTTTCATTTTTTTCAATTAAATATTCGAGCAATATATGCGGAAAAGTTAAAGACGCCAAACCAATAAATATCAATTTTAAAATTGAACTATCTAAACTATAGTTTTTACTCAAAAAATATAAACTTATTAAACAAAAGGTAGCAGTAAGAATAGTTAAAGGTATCGCCTTTTTAATAAAAATTGAAAGACCGTTCTTAAGATTTTCTCGATCGAGTTCAAACATTAACGAAATACTATGTCGTACTGAGTGTAAAAAACAAAAATAAATTGTAAATGCTATTAAAGGTGTAAAATAGTAATTAATTACAATGATTGAAAAGTAATCTAAAAAAATAGTAAATTTTTTTAATTCGAATTTTTTAAGAAATAAAAATATACTTGATAGAGTGCTTAAAATTATACCAATATTAATAAGTTTATTATTTTCAATAATATTTAAGCTTGAGTAAAAAGCTTCATTTTCAATTAATAATAATTTAAAAATATTTACAGTTTCATCAAAATGAAAAAGTAAAGGAGCTAAAATTATTATTGAACCTTTTAAGAGAAATAGAAATTGATAAAGATATGAATTATTATTAATTAAAAATTGTGTATCCTCTTTTCCGAAATGAAATGAGGCAACAATTAAAAAAGCTAGTAAAGTAATTGTAGGATATAGAATCCATAAAATTGTAATGGAAAATGCTAATAAGATATAACTTAGGTAAAAAAATATTATGTTATTTAATTTAAAAATTTGAAGCAATTTTTTTCCTTTCAAATGATCTAAGGAACCGTGAGATACTCCAATTATAAGAATTGATAATAAACAAATTAGTGGAGATATAATTGAACTATCAACTTTCAGAAAAAATAAAGAAAAAATATTACAGAATAAAAAAAAAATAAAAGAATGCTTAAAATTAATTTTTTTAATTTTAGTGTTCATTATAAACTAATAAAATAATGCTTTTATAAATGTCCATTTTGGCATTTTAAGAATAATACTTAAATCCTCAAAATAATTACTTTTATTTGATAAAAATTTTATAACAGTCTTTGGTGATGCCTTAAACATTTTAAAAAATATTTCAGACATTTTTTCAGGATGCTTGTCAAGAACTCTCAGAAATACGTCGTCCAAAAATTGATATTTTCGGTTTATTTCAAACTTTTTCGAATTTGATATATTTTCAATATTTTCTCTTATATATTTACTGTGTTCTTGAATATTTAGAAAAGTATAGCCAGTGCTTAATCTAGTCATTCCTCCAGCTGTACCAATATTGATTTTATTTTTCTCTTTTTGTTGTATTGGATAGAACAGAGGTATTGCCCCTTCTTCCTTGTAAGTAATTTCGTAATTTTTAATTTTGAGATTATTTTTAATATAATGATTAATTTGATTATCATAATCTTTTTGTGAAGTATCATTCATTTTAGATAGCCAGGTTGTTTCTACTAAAGCCTTATTCTTTGAATATGGTAATGTATAAAAGAAATGGACACTCTCTCTTTGTTCACAATCAAAATCCATGAGATTAAAAATTTCATCGTCAAAAAAACTATTTTTAGTCTCAATTTCTACACCACAGAAATGTTGCCAAATATTTAGATAGTTTTTTATTATTTTTGGAACACTATTAAAAACAAATGAATTTTTGGTATTTATTCCTTCAATATTTTTAAAAAAAGAAATATTTTCATTTTCCCTTAACCTTTTATTAATTTTCTTATAGAACAAACCACTGTCAATGCTTTGGTACGGAAAAATTTTACAATCTAAATATTTTGTTTTTCCAGGAATATTTATTGAAAAGTTTTCCCATTTCTTTTTTACACAGTCATCGAAATTATGAGGTGTTACTTTCCAAAAAGACCAAGTTTTATCTTTTTCATAATTTTCTCTAGGTTCAATAATTGCCAAGGTTTTATTTTTTAATTTTTCATGAATCTCCAATTCATATGCCAAGGATAATCCCGCGCAACCTCCTCCAATTATAATATAATCAAATTCTCTCATCTAAGTTTATTTCTTCTCTAATTAGACTATGATTATGTGTAATTTGATTATCATTTTTATTGATAAATGAAAGTTTAACTAAGTCAAAAATTGAAAAAAATGTTTCAAGTCCTTTTTCAATATTTGATACATATATTTTTCCAGAATTTTTATAACTTTTCATTGTTTTTTTATTAATTATTTTTATGCCTATTCTTTTATAAACTCTTCTAGCAACTAGAATTGAAAAACGAAAACTCATTGGTATATCTTTAATTGAATAAAAAGAATTTTCATAAAAAGTATTAGCAAGACTAATAGTTGAGGAAATTTCTTCATAATCTTCGTTGATATAAAACCGATTATTTTTGGAATCTTCAATAACATCCCTTGATATATTTGTAAGTTGCATGGCAATTCCAAGATCTATAGCTGACTTTAGTGAACTTTTTTTTTTCACTCTTAAAATTTTAGCCATCATTAGTCCAACAGTCCCAGCAACTCTATATGAATAAATTAATAAATCTTTTTTCGAATTGATTTGAACTTTTTCTTTTATATCTGACTTGATACCAATAAATAAATCTTGAACTATTTTTAATGAAATATTGAATTCTTCGATAAGTTCCCACATATTTTTTATTATAGGATTTTTAAAATATTTTTGATTAAAATCATTTTCAAACTGATTGAATTTTTTTTCTTTTACTTCTATTTTTTCATCATCATCTGCAATGTTATCTACAACTCTACAAAAATCATATAATGCTGAACATTTTTTATAGGTTTCTCTAGGTAAAAAAAAACCAGCCCAATTAAATGATTTGGCATAAATGGATAAATAACTTTTTTTTAACATTATAAAATTTTATCCAAGACTTTTGCAGAGGAAAGAACTCCTGGCACACCAGCACCTGGATGAGTACCTGCTCCAACAAAATAAAGTCCATCATATAACTCAGATTTATTATGGAATCTAAAGTAAGCTGATTGTGAAAATTTTGGCTGAATTGAGAACCCAGATCCATATTTAGTATTTAAATCTTTTTCAAAATAATCTGGTGTTAAATAAAAATCTTCAACAATATTTTGCCTAAGATTTGGCATTATATCTTTTTCCATTTTATCTATAACTAAATTTTTCATTGCCTCTCCTTCTACTAACCAATCTATTTTTGATTGATTGTTAGGTACTGGAACCAAAACATAAAAACAGTCTTGTCCTGGAGGTGCCATTGATTTATCAGTTGCCGATGGTCTATGCAGATAATAACTGATATCGTTATTTAATTTTTTATTTTCAAAAATATCATCTAGGTGCTCTTTATATTTATCTCCAAATTTGATTGTATGATGTTCGACATTATCGTAAGTTTTTCTTGTTCCGAAGTAGTAAACAAATAATCCCATAGAATATTCCATTCTTTTTTGTTTCCATTTAAACATAAGTGAATTATTTTTGTTTTCACTTAACATTTGATCATAAACTGCAGGTGGGTCTGCATTACAAATAACATTGTTAGTTTCGAGATTATTTTTATAATTCAGCTGAACACCAGTAATTTTTTTACCATTAGAAATAATTTTTGTAACTTCTTGGCCTTTAATTATCTCCACACCAACTTCATTCATTAGTTTTTCAAAACCTTTTATAATATTTCCGGTTCCTCCCATTGAGTAGTGAATGCCCCATTTTTTTTCTAAATATAAAATTAATCCGTAAATAGAAGTTGTTGTAAACGGATTTCCTCCAACTAAAAGAGGATGCATACTTAACATTCTTCGAAGTTTTTCATTTTTTATGTAAGATGAAACTAAAGAGTAAACAGATTTATAGCTTTTAAGTTTTAAAAGTGCTGGTAATTGCTGCATCATCACCATGGGATTATCAAAAGGTACATCAGCAAGTTCAGTAAATCCTTTATCGAAAATTTTTTTTGTAAACTCTACTAGCCTTTCGTAGCCCAACACATCTTCTTGACTTATTTTCTCAATCTGTTTCTTCATCTCATTTTCATTTCCTGAGTAATTAAATTTTGAATTATCATCGAAAATGAATTGATACCAAATTTTGAGAGGAGATAATTTTATATAATCTTTTGGATCTTTCTTAAACAATTCAAATAATTCATTTATCAAGTAGGGCGCTGTAATAACTGTAGGACCACCATCATATGTAAATCCATTTTTCTTGAACACTCTAGCTCTACCTCCCAGGTCATGATGTTTTTCAATTAATGTAACTTTATGGCCTTTGGCTTTAAGGCGGAGAGAAGCGGCTATGCCCCCAAAACCTGAGCCTATTACTATAGAATTCATTTGATTAATTTATATTTTTTTTTAAAAAATTGTAAGAGTATTATGAATTAATTTTTTTTAATTCTTTTTTAGTTTCGTCTAAATTTTTTTGAAATAGTGTATCAAGTTTAGATTTATCAACAGATGTTGTAATTATTTTTTTAACAGAATCTATTGCTATTCTAATTGATGCGTCTTTAACCTCTTTTATCGCATTTTCTTTCATTTGATGAATTTTATTTTCAGTCAAATTCTTTTTCAAATCAGAAGATTTGTGAAATTTTTCATTAAGCTCAATTATTAATCTATCACCATCTTTTCTCGCCTGGTCGATAATTTCATTTTTTATACTTCCTGCTTTATCAAGTTTTTTTTGAGACTCTTCTAACAAAGTTTTTGCTTCTGTCCTTAGTTTTTCACTTTCATCAATCTCATTTTTAATATCAAGGATCAGCTTATTTAAAACATTGTTAATTTTTTGTGGTACTTTTAGATACACTAAACCACCAAAAAAAATAATAAATGAAACTGCAACCCAAAATGTTGCATCAATTACCATAGTACTTATCTCCATTTTTCTTTGATAAATCATCTACTATAGCTGATATACTGCTATTGTTAATTTCTGTACCAATTAGTCTTTCAATTAATTCAGCAGACGTTTCGATTGCAATTTTATTGATTTTAGAAGGTGCATTTTTTCTTAATTCAAGAATTTCACTTTCAACTTTTTTTATTTCCTCATCAATTTGTTCTTCTAATATCTTTTTTTTCGAATTTATATCCTTTAGAGCTTTATCTCTTGCTTCCATAATTATATTTTTTGCTTCAATTTTACTTTTAGATATAATTTCATCAAATTCTTTCAATTTGATTTCACTTTCTTCTCTTTGTTTTTCTGCAGCCTCAATATTATCTGAAATTTGTGATCTTCTTAACTCTAGGTTTGCACTTATTTTTGGAAGTATAAGTTTTGATAAAACTATATACAAAATCCCAAAAGTAATTATAAGCCAGAATATCTGAGAGATCCAAAATTCAGGATCTAATTGAGGCATACCTTCGCTTTCAGCTGCAAGCGCTTTTGAAAAAAATAAAAAGTTAAAAAATATTAACTTACAAAATATTTTTTTAATCATTCAAATCTAAAACGCAAAAAGAATAATTAGTGCAACTACCAATCCAAAAAGACCTGTTGCCTCAGCTAAGGCAAATCCTAAAAGCAAGTTTGGAAATTGTTTTTGAGCTGCAGAGGGATTCCTCATTGCTCCTGATAAATAATTTCCAAAAATTATTCCGATACCGACTCCGGCACCAGCTAGAGCAATAGCTGCAAGACCTGCTCCTATCATTTTTGCTGCCTCTAATTCCATTATATCCTCCTATATATTAATTAATGGTGTAAATTTAATGCATCATTTAAATAGATGCAGGTTAAAATTGCAAAAACATATGCTTGAAGAAATGCTACTAAAATCTCCAAACCAGTTAAAGCAACTGAAAAACTCAGTGGAAGCCATCCACCAACTATCCCGAGACTTATTACAAAGCCTCCGAAAACTTTCATCATAGTGTGACCAGCCATCATATTTGCAAATAATCTGACTGATAAGCTTATTGGTCTGCTTAAGTATGAAATTATTTCAATAATTACAATTAATGGCAGTAAAATTACAGGGACACCACTTGGCACAAATAACTTTAAGTATCCAAATCCATGTTTTATGAATCCAATTATTGTAACTCCAATAAAAATAAATGACGCCAAAACAAAAGTAACTATAATGTGACTAGTTACTGTAAACGTATATGGTATCATGCCAAACATATTACAGAACAATACAAACATAAATAAAGAAAATATAAATGCAAAGTATGGTCTTGCATTAGAACCAGCTGTATCTCCAATCATTTTAGAAATAAATGTATAGCTTAATTCAGTCAACAGCTGTAGCTTGTTAGGTAAATGAGTATTTTTTTTGGACCCCAGTTTAAATATTACTAAGATTGTTAGAGTACTAATAACCATAAAAAGACTTGCGTTAGTAAACGAAATGTCTAATGCTCCTACTTTAATTTCAGGACCAATTCGATATACCTCAAATTGTGTCATCGGATTTGTTGCCATAAATTTTACTTTTGCATATTTTTTGCTGATCTAATCACATTTATAATACCTGCGATAACACCAACAAAAAAAAATATTATTATTAACCAAGGCTTAGTACCAAAGGTATTGTCTAAAATAAACCCAATAATTGTCCCTACGGCCACGGCAGAAACAAGTTCAGTACTAAGCTTGAAAGCAGCACCAATTGAGGAAGATTTCTGGTTTTTGGCACCTATATTTTTTTTCAAAAGCTTGTCTTTTGCAATCTGTAAGCGAGTTTTAAACTGATCTTTGGACATTAAATTTTAAGCAACCATACTTTCAGCTTTTTGAAGGTCTACGGCTACAAGTTGGCTAATCCCTTTTTCTGGCATTGTCACACCATAAAGCCTGTCCATTTTTGACATTGTAAGTGCATGGTGAGTAACTATTATAAATTTTGTATTAGTAATTTTAGTCAGTTCGTCTAATAGATTACAAAATCTAGTTACATTTGCATCATCTAATGGTGCATCAACCTCATCTAGGACACAAATAGGTGATGGATTTGTAAGAAAAACTGCGAATATTAAAGAAAGAGCAGTTAAAGCTTGTTCTCCTCCTGATAGTAGAGTGATGGATTGTAACCGTTTACCTGGCGGACTTACTAGCATTTCCAACCCAGCTTCTAAAGGATCATCAGAATCTACAAGTTCTAATTTTGCATTGCCACCGTTAAACAACTTTGTATAAACCTCATTAAATTTTCTGTTCACTTTTTCAAAAGCCTCTAATAGCCTTTCCCGGCCTCTTTGATTTAATTCATTAATACTTTCTTGTAGTTTTGTAATTGCTGTTACTAAATCAGCCCTATCTTGTTCCATCTTTTTAATTTCAGTTTCATACTTGTTGGTTTCTTCATCGGCCTTTAAATTTACTGACCCTAATTTATCTCTTTCTTGTTTTCTTTTATCTAATAAATCTTCTTGATTAACTGCATCTGGAAGTTCTTCACTTCCAAACAAGTTTGAATTTTCTAAAATATTTTCTTCATTTAAATTTAACTCTGTATTGATTCTATCAATAAGATCATTCTTTCTTTTTTTAAGTCCCTCTATAGTTGCTCCAGAGCTAGCTTTTCTCTCTCTTATTTGAATTGATTTCTCTTGAATTTCATTTAGTTCTAATCTTAGAGTTTCTATTCTTTCATCAGTATCATTAATAATTATTTCATTAGTTTGTTTTTCTTTAAGTGAAATTCTTAAGTTTTCAGAAATTTGGCCTTTTTTCTCAGCTTGAATTTCAGGCTTAATATCAAGTTTTTTTAGTTGTGAATTAAATTTATTTTTTCTTTCTGAAAGTTCGTTAACCATTTTATTAGAATTTAAAAGTAAATTTTTCCAACTTTCAATTTCCTTATCAATAATATTTATTCTTTCATTTCTTTTTATTGATTCTTTTTTTATATTTCGATTTTTGCTGTAACTATCAGCATATTTTTCTATACTAACTTCAAAATTATTTAATAAATTTAAAGCTTCTTCATTTTGCTGCTTATTTATCAAATTTTTGATCTTTTCTATCTCGTCTTTCAATATATTTTTTGAAAAATCTAGATCTTCATTGGATTGTTTTTCGGTTTCATAATACTTAGAATCAATTTCTATTAGATCACTCTTTTCCTCTTTTAGTCTTTTTTCATTAGAATTAGCATCAATTATTATTCCTTTTTCTCTTGAGATATCCTCGTCAAGTGTTTGCAAAGACTTTTTTATGTTTTCTATTTCTTCTTGAGTCCTTGTATTTTCCTCATCAAGGCTTTGAAGTTCTAAATTGAGTCTTTGAATTTTTGATAAATTTTCTATATTTTTTTCCCTCAAAGGAGTTACTTTCTCTGTCTCGGATCGAATTTTTTTTTCTAAATCGAGTATCTTATTATTGAAGTCACTTACCTCTACTTCAGCTTCTACATTTATCTCATTTTCTATTCTTATTTCTTTATCAATTTCCAGTAATTTTAAATAATATAAGCCTGCCTCAATTTTTTTTATTTCGTCAGATATATTCTTATATTTCGTAGCTTCTTCTGCCTGCTTCTGTAAGTTAGCGAGCTGCTTTTCTTGTTGTCTTCTTAGTTCATCTGCTCTCTTCAAGTTGTTTTCAGCAGCACTTAGTCTTAATTCTGCTTCATGTCTTCTAACATGAAGTCCAGAAATTCCCGCAGCTTCTTCTAATATAGCTCTTCTGTCTGTTGGCTTAGCCGTCACAAGAGAGCCGATACGACCTTGCCCAATTATCGATGGTGAATGTGCTCCAGTTGATAGGTCAGCAAAAAACATTTGAGCATCTCTAGCTCTTACCTCTTTGTTATTTATGTAAAATTTTGATCCCTTATCTTTTTCAATTTTTCTTCTGACATTTATTTCATCTAACTCACGATATTGAATAGGACCTTCATTTTTTTGATTATCAACAGTAACTGAGACCTCAGCGATATTTTTTGAAGTTTTATTCGAAGTTCCAGAAAATATCACATCCTCCATTCCGGATCCTCTCATACTTTTTGCGGAGGTTTCGCCCATTACCCATCTTAAAGACTCAACAATGTTTGATTTCCCACATCCATTAGGCCCCACAATACCTGTCAACCCTTTCTCGATTAAGAAGCTAGCTTTATCTGCAAAAGATTTGAATCCATTGAGTTGGATTTTTTTAAACTCCATAAGATTTCTTATATCAGTTTTTCAAGTGTTTTTTTCAAATTTTTATAATTAAGAGATTTATCAAACTTTTTGTTATT
>MDTD01118267.1_pt1 | contig 12707 bp, 14 predicted proteins | sample 811221 | NCBI WGS metagenome assembly MDTD01 (sample SAMN05326646, study PRJNA326480) | marine metagenome | isolation source: seawater | place: Pacific Ocean: South West | collected 2011 | reverse complement strand
CTTAAAATGGCTATAACCGCTGGAATAGGTTCTGATCATGTTGATCTTCAAGCTGCAATGGACAATAAAGTAGATGTTGTAGAAGTTACCTATTGTAATTCAAGATCAGTTGCAGAACACATAGTTATGATGATTGTATCTATGGTTAGAGATTATCATAATCAACATAGAATTGTTAATGAAGGTGGATGGAACATAGCAGACGCAGTGCAAAGAAGTTATGATGTAGAAGGTATGCACATAGGAACAGTTGCAGCAGGTAGAATAGGTTTAGACGCCCTAAGAAAAATGAAACCATTTGATGTTCATTTACATTATTTTGATCGCCATAAATTACCTGACAGTGTTGAGAAAGAATTGAATTTAACATTTCACGACTCTGTAGAATCAATGGTAAAAGTCTGCGATGTTGTGACTATTAACTGTCCGTTGCACCCAGAAACTGAAAATTTATTTGATAAAAAAATGATCAGTAAAATGAAAAAAGGGGCATATATTGTAAATACTGCAAGAGGTAAAATTTGCAATAGAGAAGATATAGCAGATGCATTAAAATCTGGTCAATTGAGTGGGTACGCGGGTGATGTATGGTTTCCTCAGCCAGCTCCAAATGACCATGTGTGGAGATCTATGCCAAATCATGGAATGACTCCTCATACATCTGGAACATCTTTATCAGCACAAGCAAGATATGCTGATGGTGTTAGAGAAATACTTGAGTGCTTTTTTGATAAAAAACCAATTAGAGATCAATATCTTATTGTAAAAGATGGTCAATTAGCAGGTATGGGAGCACATTCTTATAGCAAAGGTTCTGCTACAAGTGGATCAGAAGAAGCAGCAAAATATAAGAAAAAATAGTAAAGTTTAAAATTCTTAAATATTAATATTATCCTAAGTTTATATCTTTATGGTATAAACTTAGATAATATCTTTACCATCAATATGTCGAGTAATAGTAAAATAAATTGGAATTTTGACAATTCTTTTCAAAATCTTCCAAAAAACATGTTGTCAATGCAATTACCCTGCAAAGTTACTTCTCCGGAAATAGTAATTATAAATTATAAATTATCAGATGAGCTTAATATTAACTTATCAAATATGGATAAAAATTTTTTAGCTTCAGCCTTTTCTGGAAATATAATTCCAGAAAATACCGAAACTTGTGCGATGGCATATGCGGGACATCAATTTGGGCATTTTAATGTTTTGGGAGATGGAAGAGCTTTATTATTAGGTGAGCATATCAATGACAAAAAACAAAGGTTCGATATTCAATTTAAAGGTTCTGGTAAAACTGAATTTTCTAGAAATGGTGATGGTAAAGCTGCTTTAGGTCCAATGTTAAGAGAATATATTATTAGTGAAGCCATGCATTATCTTAATATACCTACCACAAGAAGCTTAGCCGTTGTAAAAACTGGGGAAAAAGTTTTAAGAGAAAAAGAATTAATTGGTTCGATATTAACAAGGGTTGCCTCAAGCCATATTAGAGTAGGTTCATTTCAGTACTTTGCTTATAAAAAAGATATTCAAAATTTGAAAACTTTAATTAATTACACAATTAAAAGACATTACTCAGATATTAAAGATGATGAAGATAAGTATATTAACTTGATAGATAAATTAATGGAAAAACAAATAAACTTGGTGGTTAATTGGATGAGAGTTGGTTTTATACATGGGGTTATGAATACCGATAATATGTCTTTATCTGGAGAGACTATTGATTATGGTCCATGTGCATTTATGGATAAATATGATCCTAAAACTGTGTTTAGTTCAATTGATCATTTTGGGAGATATGCTTATTATAATCAGCCTTCAATTACAAAATGGAATTTAGCTAGATTTGCTGAGTGTTTAATCCCTTTTATAGATAATGATCTAAAAACAGCTATAAAAAAAGCCACTGATAAAATAGACGAATTTGACCGAAAATATGAGGAAAAATGGTTAGAGATGATGAGAAACAAATTAGGTATTTTAGATAAAGATAAAGGTGATGAGGTTTTAATATTAGATTTACTACAATGGATGCATTTAAATAAAGTAGATTATACTAACACTTTTTGTGGTTTAACTGAAAATCAGTTTAATCATGAGATATTTAAAGCTGATGAATTTTTAAATTGGAAACATAAATGGATGCAACGACTATCAAAATATAAAAATAAGAAAAATATTGTTAAAAAGACAATGCAAATTTCTAATCCTTATGTAATACCTAGAAATCATAAGGTTGAAGAAACTTTAACCTCAGCTGAAAATGGTGATCTTGAAAAACTTAAAGAATTTTTAAAAATATTAGAAAATCCCTATCAAAATCAATTAAATATAGATGGTTTCAAATTACCTGCAAAATTTGAAAAAACCGGTTACAAAACTTATTGTGGTACATAAAATAGTTTAGGAATGCTTGATAAAATAAGAAAATTTTATAAACCTTTTGTGATTACTTATATTTTTTTTTCTGTGGGAATTAGTTTTTATCCATCATTTGATTTTTATTCTTACAAAGGTCAACTGCTTATAATCTTAGTATCAATATTTAATGGAGTTTTAGGAATATTTGTTAAGAAAATTTAAAGAACATAAGGCTCAGGTCTTGCGTTTTTTTTCAAAACTCTTTCAACAGCAAATTCACTTATATCAATGGTTTGGTATGAGCCTGTTGTAATTAACTCAGTCAATGCTCTTCCAATTCCTGGTGCTTGCATAAGACCCCTTCCGGTAAAACCTGATGCTAAATAGACATTTTCATACTTTGGGTGTTTGCCAACAACAGCATTGTTATCAAGTTTGTTACAATCATAATAACCGGCCCAACCACCAGTGAGTTTTAACTCTTCAAAGGCTGGAATTCTTTTTGCGAGCGCAGGCCACACAAGCTCCTCAAAATCATTCCATGCAGGTTCTAAGTCCTCTGCATCAAATACAGAGATTGGGGAACCTGCTAGATACTCTTTTCCCTCTGGTCTCCAATAAACACCTGTTGTTAAATCTCCTGTTAATGGCATCTCTGGATAATGCTTAGGACATTTAACCCTAAAAACTGTATGCTTTTGAGGCACTACTGGAATATCATCTAGAAGTTTTTTTGTCCAACATCCTGCGGCAGATATTATTGCATTAGCTTTTATTTCTGAAATATTATTTACCTCACCTTTAATAAATTCAGCTCCAAGTTCCATAGCTTTACCTTTTAAAGCTCCATGAAACATGAATGGATCTATCCAACCCTCTGTTTTATTATCTGTATATGTTGCAGTTTCAATTCCATTGTTATTAATGTACGGGAAAATTTTAGATAACTCAGATCCTTTTATATTTTTTGTTCCCGCATCGCAGGCTTCATGATTTTTTAGAGCTCTATATTGCTCCTCAGCGTGCTCTGGGCCAAACATTAAAAGATAACCATTAGTAACCATACTAGCTGTAGGATTAGGATTTTTTTCAGTTTTTAAATTTTTTGGTAAATTAAAAATAAATTCTTTAGCAAATTTTCCCAAAAGAATATTTTCTTTTTGGTAGAATTGTCTTCTGAAACCGCCAAGAGACAATGGGAATGATGCGTTTTTGTATGTAGGGTCTCTCTCTATAACTTTAACCTTTCTTCCCTCTTTTGACAAAAAATATGCTGCAGAGGTCCCTATTATACCGCCTCCAATTATAACAATGTCATCCATATTAATTTAAATATAATAATGTTGCATTAAGAACTAGCGCATAACAAGTCCATAATAAGTATGGAATCATTAAATAATAACTTAGTATACTTATTTGTTTAAATTTTACAGTAAGAATTATTATAAATATAATTAAAATTATTATATTTACTAATGCTAAAAAAATATTATGAAAAACAAAAAAAACTATACTCCAAGTTGTATTAAATAATAGATGAATAAAATATATTAAAATTAAATTTAAATTTTTATAGTTTTTGTGCCAAGCAGACCATATTGCTATCGTCATAAACAAATATAGCGTTGTCCATATGGGAGCAAAAACCCAATCTGGGGGAGTTAATAAAGATTTATTTAGAGTTGAATACCAAGGTTCTTTAGAGCTTAAAGTTGAAATTCCACCAATAAATGAGGCTGAATAAGTAACAATTGCAAATAGTGCAAATGATATAAATTTATTTTTTAACATTAAAGTATTATACATAATTATAAAATGAATAAAAAAACAATTTGGATTACTGGAGGAAGCACAGGTATTGGCAAAGCTTTAGCATTAAAATTTGCTAATAAGGGTTGGAATGTAGCTATATCTGCAAGACGAGAAAATCTCCTTAATGAAATTTCAGAAAATAATAAAAACATTTTTGGATTTCCTTTGGATGTGACTGATAAAAATCAATGTAAGAGCGTTTTTGAGGAAATTAGGAAAAAATTCGAAAATATTGAGGTTTGCTTCTTTTCGACAGGAACATGGGATCCAAAAAGGGAAAAGGATATAGATATTGAACAAATAGAAGATGTGTTCAAAGTAAATTTCTTTGGTACTCTTAATAGTATAAAAGCAGTCGAAAGTTATTTCAAAAATAAAGGCAGTGGAACTATAACGATAGTATCTTCAATTGCTGGGTATAGGGGCTTGCCTAATTCAACTGGGTATGGACCATCAAAAGCAGCACTAAATAATTTGACTGAGAGCTTATATTTTGATTTTAAAAGATCAAATGTAAGAGTTTGTTTAGTGTCTCCTGGATTTATTAAAACTCCAATGACAGATAAAAATGATTTTAAAATGCCTTTTCTTAAGGATACTGATTATGCAGCAGATAAAATTTATGATGGTTTAGTAAATAAGAATATATTTGAAATTCACTTCCCAAAATCGTTAACGATAATACTTAAAATTTTAAGTTTCTTACCAAGTAAATTATATTTCTCTTTAATTGGAAAGATGACTAAATATCAAAAAAAAAATTAGTCTTTTACAAAGAAAACTGTTAATTCGGCGACTTTAAAACCAAATTTTGTCATTGTAGCTCTATTTATAGCAACGCGTTCATCTTGCTTAAATATCCAGTCATCAAAAGTAATTTTAATATTTCTCCCTTTTACTGGAACTAATAAAACATATTCAAATTTAAATGCGGGTCCATAAGAATAACCCTTTGCTTTACCAATTACATCGCCCGCAGTTCCTTCATAATTATTTTCATCAATTTTTGTAATTTTCCATTGCCTTATTTGTTTTTCACCATCATCCCAATTAAACTCTTCATCAAGAGTAAGCTGTTTTCCATCCCACTCACCATTTAGGTCAGCCGAAAATTGACGAGTAACTTTACCTGACCTATTTTGCAAGATACCCCATGCCTTCACATTGCCAGATAAATAGTTTTCAATTATTAATCTTGGTTCTTTATTTTTAAAATCTTCAGGTTTCATAGTTTTTGTCGAATTACAGCTTGTAATAAATGCAAACAAAATTATCAACAAAAAAGACAAATAATTTTTTTTATTAAATTTCATAACTTTATTTATTTTGAAGAGAAAATTGTATTAAGTCAATATTTCTAGATTTAAAACCTGCCTCACAATAGGAAAGATAAAAATTCCACATTCTTTTAAAAGTTAGATCAAAACCTTGTTTTGATATCAGGTCCCATTTTTTTAAAAACTCATCTCTCCAAACCATTAAAGTATTAGAATAGTGTGAGCCATAAGAGTTGCATTTGTCAAATTTTAAACCAATATTTTCTGATAATTTGATAATATTCGTTTTACAAGGTAAGAACCCTCCAGGGAAAATATACTTTTGAATAAAATCTTGCTTGGTTTTATATCTATCATACAAATTGTCATCTATAGTTATAGCCTGAATAGCGGCTGTTCCATTGTGTTCTAAATTTTGTTTAATAGTTTTGAAATAACTTTTTAAATAATTTTGACCAACAGCTTCTATCATTTCTATTGATGCAATAGAATTATATTTAGATTGAACATCCCTATAATCCATCATTTTAATATTCACTTTTTCATTTAATCCATTTTTGAATATTCTTTCTTTTGCATACTGAAATTGTTTTTTTGATATTGTTATGCAGTCTAGTTGCACATCATAATTTTTTCCTACAAATTCAGCATAAGCCCCCCAACCACATCCTATCTCTAGCATTTTATCTCCTGGTTTAGGTTTAATTAACTCTGAAAGTTTTTTATATTTATTTATTTGTGCATCTTCTAAATCATTTTTATTATTTTCGAAAATTGCGCTTGAGTATGTTAATGTTTTATCAAGCCAAATTGAAAAAAATTCATTTCCAAGATCATAGTGTTTTGAAATATTTTCTTGGCTTCTTTTTTTTGTATTTTTTACAAACATATTTTTTAAATAATTTATTGCTGGAAAATCTAAAATTCCTGAAAATTTATGAACGGTCTTAATGTTCTTTGCTAATATTTCAATTAAATTTGTTAAATTGTTAGTCTCAATATCCCCTCTCATATAAGCCTCGGCAAGACCAACACTGCCTTTATTTATAATTTCAAAAATGAATCCGGGTTTTTTTATAATTAGAACTGCTTCAAGATCTGAATTGTCTCTCCCTAGTAAATGTTCTTTACCATCAAAATTTATTAATTTGATTTTTCCATACTCCATTTTTTTTAAAATTGATAAAACTAATTTTTCAGCAAATTGTTTCATAGGTTTTATTTTTCAAAAGTAATATTATTTTTAATTTTTACATTTTTCTTTACTAATTTTATTCCTTTTAGCCATAATCTTAATGCCTCAAAATGTATCGCCGATATTATTTTAAAAGTCATAAGTGGGTGCTTTAAGTAAGAAAAAATGAGATTTTTGGATGTTAAATTTGTTTTAATTCCATCTTGAGATGCATATAATAGTTTGCCTTCTTCATCTCTTTGATCAATGATAACTGAAAAGTTTTGATTAGGTTCAAGTATACTAAAATAGTATGACGATTTCAAATCCATAAATGGGGAAACAAAAAACTTTTTTCTACAATTGTTTTTTAAAGGCGATGCTTGATCATTAACTTTGAATACATATGTATGTTGCTCTCCAAAGGTATTTTTAACTTCATATAAAATTGATATTAAATTTGAATTTTGTCCATAAATAAAAAAAATACTTAATGGATTAAAGACATACCCAAAAATTCTTGGATAGCACAGTATTTTAATTTTTATTTTTTCCTCCATTATATTAATTGATTTTAAATTATTTTTTACCCAGGCAACTAGGGATGAGCCATCTCTGTTACCATGATCTTTATCATAAAAACTTATTAAATTAAATTTATTATAAGAAAAAAAAGGAATCGTTTTGTCTATTAGACTTATTTCTTCTAAATCTAAAAAAAGTGAAAAAACTTTATATTTAAAAAAATGTTTTTTAGGTTTAAATCTTTTATGAATTACTTGACCATTATAAATAAAAGATTCTTTAATCATTCAAATACTTTATCATTTCGATTGATGATTTTATCCCATCTTCATGAAAACCATAACCAAAATAACTACCGCAAAATAGTGTATTATTTTTATTTTGTAGTGTTTTTAGTTTTTTTTGATTTTCTAATGTTTGAAAATCATAGTATGGATGTGTAAAATTTACTTTGGTGATAATGTTCTCTTTATTAATTTTAATAAATGGATTTAGCGTTAAAAAAATATTTTTTTGAGTCTTTAAATTTTGTAATAAATTTAACCAATAAGTTACAGAATTTTTTTTTAAATTATTTTTATCTATTATAGAATTCCATGAGCACCAAGCTTTTTTATTTTTTGGCATTAAACTTTCATCTGTATGAATAATAGCCGTATTTATTTTATAATTAAACTTTGAGAGGATATTTTTTTCATCAATTGATGGATTTTGAATAATAGAAAGTGCGTCATTTGCATGAGTTGCTATAACTATTTTATCGTAATTAAAAAATTCATTTTCCTCACCATAATATACTTTTACATTTTTGCTATTTCTTTGAATTTTTTTAATTTCATAATTTTTAAAATATTCTCCACTTATATTGTTTAAAATTTTTTTTACATAAGTTTTACTTCTATTAGAAACTGTATACCACTGAGGTCTATTTTTTATTTTGAATAGACCATGATTTTTAAAAAAATTAATAAAAAAGTGTAAAGGCATTTGTTTTGCTTCATCGGGAGGCATTGACCATATAGCTGAAACCATTGGGATTATATGATAATTGATGAAATAATCTGACAATTTTTCAATTTTTAAGTAGTCACCTAATGTAATTCTATTTTCCTTAATTTGTAAACTTGAGCTTTTTTTGTAAAAACTTAAAATTTCAAGAAACATTTTTAAAAATTTAAAATTAAATATATTTTTTCTATTTGAAAAAATTCCATTGAGTCCTTTTCCACAATATTCAATTGAATTATCTGTTGATTTTACTGAAAAACTCATATTACTTTTCTCTATATCAATATTTATTTCTTTAAAAAAATTAATTAAATTTGGATATGTAAGGTGATTAAATACGATAAATCCAATATCAACATTCACATATTGGTCCTGAGCTAAATTAATTGGAACATCTATTGTGTGAGCATGACCACCAAAATGATCATCTTTTTCAAATAAATCAACTTTATGGTTTTTAGACAAATAGTAGGCAGCGCTTAACCCTGAAATTCCTGATCCGATAATTGCAATTTTCATTTTTTAAAAAACTATTTTGCTACAATAGTTTTTTTTTCCCTCTGTAATGAAGTGTAAAATTGAAGCAAAACAGCAAAAATGACTATTGAACCTCCTATCAAAACCATAAATGAGGATTTTTCATCGATAAATAGATATGCCCAAAAAGGTCCAAGGACTGCTTCTGTAAGCATTATAATACCAACCATGGCAGATGGTGTTGCTCTTGCTCCAATTGTTATAAGAATAAAACCAAAACCAAGTTGAAAAAAACCTGCTAAAAAACCTAAAATAATATCGTGAGTAGAAATATTTATTTTACCCGCAACTATATATCCAATTACCATTGCTATAATTCCTGCATAAAGTTGTAATGGAACCATATCTACGCTCGGGTATTTTCTTATAATCAAAATTAATATTGCAAAAGATATTGGCATTACAAATGCTGCGATATTTCCTGACATTTGACCAGGTTCTAAATCTGACCCAACCATTAAAAGAATTCCTAATATAGCAAAAGAGATGGATACAATTGTTGATTTTGAAATTCGTTCTTTTAATAAAAAATATCCAAATATTGCCAAGAAAATTGTTTGGGTTTGTATTATAAAATTGGTATTTGCAACAGTCGTATTGTACATTGCAAAAACATATCCACAAAATCCTGAAGATAGAATTATACCACCAAATAATCCTGGTATCCCAGATTCATAAAATGCTTTGAAGAATTTTTTTTTGTACGAAATAATTAGAAATATTAAAATTACTAATATAAAAAAAAGAGATCTCCAGAATAAAATTTGCCATAAATTAGCTCCCTCAAAAGATTTAACAATCAACCCACCAAAACTTAAACTACATGCTCCTAAAAAAACTAATAAAGGACCTGGTAATTTTAAAATTGTATTCATTGAATTTGATTTAATAAATTTTCAGTATCCATTTGATATAACTTATACATCTTTTCAGCTTCATGTAATTCAATAAGTTTAAATTTGATTTTTGAATTGGGGGGAATTTGAGTTAGTTTATCGTAATCAGCGCTTATTACCACTCCAATTTTTGGATAGCCTCCTACTGTTCCGTGATCTGATAGCATTATGATTGGATCACCATCTGCTGGGACTTGAATAGTTCCTTTAACTATACCCTCCGACTTAATGTTCGTATTTTTGTTATTTTCAATTGTAAGTCCTTTTAATCTCATTCCCATTCTGTCAGTTAATTTTGTGACTGTAAATTCCGTACTTAAAAAATTTTTAATAGTTTTTTCTGAGAAAAAATTAAAGTTAGTTCCTTTTAATATTCTTATAAATTCTATTCTTGAGTTAACATAATTCAACTTTCTTTTTAAATTAATATTTTTCATTTCATTCAAAAATACTTTTTGGTTTATTTGGATTTTTTGACCATCGTTAGCTCCAATTTTAGCTCTAGTTGATGTTGAAAAGCTATTTAGAAATTTTTTTAATTTAAATCCGCCATTTATAGCCAAGTATCCATAAACCGATTTGTTTGTTGAAATAATGTCTAATTTATCATTTTGTTCTAATTCAATAGTTCTATAACAATCTCCTTGAATAGAAATACCATTTTCTTTTATTATTTTAAAATTTACATCCCCAGTTATTGCAAATATTAATTTTTTAGAATTAAGTTTTAGCAGTGGGCCTTGATATGCAAACTCTAATACAGCTTGATCTTTATGGTTATTTACAAGTTTATTTGAAATAAGAAAATTTCTTTGATCCATAGCACCACTAAATGGTAAACCTATATGATAAAAGTTATCTCTTCCTAAGTCTTGGAATGTTGAGTTAATTCCAGGTCTCAATACTTCAAAAAAATTATTATTCATTCCAATTTTTGTATTCCATCAATGAAATTTCAAAAAATTTTACCCTATCACCTGGGTTTATCATTGTTGGGTTTTTTTCATTTAAATTATTAAAAATTTTAACAGGTGTATTTCCCATTATATTCCACCCTCCTGGGCTTTCAAAAGTGTATATATTGCAAAATTGTTCTGTGATACCAATTGATCCCTTTGGAACTTTTACTCTTGGAGTTTCTAATCTGTTTAAACGCAATTGATTATTTATGTCGCCCAAAAAAGGCATACCAGCAATAAAACCAGTCATATAACAAAAATAATCTTTACTTATAAAGTGTTTAATAATTTCCTCTTTAGATAGTTTTAAATTGGTTTTTAATCTTTTTAAATCCAGAGCAAATTTATCATCCAAACAAATTGGGATTTTTATGACTTTATTCTCAATTTTATTTATATTTTGAATATCCAAGTTTTCTAATTTTTTTTTTATTTTTAAAAAATTAGTTTTATTAAGGTCAAATGTAATTATTAATTTATTATAAGATGGTGCTAAGTTGGTAATTCCCTCAATATTTGAATTTTTTATACTTCGAAACATACTGATTACTTTTGAGTTTGTGTCTATATTAATTTCATCACCAAAATCACAATAAACACCTGCGTCGCCAATATTATTTATATTTTTGATCATGCCATGTTATACTTTAAGTATGGAAAGTATGGAAATTAATATTAATTGTGATTTAGGAGAAAAGTCTAAATTTCACTCGATTAAAAATGATCCTGATTTACTTAGAATAGTTAATTCTGCAAATATCGCATGTGGATATCACGCAGGAGATGTTGAAACTATGAACAATACAATCAAAATCTCAAAAAAATTCAATGTTAGTATTGGTGCACATCCATCTTTTAATGATCCAGATAATTTTGGTAGAAAAAGAATAAATTTAAATGAAAATGAAATTAAAAAATTAATTATTGATCAGTATGAAGCGTTACAAAATATAGCACTCGCAAATAAAGAAAATGTTACTCACATCAAACCTCATGGAGCACTCAATAATATGGCGTGTGAAGATTTAGATCTAGCTATAACTTTGGCAAAATCAATTTTTGATATTGATAAAAATTTAATTTACTTAGTGCCTACAGGATCTAAAATGGAGATTGCTGCAAAAAAATTTGACATGAAAATTGCATGTGAAATTTTTGCGGATAGAAATTACGAGGATGATGGAAATTTAGTTTCGAGATCAAAAAAAAATGCTTTAATATTAAGCCCAGAAATAGCAAAAAATCATGTATTAAGTATGGTTAAAGACCAAGCGATAAATTGTCTCTCAGGGAAGAAGATACCTTGTAAAATTGACTCAATATGTATACATGGAGATAATAAGCAATCTTTAGAGACTGCAAAAGCTACGAAAGCAAAGTTGTTAGAAAATAATTTTTCTTTAGTACCTTTAAATAAAATGAAAAAATTTAATTAAATGAAAAAAATTTTAGTTTTATTAATAACTGTATTTTTTATATCAAGCTATGCATATTCAGCTGGCTCAGGTGGTTCAGGTGGTTCAGGCAGTTCTGGATCTTCTGGAAGTGGTGACGGTGATAACATTCAAGACGGTCCAAAACCTGCTACAAAATTTCGACTGGGTTATAAAGAAGTTGAAAGAGCAAATAAAGCTGCAAAAAAAGGAAAATTAGAAAAAGCAAAAAAAAAATATGAAAAAGCACTTAAACATTTATTGCAAGCAAATTTAGAGGATCCAGGAAATCCAGATATACTCAATTATCTAGGTTTTACATCGAGAAAACTTGGTGATTATAAAAATTCAGAAATATATTATCTGTTAGGATTGGAAATAGATCCAAAACACACAGGTATCAACGAATATCTTGGTGAGCTTTATGTAACAACTAATAGACATAACCTTGCGATTGAAAGATTAGAAGTTTTAAAAGGCTGTAATTGTGATGAATACGAAGATCTAAAGGCGATTATAGCGGGTGAAAAAGTTTCCAAATACTAATTTATATTTTTAACCATTTGTTCTGGAAGCCATAAAGCAATTTCTGGAAAAATTACTACAAGCACAACAGCAAAAATCATTAATAGAAATAATGGGAAAGCGCTTCTCGCAATGTATCCCATATCTTTATTCGCCATCCCTTGCAGAACAAATAAATTAAATCCAACTGG
>MDTD01109058.1_pt1 | contig 12707 bp, 11 predicted proteins | sample 811221 | NCBI WGS metagenome assembly MDTD01 (sample SAMN05326646, study PRJNA326480) | marine metagenome | isolation source: seawater | place: Pacific Ocean: South West | collected 2011 | reverse complement strand
GCCCACCAGCGCCGATGGTACTTGGGACGAGTGTCCCCGGGAGAGTAGGTCGCCGCCGGATTTTCGATTAGCAGCGGGTCGGAAGACCCGCTGCTTTATTTTTTTACTACTCTATACCATTTAGCCTTCTGCCTAGTAGGCTTGGGCAGCTATGAGTTCATCAAGAAAAGATAAACAAAAATCCTCCACAAGAAGAGGAAAGCCTTCTAAAAATGCAAAGAGTTATGGCAGGAAAAGCGGCGGAGCTCCACGAAAATACTCGAAGGGCAAAAACACTTCGTCAAAGACTGATTCTATTGACCCAATACCAGGGAATCAGAATTGGGGGGGACTAGCTAGAAAAGGAGTCCTAAGAGTTCATCATGACGATATAAAAACAGTAGAAGAGCAAGCTAATCAATCCGATGTTACAGAAGAACTCTTCGAAGACCCCGAAGTGTTACGTTTACGCGAAGAGCGGGCCCAAAAGAGAGAACAACGAGACGCCCGAAAACGGGAACTGCAAGCAGAAGCTAAAGCGGCACTTAAGCGTGCTAATTCTAAGACTGTTCGTCAAAGTGAAGACGCAAATCAAACCACTAAAATTAAACAATATAAACGTAAGCCGCTTTCAAACAAACGCAACAATAACCAAGACGTAAGCGCCAAATTACGAAAGATTCTCGGTTCAGCAGAGAGTCAGAAAGCTTACAAAAGATTGAGAGAAGCAGACGCTTTTTTTCAACAAGATCAATTCCCAGAAGCAAAGCGAAAGCTTGCACCTCTAATAAAGAGGGCTGGGAAAGTTTCAGAGATACAAGAGTTATATGGCCTGATATGTTACCGCCTCAACGACTATGCAAATGCCGCTTTTGCATTAGAGCAATTCCGTTCGTTAGCACAATCAACAGAACGTCACCCTATTTTAATGGACTGCTATCGAAGTGAGAGTCGTTGGGATGATGTTAAATACCTCTGGGGTGAGTTAGCCGATGTTTCACCTGACGCTGCGATAGTTGCAGAAGGAAAAATTGTTTACGCTAATAGTTTTGCCGATCAAGGAAACTATCCCAAAGCTATAAATATTTTAGAGAAGGGTTGGCGCGCTCCCCAGCGTCCTCAAGAACATCATTTGCGAAAAGCATATGCTCTAGCAGATCTCTACGATCGGGCTGGCATGCCTGTCAAAGCACGTGAGTTATTCGGTTGGATAAACGCAAGTTCCAAAAATTACCTTGATGTTTCAGATAGGTATGAAGAGTTGACTTAGCTACTAGGTATTGGAAGCGTCAAAAATACTTTGAATTGAACTATCCAATAAACTATCAAAATCACTTTGTGATTGTTGTGCACTTAAACCTTCAGTTAGGGCCCTAGAAAAGCTAGCAACGACGCCGGAATTACGCGACATGCGAGCATTTGCTTCTTCGCGCGAATACCCACCAGAGAGGGCAACAACACGCAGGATCTTTTCGCTCTCGACAAGCCCGCTATAAAAGTTGTCTTCCTCAGGCAAAGTCAGTTTTAACATCACTGCATCTTCCCCTGAAAGCAGTTCCAGATTCCGCATAATAGCATCACGCATAAGTCCTTCACAGGCTGATTTTTCGGGGCTGTGAATATCTACTTCTGGCTCTATTATTGGCATTAGCCCTGCCTGGAGAATCCGATTTCCGATTTCGAACTGTTGATCCACCACGGCGTTAATTCCATCCTCGTCGGCTGATTTAATAACCGAGCGCATTTTCGTACCGAAGATATTATTTTCTAAGGCTTTATCAAGAAGACCATCTAAGCCATCTATCGGTTTCATGACCTGAACACCATGTTGTTCATCTGCGAGACCTTTATCAACTTTTAAGAATGGAACCACACCTTTAATACTCCAGAGATAATCAGATGATCTCATTCCATCAATAGAGCGCTCCATTGTATTCTCAAATAAGATAGCACCAAGAATCCTAGATCCAGAGAAACTTTGACTAGTTATTATCCTGGTCCTCATTTCGTGAATGCGGTCAAACATTTCATCGTCGCCGCTATATTGTGACTCTTCAATTCCATATGCTTTAAGTGCTTTCGGAGTGCTACCACCGCTCTGATCAAGGGCCGCAATAAAACCAGATCCAGTTCTAATCTTTTCTAATTGTTCGGAATTCATTTACAGGTCCATTCTTTGGTCATAATGTGCTTAGACTAGACCATAGAGAATAAGTCTGCATGGTAAGTGGACTGATGAGAAATAAGTCACACACATTACTTTAGAAGGGTCAGTGCCAATAGGTTAATATACGACTATCGTCAACATGTTGGATTAAGTAGGAATCAAGGGGGATTCCGTGGCGGATACCATTTCACAGCCTGAAATAAGAGAAGTTAACAGAATCATCGTCCGCTTTGCCGGTGACTCTGGAGACGGCATGCAGCTCACTGGGGAGCGCTTCACAAGTGCAAGCGCACTTTTTGGAAATGACCTTGCTACCCTTCCCGAGTTCCCTGCAGAGATCAGAGCTCCGCAAGGAACGCTCGCAGGAGTTTCGGCATTTCAAGTTCAGGTATCTGACCATGACATTACAACGCCAGGTGATGCACCCAATGTTCTTATAGCTATGAATCCTGCTGCTCTGAAGAAAGAGCTCTCAAAGCTCGAGGATGCGGGAACAATAATTGTAAACCTTGACACTTTTGAGGAAAGAAACCTTAAAAAAGCGGGATATGAAGAGAATCCACTCGAAACAGGTGAACTATCGGAATACACGTTATTCCAAGTTCCTATGACTTCGTTAACCAAAGAAGTTTGTAAAGAAATTGAGGGTATTAAGCCACGTGATGCGGAGAGATCAAAGAATTTCTTTGCCCTCGGACTAGTATCATGGCTTTACCAACGGCCACTTGAACCAACACTTGACTGGATAGAAAAGAAATTCGGCAAATCACCTCAAGTTGTCGCCGCTAATAACGCAGCTTTCAAGGCAGGTCATGCCTATGGGGAAACGACAGAGGCATTTGACTATGCATACGAAGTAAAGCCGGCTGCACTAGAACCAGGCGAGTACACCAACATAAACGGTAACACAGCCTTATCTTGGGGCCTTGTCGCTGCCGGTAAGCTATCTGACCGTCCAGTTTTTCTTGGTTCATACCCAATCACTCCAGCATCCGATATCCTCCATGAATTAGCCAAGCATAAAAACTTCGGGATTCAGACATTCCAAGCTGAGGACGAAATAGCAGCTGTTGCTTCCTCAATTGGAGCTTCATTCGCAGGTGACCTTGCTTTGACTACTACTAGTGGGCCAGGTGTCGCCTTAAAAGGGGAAGCCATTGGTTTAGCTTTCAATCTAGAATTACCACTAGTAATTATAGATATCCAACGTGGGGGTCCCTCCACTGGATTGCCCACGAAAACGGAAGCGTCAGACCTCCTGATGGCTATGTATGGGCGTCACGGCGAATCTCCAATACCAGTGATTGCACCTTACAGTCCTGGACATTGCTTTCATGTCGCTATTGAAGCTTGTCGCATCGCATTAAAATACCGCACTCCGGTCATGCTTCTCTCCGATGGCTATTTGGCAAATGGTTCCGAACCATGGAGATTGCCAGATGTAGATTCATTGCCGGACATCTCAACGACCTTCACTACTGAACCAAACCATGTAGATGAAGATGGGAACTCCCACTTCTGGCCTTATAAACGTGATCCAGAGACTTTGGCTCGCGCATGGGCTATCCCAGGAACGCCCGAGCTTATGCATAGGATCGGTGGCATAGAGAAAGAAGACGGGACTGGAAATATCTCGTATGACCCATCCAACCACCAAAAAATGACTGATATTCGACAGACTAAGGTTGATAATATAGCCAACGATATGCCTCTTACTTGGGTAGAGGGGGATCTGGACGCTGATGTTTTGATGATTGGTTGGGGATCCACATGGGGCTCAATAGCAAGCGCTGTGAAGCAAGCCCGAAGTGAAGGTCACAAAGTAGCACATGCTCATCTCATTCATATCAATCCATTTCCAAAGGATCTTGGGGAAGTTCTGTCACGCCATAAAACAGTAATTTGTCCCGAAATGAATATGGGACAATTATCTAAACTCTTACGCGCTGAATTCCTTGTGGATGTTCAATCTCTAAATAAAGTTCAAGGACAACCCTTCACAACAACTGAGTTGCACGAAACAATTCTTGTGGCTCTCGGAAAGAAATAAGAGACAATATGACTGATACCGCTTCTGCTTCAGCCCCAGCAACTACTAAAGCTGACTGGACAAGTGATCAAGAGCCACGTTGGTGTCCGGGTTGTGGAGACTACTCTGTACTAACTGCAATGCAGCTTATGTTGCCTGAGTTAGACGGACGTCCTGAAGACACTGTTTTTATTTCGGGAATAGGTTGTGCTGCAAGGTTCCCTTACTACATGAATACATATGGAATGCATTCAATACATGGAAGAGCACCAGCAGTTGCTACCGGCCTTGCTATTTCTCGCCCAGAACTTGATGTATGGGTCATCGGTGGGGATGGAGATATGTTGTCAATTGGAGGTAACCATCTCATACATGCAATGAGAAGGAATATTGATTTCACAATCCTTCTCTTTAATAATCAAATATATGGTCTAACAAAAGGCCAATATTCTCCGACGAGCGAAGTTGGTAAGATCACAAAATCAACTCCAATGGGATCGATAGATCAACCGTTCAATGCCGTAAGTATAGCCCTGGGCGCCGAGGCCACATTTGTGGCTAGAACGCACGACATGGATCGCAAGCACATGCAAGAAACCTTTAAGCGTGCGCATTCCCACAGGGGCTCTTCATTGGTGGAGATTTATCAAAATTGTAACGTTTTTAATGACGGTGCATTTGGTGCGATTACCAAAAAAGATAAAAGAGATTCAATGCTTATTCAACTTACTCATGGGGAACCAATTCGATTTGGTTCTGAAAAAGAGTTTGGTGTTATCTCGGATCATTCAGGTAATGCTCAAGTTGTCAGGGTCGCCGACGTTGGCGAAAAAGCTCTTATCGTCCATGATGAAGGTTCAGAAAATCCAAGCATCGCTTTCGCCCTTTCTCGGTTATCCAGTGGGCCTTATGAGCCCACACCTATGGGAGTATTTCGCGAAGTTAAGCGACCTGAATACTCTAAAAATGTTAATCAGCAAATCAAGGTTGCTAAAGAACAGAACGGAGACGGTGACTTGCATGAACTTCTTCGGTCTCAACCTACTTGGGTAGTTGATTAAGGTATTCTTTACCTATCGCACGAACAAATTTAAACGACGAACTCCTTCGAAGAGAACTAGTTACTGATCCGGAAGAGGTTGCTGCTCTTGTATCTGAGCATCGGATTAAGGTAAATGGAAGTTTCGCTCTTAACGCTGATCAACTCGTTAAAAGATCGGACAGTATTATTATCGACCCGTTACCCAAGCAGTTTGTGAGTCGTGGGGGAGAGAAACTATCACATGCAATACAGTCTTTTAATCTTGCTGTAGAAGGAGCGAACTGTATTGATATCGGCTCTTCTACTGGTGGTTTCACGGATTGCCTATTGCAACGAGGAGCGGGGAGAGTCACCTGTGTCGATGTCGGGTATGGGCTCCTTCATGAGAAGGTCACTTCTGATAGACGGGTTACCGTCTTTGAGCGAACAAATATTAAAAATATCTCTGGAGATTCGCTTGCACAAACATTTGACATCGTTGTAGTTGACTTAAGTTTTATTTCCCTGAAAACAGTGATGAAAAATATTTTGAGCTTGGCAAATCCTGAAGCTTCAATAGTGATGCTTATTAAGCCTCAATTTGAGGCAACAAAATTGGAAGCTAGTAAATCTAAAGGTGTGATAGTTGATCGCGATATTTGGATTCGGACAATAAATAAAGTGTTGGCGTCGGCATCGGAACATGGAGGTAACGCTCAAGGTATTGTTGTGTCTCCCGTACCTGGGAAGGCTGGCAATAAAGAGTTCCTTCTGTCAATTTCAAAGCAATTTCCAGCACAAGATATCCATTTGTCCGAATTAGTGTAAATATGGCATTTCATTGGTGTTTAAGTAAGCGATTGAGCCTACGATAAAACATATGAATCGCTTTATTGTGTATATCAATACAAGGCGACCTGAGGCTATAAGACATGCGACTGAGCTATTGGGGTGGCTTGAAGAGATGGGGAATAGTTGTCATTTCGCCCCTGAATCAGCAGTTGCGATTGGTCGGCCAGAACTTGCAATTAAAGAAAGCGACATTACAACTGATTTTCAATTAGCTATTGCTCTAGGAGGTGATGGCTCAGTTTTGAGAACCGTGACGGCGGTGAGCGATCATCAGATTCCTGTTCTTGGGATTAATTTCGGTCGAATAGGATACCTGTCCGGAGTGGAGCCAAGCCTTTCTCGTCAGCGCATAAGTCAGTTCCTGGAGGGGGATTTCTATCTTGAAAAGCGAATGAGGCTTAAAATAAAGTCATCTATTGAAGAGAATTCCTTGTACGCGTTGAATGAGGTAGTCGTTGAAAAGATTGATCCAGGAAGAACTGTTCGATTGGCGCTTGAGATCAATGGGGATTTCTTTACTTCTTATGCAACTGATGCATTAATTGTCGCCACGCCAACCGGTTCAACGGCGTATTCGATGTCTGCACGTGGGCCAATAATTGACCCCATGCATCAAGCTATCCTTCTCACGCCAGTGGCTCCTCACTCGCTTTTTGATAGAGCACTTGTCCTCTCGCCAGATGATGAATTGAAAATATCTGTACTGCCAGATTGTGGTGCCTCATTTGCAGTTGATGGAAACGTTTCCGGAAATCTTGGGCTTGGCGATTCAATTATCTGTTCATCAGCAGAAAAACCTGCTCTGCTAGTGTCATTTGGAGCTAGTAACTTTCATCAAGCGCTTAAGGGGAAATTTGGTCTGTCAGACCGGTAAGGAGAGGCACGGAAGTATAAATGGCTGAAGTGACTGAATCAACTGCTTCTAAAGATGCGAGGTTACTTGAGATGCATGTGAGTAATCTTGGGGTCATAGAAGACGCATCACTAGTCTTCTCTCCAGGGATGACAGCGTTGACTGGAGAAACGGGCGCAGGTAAAACACTGATCGTCACGGCGTTACAGCTACTCACCGGACAGCGAGCTGACTCAGGGGTGATTGGACCTTTCGGTGACGAAGCCCGTGTGGACGCCCGCTATGTTATCGGTGATGATGAGATAGTGATCTCGCGTGCTGTGCCCCGAGATGGCCGCTCAAGAGCATATATCAATGGCTCAATTTCGACTGTTTCTTCTCTTCAGGAAATCACAGAGAACTTGATTGAGATACACGGTCAGCACGGACACACTTCACTAGAAAAGACTGCCGAACAACTTAAAGCACTTGATAGGTACGCCAAGATAGATCTAACAAACCTTAAAGCGCTCAGAAAAACGAGAGGGGACCTTGTAAATGCCCTACAAGAAACATTAGTGCATGAGAATTTTCAGCAGGAATTAGACTTCCTTCGATTTCAAGTGAACGAAATATCCCAGATTCAAATTGAGAGTCCAGAAGAAGAAGAAAAGCTAAAAGAGTCCGAGAACCTTCTCGCAAACGCTACGGATAATCAATATCTCGTTATGAAAATTTCTGAAACATTAAAGGCAGATAGTCCTCTTATGGAAGAGGTAGGGAAGCTATTGCATGAAGTAAAAGGAAATCAACCTCTCGAAAGCTTTGAGCATGAGTTAACTGAATTAATTCAAGTAATGACTGAAATCTCAAGCACAGCCAGAAATTTCGCTGAATCAATCGATGTTGACCCTCAACGACTCGAAGAAGTTCAACAGCGAATAGCGCTACTGCAAGAGATCCGTCGGAAATATGGGAAGACACTCCAAACTGTTCTAGAGAAACAACAAGAACTTGCGGAACAGATACTAAATCTAGAGAATGCAGATCAGGCATCACACGAAATACAAGAGAAGCTTCAAACAATAGAGAAGGACTTAGCTGCGGAAGAAAAAGTAATAGCGGATCTCCGGAAGAAAGCGGCTCCGGGGATAGCAAGTGAAATAGAAGAGTACCTTCGTGAGTTATCCATACCAGAAGGAAAAGTTTATTTTCACATTGATGGGGCAGCCGGTGAGCAAGTGGAGATACACGTTTCTTTAAATCGAGGACAAGAATTACGACCGTTGAGTCGAATAGCTTCAGGCGGAGAATTAGCAAGGACAACACTAGCTGCAAGACTTGTCTTATCAACCGAGCCTGAGACCCTAATCTTTGATGAAGTTGACGCAGGAATTGGTGGGCAAACGGCACTGGAAGTAGGAAAATGTCTAAAAGAACTTTCGACAGACAGGCAAGTCTTGGTCGTAACGCATCTAGCACAAGTGGCATCGTTTGCTGATACCCAAATCAAAGTTACAAAGAGTGAAACTGGTCAACTTCCAAACATAGCGGTTCAAGCACTTGATAAAGACCAACGAGTTATAGAAATATCTCGGATGCTATCCGGTTCCCCTGACAGTGAAAATGCTCAGAAGCACGCCACTGAACTTCTTGAAAATGCACATTGATCGAATACTTAATGTCGTTATCCAACGCAAGATGGAAAGACGCCGTTAAGATGGAGTCCCGTGAGCAAACATATCTTTGTGACAGGTGGAGTAGCAAGTTCTCTCGGCAAGGGAATCACTGCCTCAGCGCTCGGTAGGTTGCTCAAATCAAGGGGACTGCGAGTTACCATGCAAAAACTCGACCCCTATTTAAATGTCGACCCTGGCACAATGAATCCCTATGAGCATGGGGAAGTCTTTGTCACTGATGACGGTGGAGAGACTGACCTAGATCTAGGCCACTATGAAAGGTTCATAGACGAAAACCTATCTCGTGGGTCAAATGCTACGACAGGCTCAATCTATTCATCCGTTATTGCTGCTGAACGGCGAGGAGATTACCTAGGGAAAACTGTGCAAGTTATTCCGCATATCACTGATGAAATTAAGCAGCGCATCTCTTCTCTATCACAAGAAGATGTTGACGTTGTCATAACCGAAATTGGAGGAACGGTAGGCGACATTGAAATTCTTCCGTTTCTCGAAGCGATACGACAGTTTCGTTTAGATATTGGTCGAGAGAATGTCTGCTATGTGCATGTGACCTTAGTGCCTTTCATAGGTCCATCGGGAGAGCAGAAAACTAAACCCACCCAACATTCGGTTACCGAATTGCGCAGTCGTGGTATCCAACCTGATGCGATTGTTTGCAGAAGCGAAGAGCCCATAAACGATGATTTAAAAAGGAAAATCTCTAACTTATGTGATGTGCCCTTCAAAGGTGTCGTTAACGCAGCAGATGCGGATTCATTGTACGAAATTCCTCTAGTTATCCATGAAGAAGGATTAGATGACTTTCTTTGCGAAATCCTCCAGATCAATTCTCCTGAGCCTGATTTAGAGAAATGGCGAAACTTAGTCACAAAAGTCCGATCTGCTAAGGGATCAGTGAGGGTTGGCTTGATAGGTAAGTATGTGACGCTCATAGATGCCTATCTTTCTGTCGTGGAGTCACTAAACCATGCAGGGATTCATGCAGGAAGGAATGTGGAGATTGATTGGATTCAAGCAGAAGATGTAGAGGGTCTATTAGCAGCAGGTCGGCTCAAAGACCTAGATGGAATAGTCGTGCCTGGAGGATTTGGTGAGAGAGGCATTGAAGGGAAAATTGCTGCGGTAGGTTACGCGCGAATGAATGAGATTCCATGCCTGGGGTTATGTCTAGGGATGCAGGTCATGACAATTGAATATGCTCGTAATGTTCTAGGTCTGGCTGATGCCCATTCCACTGAATTTAATCCAACGACCCTCAATCCAGTTATTGACCTTATGGAGTCCCAACGAGAAGTGACCGACATGGGCGGAACAATGCGGTTAGGGGCTTACATAGCTGAACTAGTTGAAGGCTCGCAAGTTGCAGTCGCGTATGGCAAAACAGTTGTCTCTGAACGTCACCGTCATCGATACGAATTCAATCCCAAATTCAGACAAAAATTTGATGACAGCGATTTCGTATGCTCTGGAGAGAGCCCTGACGGACGACTTGTTGAATTTATTGAACTACCAACGCATCCATTCTGGGTGGGGACGCAAGCGCACCCTGAGTTTAAAAGCAGACCTGACCGCCCTGCACCGTTATTTGAAGCTTTTATCTCTGCTGCAGCTATTCGAGCAGCAGGAAGAAACCCGCAACTACTCAACATAGATGAAGCTCAATCTATTCATTAGAATAAGAGATGCCCGAATTTAAATCACTCGATAACCGACTTAAATTTGAAGGAAAAATTACTTCCATCTATGAATCTGACTTTATTGCCCCAAATGGCGAACAAATAACACGAGAAATCACACGCCACCCAGGAGCAGTGTGTGTTGTGCCAATCGTTGATTCGGAAGTTGTTATGATCAGGCAATTTCGGCCGGCAATAGGCGACTACCTTCTTGAAATCCCAGCTGGGAAAAGAGATATTGATGGTGAGTCCCCAGATGTCACCGCCCACCGAGAATTGCAAGAAGAAGTAGGACTATCAACCAATAACATGGTTGAACTAGCCCAATTCTATAACAGCCCAGGCTTTTGTGATGAATACTCCTACTGCTACGTAGCATTGGATTGTGAATATGTCACTGATGACAGGCAGGGGCTTGAAGAGGAATACATGACAATTGAGCGGATCTCAATCTCCGGCATATTAGCGTTAGTGACATCAGGGAAAATTGTTGATGCAAAAACTATTATCGGCTTGTCATTAGCTCTGCAATATCTCAATGAAAGATAACTCAGGTACCGAAGATTCAGCGGTACTTGACTTCTTGCTGTGGTTGCGTGTCGAGAAGGGTAGGGCAGACTCAACAATCGCATCCTACAAGCGGGATTTAAAGAAGTTTCAAGATTGGGTGATGCAAAATGATTTAAGCATGCAAACTTTAGGGGAAAGTGACATCATACGTTTCCTTCGACACCTAAAAGTAGCGGGTTATTCTGAGTCAACAATAACCCGAACAATGGTGTCAGTCCGATCGCTCTACATGTTCATGGACATAGAAGGTCTCCGAACAGGAAATCCCACAAAGAGTATTGAACTCCCACGCGTTCCAAAGGGTTTGCCAAAGGCAATCAGCGAAGAGGAAGTAAATGAACTGTTAGCTGCAATAGAAGGAGACGACCCTGTTGCAAGAAGAGACCGAGCTATTATAGAAATTCTCTACGGAACCGGTGCGCGGATTACAGAGCTAGTTAATCTGTCACTTAGCGATATTGACCGAACAGAAAATCTACTGAAAGTTCTCGGTAAAGGAAACAAAGAACGCATTGTTCCTGTAGGAAGATTTGCAATGAAAGCATTGAACGAATGGTTAGAACCTGCTGGGAGAGGATACTTTGAGCCTCAAATGTGGAAATCACGAGATGATAGCGAAGCTTTGTTCCTTAATAGGCGCGGGGGGCGCCTTACAAGGCAGGGTGGTTGGGGAGTCGTAAAGAAATACGGGGCCAAAGTCGGATTAGGCTCTAACCTATCGCCACACACACTTCGTCATTGTTGCGCAACTCACATGCTAGAGCATGGAGCAGACATCAGGACAGTCCAAGAACTCCTTGGCCACGCCAGCATAAACACCACTCAGATTTACACAAAAGTTTCCCGTGATAAGTTACTCAAGACTTACAGATCTGCACATCCACGAGCTTTGCTATGAAAGAAAATCACTTCGGTTCTTTAAAGCACTTAGTTGTGCGATTCGCTTTATTTTTCTTGCCATCCAAGGAAAATAAAGAAACAAATGCATTCCTAACCCTCCTCAACCCAGACGAACTAAAGCTATTCGAGGCACAAAACGCATATGACAAGAGACATAGCTTCCGAAACGTGAAAAAATTACATGCTTTGCTCAAAGCTCCTGACCCCGATATTGTCATCGCATGCGGTTTACATGATGTAGGGAAAGTTCAATCAGGATTTGGGTTATTCGGACGAGTGTTTGCCACATGTGTTGCCACAATCGCCGGTTTGCATCGAGTCGATGCATGGACCAGGAACAACCCAAATTCTATAACGCATAGAATTGCTACCTATGTTCAGCACCCTGAAATAGGTGCAGGCCTCTTGTCTGAAGCACGGAGTAACCTAATAGCAGTTACTTGGGCTCGCGACCATCACAAACGACTAGAGGAATCAGCCCTAGAACCTTCGCTTTTCATCATCTTGTCAAGAGCAGACCGCGCATGAAGGAATACTCCATCACAAAACCCGAAGATGAGCGGGTAGCTGACTTCATTGGCTTGAGTAACCATAAATTGCGGCAACTTCGAGAGAAAGATGAAAGCGATATGGCCCCCTATTTTATCGGTGAAGGGATAATCGTTATCAACAGGGCACTAGCTGTGGGGCATAAATTATTAACTTTGATAGTCAGTGAAAAGTTTGATGAATCGCAGATTACAACTATTCCGGAAGGGTGCAACATCTTCCGCTGTGCCCCAAGTGTTTTGGAGGCAATAACCGGACGACCTAACCTCAAAGACCCAATAGGCACCTTCCTTCGCCCGCCACAAAACACATTTGAAGAACTAACTCGCAAAGCAAACTTAGTCGTTTTAACTGAGAGTGTTCAGAACCCAACAAACATGGGAATGGTTATGCGAAATGCAGCGGCATTCGGAGTTGACGCAGTGCTCT
>MDTD01102358.1_pt1 | contig 12707 bp, 10 predicted proteins | sample 811221 | NCBI WGS metagenome assembly MDTD01 (sample SAMN05326646, study PRJNA326480) | marine metagenome | isolation source: seawater | place: Pacific Ocean: South West | collected 2011 | reverse complement strand
GTGGGAATGCCGCGGCCTTCCAGCAGCGTGCGTGCGTTGAGCGCGATCTCCACTTCCGAACCCGTGGCGAACAGCGAGACCCTGGCATCGTCGGACGCCGTCTGCAGTTCGTAGGCGCCGAATGCGCACAGGTTTTCATCCGCGTAATCGGTACGCACTGCCGGCAGGTTCTGGCGCGTCAGCGCCAGGGTCGATGGCGTATTGCGCGATTCCAGCGCGATCTGCCAGCACTCCGCCGTTTCCATCGCGTCTGCCGGGCGGAAGACCTGGTGGTTCGGGATGGCGCGCAGGGCAGCCAGGTGCTCCACGGGCTGGTGCGTCGGCCCGTCCTCGCCCAGGCCGATGGAATCATGCGTCATGACATAGACGACGCGCAGGCCCATCAGCGAGGACAGCCGCATGGCTGGCCGCGCATAGTCGGAGAACACGAGGAAGGTGCCGGAATAAGGGATCAGCCCGCCATGAAGGGCAATGCCGTTCATCGCCGCGGCCATGCCGTGCTCGCGGATACCGTAGTGGATGTAGCGTCCGGAGAAATCGTCGGGCGTGACCGGCGCGGTCTGGCTCGTCTTGGTGTTGTTGGAGCCGGTCAGGTCGGCCGAGCCGCCGATGGTCTCGCTCACCGCGCCGTTGATGACTTCGAGCGCCATTTCCGAGGCCTTGCGGGTGGCCACCTTCGGGCGGTCCTGCGCCAGCTTGGCCTTGTATTCGCCGATGGCGGTCTCGAAGGCGCCGGGCAGGTCGCCGCGCATGGCGCGCTCGAACTCGCCGCGGATGGTGGCCTCGGCTCCGGCAAGGCGCTTTTCCCAGGCGGTGCGCGCCTTGGTGGAGCGCAGGCCGGCCAGCCGCCATGCGTCGAGCACGTCGGAAGGCACCTCGAAGGGTTCCGCGTTCCAGCCCAGCGCCAGGCGGGTGGCGGCGATTTCCTCGGCGCCAAGCGGCGAGCCGTGAACCTTGGCCGTGCCGGCCTTGTTGGGCGCACCGAAACCGATCGTCGTCTTGCAGGCGATCATGGTTGGCCGGTCGGAGCCGCGGGCCGCCTCGATGGCAGCGGCAATGGCGTCGGGATCATGCCCGTCCACGGCCATGGTTTCCCAGCCTGATGCCTCGAAGCGCTTGCGCTGGTCGGTGCTGTCGGACACCGAAACCGGTCCGTCGATGGAAATGCTGTTGTCATCCCACAGCAGGATCAGCTTGGAAAGCTTCAGATGGCCGGCCAGCGAGATCGCCTCCTGGCTGATGCCCTCCATCAGGCAGCCGTCGCCGGCCAGCACATAGGTATGGTGGTTGACGAGGTCGTCGCCGTAGCGCGCATTGAGCAGCCGTTCGGCCAGCGCCATGCCCACGGCGTTGGCGACACCCTGGCCGAGCGGACCGGTCGTCGTCTCGATGCCCGCGGCATGGCCGTATTCCGGGTGACCGGCGGTCTTGGAGCCGACCTGGCGGAAATTGCGGATTTCGTCGATCGTGATGTCCTCGTAGCCCGTCAGGTAAAGCAGCGAGTACAGGAGCATCGAGCCGTGGCCGGCCGACAGGACGAAACGGTCGCGGTCCGGCCAGCCGGGATGCTTGGGATCGTGGTTCAGGAACCGCGTATAGAGCACCGTTGCGATATCGGCCGCGCCCATGGGCAGGCCGGGATGGCCCGACTTGGCCTTTTCGACCGCATCCATGGAAAGGAAACGGATCGCATTGGCCATCCGGTCGTGTTTTTCGCGTGTGATCATGTGATTGCTGGTCCTTGCCGGCGGAAAACGGGAGCGTGTCCCTTCATTGGTCCGCATATGGCGCACGGTGCGCCGCCCCTCGGAGAAAAGCAGGCGCTACATATCAGGTGCGTATCGCGAGTCAACCGGACGGGGGCACGCCATGGCCTGGTCTCCACCGTTCGCCGGACTGCGAACGCGGCTTGCCGGCATGGCAAATCAGGGGATGACGAATGAAGCCGTGTTGACCTCGCCTTAATCCGGCCCGTAATCTTTCGCAGATAAACGGTTCACTTTCCGCCACGATTCGCCGCCCTCGCAGCGTGCCGAAAACGGACCCAAGGCCATGACGGGTGACGTGACACTCAAAGAAGCGATTGACCGGCTTTCAAGGGCGCTCGACACCCTTGAAAACGCGGTTGACGCGCGCCTTGAGAAGGAAGCCGATTTCGCCGAGGCCGAGGCGGAAGTGCAGCGCATGAATGCCGACCGCGCCCGCCTCGCCCAGGAACTGGACAGTTCCGAAGCCCGGGCCGAGCGCCTCGAACAGACGAACAAGGAGGTCTCGCGCCGCCTGGTCACGGCCATGGAGACCATCCGGGCCGTTCTCGACCGGTAATGACAGCGCGCGGACCGGCAAGGGAGGGGCCAGTGCCACAGGTTTCGGTGATCATCGACGGCAAGACCTACCGCATGGCCTGCGACGAGGGCCAGGAGGAGCATCTGGCCGACCTGGCCCAACGCTTCGACCGCTATGTCACCCACCTGAAGGGTTCGTTCGGCGAGATCGGCGACCAGCGCCTGACCGTCATGGCCGGCATCATGGTCATGGACGAACTTGTCGAACTTCAAAAGCGCATGCGCGGGCTTCAGGCCGAGGCCGACACCCTGCGCAAGACCCGCGACGAGGCCCTCGCCAGGGCCGACCGCATCGATGCGGGGCTGTCCTCGACCATGACGACCCTTGCCGAACGCATGGAGTCCATTGCCGGCAGGATCGCCAGGGGCTGATGTCCCGCCAGGCCTGCGGCGGGACATGAGCCGGAGTCGGGCCTCAGCGGCCCATCGTGAGCCGGATAAGGATGTAGAAGACCGTCGGAACGGCAGCCAGCGCCGGCAGGATCAGCGCCGGATAGCCGAACAGCACGATGGCGATGAGCCATGCCCCTGCAAGGTTGAGTAACGGCAGGACAGGACGGAAGTCGTCCTTTTCCGGCGTATTGGCGGCTGCGGAAAAATCGGCGCGATCCATCGCGGCGGCGACAGTGCTCATGGCATATCCCTCATGCTGGTGCGTGCCCGGTCCCGAAGGCCGGCCACTGCGGTTTGTATTGGCCGCTATGTGGATGGACCACGCCGGATCGGGAAGGTGACAGGAGCGCACATGTGACAATCTGTCAGGCGCTGGCCGGGCGGTCTTGTCAGCGCAGTGCCGCGAGTTCGCCCGCCAGCGTCTCCACCAGGGCGCCAGCGCCCATCGGCCGGGACAATGCCGCACCCTGGCCCGCCCACCAGGCGCCGAAGCCGGTCTCGCCGCGGTTCCGGGCCGCGGCGTTGAGCGCCTTGCCCGCGCCATAGGCGTTGGGATAGGCCGCGACCTCTGCGGCGGCAAAGCCGGCCCCGAAAGCCGTGAAGCGGTTGGTCAGGCAGCGCGCCGGCCGTCCGGAAATGACCCGGGTCATTTCCGTGCCTCCCTTGCCGTCGGTCAGACGGGCACGATAGGCCGCATCGGCTGCAGACTCCTCGCAACAGGCGAAGGCCGTGCCCAGTTGCGCCGCGGCCGCTCCAAGTGAAAGGGCAGCGGCGATCCCGGCCCCGTCCATGATGCCGCCGGCAGCGATCACCGGGATGGCGAGACGCTGGCTGAGCAGCCGCGTCAGGGCGAATGTCCCAAGACATTCGTCTGCGCCGTTCTCGTCGAAGACACCGCGATGGCCGCCTGCCTCGAAACCCTGCGCGACCACCGCGTCCATGCCGGCCGCTTCCGCCATCAGCCCTTCCGCCAGTGAGGTCGCGGAAGCGAAAAGCACGATGCCGGCCTCTTTCAGCGCAGCGATGCGCTCGGCGTCGGGCAGGCCGAAATGAAACGAGACCACGGCCGGCCGCTCCTCCAGCAGCATGGCCAGCATCGCGTCGTCTTCCAGGAAACTCGTATAGGCCGGCGGCAGATCATCGGGCGGCAAGGCGCCGAACCGCGCGAATTCGGGCGCCAAACGCCGCAGCCACGCCTGCTCGCCGGCTGGATCGCGCGGCCGGATGGCATGGCAGAACAGGTTGGCGTTGATCGCCCTGTCCGTAAGCTCTCGCGTCTGGCGGATCATGGCACGGGCCTGGTCCGGACCGGACGCCCCGAGGCCGAGCGACCCGAGTCCGCCGGCATTGGCAACCGCCGCCGCCATGGCGGGTGTTGCAACGCCGGCCATCGGTGCCTGGACGATGGGATGGGCGAGTTGCAGCCGGGCGATCAAATCGGTCACGGTCCTAGCCTTCCAGTTCCTCGCGCAGCATTTCCAGTTCCAGCCACTCCTCTTCCGCCCTGTCGCGCTCGGCGCGCCGGGCATCGAGTTCGGCGGCCAGCCTGTTGAAGCCGCCGGGATCCCTGGCATAAAGCGCCGGATCGGCCAGCCGAGCCTCCAGCCTTTCCATCTCCCCGGTCAGCCGCTCGATCTCCCTGGGCAGGTTTTCCAGCGCGAATTTCTGCTTGTAGGAGAGTTTGGCCCTGGCGGCCGCAGGCCTCGCGGCAACCGGTGCGGACGCAGCCGTTCTTGTCTCGGCGCGCGCGGCGGGTTTCGGCTCGGCCAGTTCGAAACGGCTCGTGCCGCGCTGGGCAAGCATGTCGGCATAGCCGCCGGCATAGGCCAGCCACTTGCCGCCCGCTTCCGGCGCAAGCGTCGCCGAGACGGTCCGGTCGAGGAAATCGCGGTCGTGACTGACGAGAATGACCGTGCCGGGAAACCCGGCAACGAGTTCCTGCAGCAGGTCCAGCGTTTCCATGTCGAGATCGTTGGTCGGCTCGTCAAGCACCAGCAGGTTGGCCGGTTGCGCCAGCACCTTGGCCAGCAGCAGCCTGGCCTTCTCGCCGCCGGACAATTCGCGGATCGGGGTACGCGCCTGTTCCGGCTTGAACAGGAATTCCTTCATGTAGGACATGACATGGCGCGCCTCGCCATTGATGACGACCTGGTCTCCGCGCCCGCCAGTGAGAAACGAAGCCGGCGTATCGTCCGGGTCGAGGTGTGCACGGCCCTGGTCCAGCGTCGCGATTTCCAGGTTGACGCCGAGCCGCACCGTGCCGCCATCGGGCGCCAGTTCCCCGGTCAGCATCTTCAGAAGCGTCGTCTTCCCTGCCCCGTTCGGCCCCACAAGGCCGATGCGGTCGCCCCGCAGGATGCGCATGGAGAAATCGCGAACGATGACCCGCTCGCCATAGGACTTGGAAATGCCCTTGGCCTCGACGACGAGTTTGCCGGAAGCCTCGGCTTCGGAAGCCTCCAGCCGCGCCTTGCCTTCCGGCCCCTGATGCGCGCGGAAAGCCTGGCGCATGACCTGCAATTCGCCCAGCCGGCGCATGTTGCGCTTGCGCCGCCCGGAAACGCCGTGCACCACCCAGTGCTCCTCGCGCGCGATCTGGCGGCCGAGCTTGTGCTGCTCGCGTTCCTCTTCCTCGTGGACCTGGTCGCGCCAGTCCTCGAAATGGGCAAAGCCCTTTTCCAGCCGCCGCGTCGTGCCCCGGTCCAGCCAGACCGTGGCCTTGGTCACCCGCTCCAGGAAGCGCCGGTCGTGGCTGATCAGGATGATGGCGGAGGTGGACTGCTGCAACTCCTCTTCCAGCCATTCGATCGTGGCGAGATCGAGGTGGTTGGTCGGCTCATCGAGCAGGAGGATGTCCGGCTGTGGCGCCAGGACGCGCGCCAGCGCCGCGCGCCGAGCCTCGCCACCCGACAGCAGTGCCGGATCGGCCGCGCCGTCGAGGCCGAGATGGTCGAGCAGGTAGGCCACCCGCCATTCCTCGTCCGCAGGTCCGAGCCCGGCCGTCACATAGGCCTCGACGCTGCGATGGTCGCCGAAATCGGGCGCCTGCGGCAGGTAGCGGATGGTCGCGGTGGGCTGGCGGAAGACCTCGCCCTCCTGCGCCTCGACGAGGCCCGCGGCGATCTTCAGCAATGTCGACTTGCCCGATCCGTTGCGCCCGACAAGCGCGATCTTGTCGCCGGCCCCGGCCGAAAGCGTGGCACCGTCGAGGAGCGGCTTGCCGCCGAAGGTCAGGCGGATGCCGTCGAGATGCAGGAGAGGCGGTGCCATGGTGTGAGAACCTTCAGAGTTGCGCCGCCGGATCGGGATGGGCCACCAGCAGCGCACGGCCCGCCGCCAGTTCGACCGTGAGCGGTCCGAGCGCGACATTGGACATGGTGAGCGACGAGCCGAAGGCCACATCCGTCTCGAACAGCGGCCACTTGGCCCCGGCGACGCTCAATCCTTCGAGGTCGCTGAAGGCCAGCACCGAGAAAAGCGTCCCCTTCGGCAGGTCGAAGCGGTTTTGCCCGTGCAGGACCGGATAGCCCTCCTGCTTGCCGGAGGTGATGAGCACCGGCAGTCCTGTCTCGGCCACCGAAACGGCTGCGGCCAGGTGCAGGAAGGCATGGTCGATGCGCGGCCCTCCGAAGGCGCCGGCCAGGATGAAGGCGCTGGCGCCGCGCTTCAGCGCCTCGGCGATGGCCAGTTCCCCGTCGGTCATGTCCTTGTCTTGCGGAAACGCCATGCGCGGCACGTCCGGGTAGCGGTCGAACAGGGCCTCGCCGGCGCTGTCGAAGTCGCCCAGCCAGGCCTCCGGCGTCACGCCCAGCAGTGCGGCATGTTCCATGCCTGAATCGGCTGCGATCACGCTGTGCCCGGCCACCTGGCTCATCAGGCGCGGCGTGGCGTGCAGTTCGCCGCCGAGAAGAATGACGAATGTGCTCATGCCCGCGCGCTTAGCACGCCATTGCGGCAAGGCAAAGCGTCACGGCCGCAAACCACGCAACCCGCCCCTCCCCCTTGTCAGCCCGGCAGCGCTCCTCTAAATGCGGAGGTGTTCTAACGGGGTGCATGCCGGCTTTTTGCCCGGCGCGCTGAGAGGCCTCTCGCCAACCCGCAAAACCTGATCCGGTTAGCACCGGCGGAGGGATTAGACGTTCTGCTTGTCCGCAGCGCCTTTTTCTCCGAAACACGAAACCAGAAGGAGCGCAGACAATGCGAAATATCCTGCTTGCCGCCTGTTCCGCAATTGCCATGGCCGGTCCGGCCGCCGCGGCCGATCTCACCGTCTACACCTATGAAGCCTTTACCGCCGACTGGGGTCCCGGTCCGGTGGTGGAGAAGGCCTTCGAGGCCGAATGCGGCTGCGACATCGAATTCGTCGACGTGACCGACGGCGTCGCCCTGCTCAACCGGCTGAAGCTGGAGGGTGAGGACACAGGCGCCGACATCATCCTCGGCCTCGACACCAACCTGATGGCCGACGCGAGGGAGACCGGCCTGTTCGCGCCCCACGGCGTCAGCCTGGAAAACGTCGACGTGCCCGGCGGCTGGTCCGACGGCACCTTCATTCCCTTCGACTACGGCCATTTCGCCGTGGTCTATGACACCGAAGCCGTGGCCAACCCGCCGAAAAGCCTGAAGGAACTGATGGAAGGCGGCGACACGCCGAAAATCGTCATCCAGGACCCGCGCACCTCCACGCCCGGCCTCGGTCTCGTGCTCTGGGTGAAGAAGGTCTATGGCGATGACGCCCCGCAAGCCTGGAAGGCTTTCAGCGACCGTGTTCTGACTGTGACGCCGGGCTGGTCGGAAGCCTACAATCTCTTCGTGAAGGGTGAGGCACCGATGGTGCTCTCCTATGTCACGTCTCCGGCCTACCACATGATCGCCGAGGATACCGACCGCTATCAGGCGGCCTCCTTCGAGGAAGGCCACTACATGCAGATCGAGATCGCCGGCCAGACCGTGAAGGGCAAGGACAATCCGCTGGCCGCCCGGTTCCTCTCCTTCATGACCGGTCCCGGCTTCCAGGACGTCATTCCCGAAACCAACTGGATGATGCCGGCCGGCAAGACGGAGAAGCCGCTGGCCGACGCCTTCTCGAAACTGGTCGAGCCATCCGCGAGCCTGACCTTCACGCCGGAGGAAGTGGCCGCCAACCGCAAGGCCTGGGTGGACGAGTGGCTTTCCGCGATGAGCCGCTGACGGCCCTGCGGACAGGACCGGCATGAGCGCCCGCGCGACGGCAGGAGAAAAGGCAGGGCTGGCCGCGCTGGCCCTGCTTGGCCTGCTGGCCGGCGGCGCATTCGCCGGCCTGGTCCTTTCCGCCACGCGGCAGGGCGGCGATGTGGCCGGCGCCTTCGATACCTGGCTCTGGTCCGCTGCCCGGTTCACGCTGTGGCAGGCCGCGCTTTCCACGCTGCTTTCCGTCCTCCCGGCGGTCCTTGTCGCCCGCGCGCTCTTCCGCCACCGCACCTTCCCGGGCCGCGGGCTGATCCTCGGCCTGTTCGCGCTCCCGCTCGCCATTCCCGGCATCGTGGCGGCGCTCGCGACGCTGATGCTCTATGGCCGCGCCGGTCTGCTGGCGCCGGTCCTCGCTCCGCTGGCGGACGGGCAATGGCCGGGCGTCTTCGGCCTGTCGGGCATCCTTCTCGCCCATGTCTTCTTCAACCTGCCGCTTGCCGCCCGCATGGCGCTGGAAGCACTGGAAGCGGTTCCGGCCGACCGCTGGCGCCTTGCCGCCCAACTGGGCATGGGACCGGCAGCCCGGTTCCGCGTGATCGAATGGCCGGCGCTGGCCTCCGCCCTGCCCGGTATTGCAGGTCTCGTCTTCATGCTCTGCGCCACCTCCTTTGCGGTCGTGCTGACGCTCGGCGGCGGCCCTTCCGCCTCCACGCTTGAGGTGGCCATATACCAGGCGCTGCGCTTCGATTTCGATCCGGCCCGCGCCGCGGCCTTGACCCTCACGCAACTGGCCCTGACCGGCCTGCTTGTCACCGGCCTGCAATCCATGGGCGCGCCACTCACGGGAGAAACCAATCTCACGCTGGCCCGCCATGGCTACGTGCCGCCCGTATCCCGCAGCCAGGCGATTTCCGGCATGTTCGTCATTGCGATGGCAGCGGCCTTTGTCGGCGGTCCGCTCGTCGCCATGCTGCTGTCCGGCCTGCAGGCCGACCTGCCGCGCCTGCTCGGCGAATCCGCCGTGCGTCAGGCCCTTGTGACGAGCCTTGCCCTGGCGCTGGCCTCCGCCCTTCTGGCCGTGGCACTCACCCTTGCCCTGCTGCGCCTGCGCCTGGACCGCGAGAAGGCCCGGCGCCGTGGCGTCAGCCAAGGCTGGATCGAATGGGCAGCAGGCAACGGCGCCAGCCTGATCCTGCTCGTCCCGCCCATCGTCATTGGCGCGGGCTGGTTCATCCTCGCGGTGGAGGCCGGTCAATTGCGGTTGACGGGCATCATCGGCCCTGCCCTTGTCACCACGGTCAACGCCGCCATGGCCATGCCCTTCGTCATGCGCCTCCTCGGCCCCGCCCACGACATGGCCGCCGCACGCCATGACCGCCTTTCCGCCAATCTCGGCCTGACCGGCTGGATGCGCCTGCGCCTGATCGACCTGCCGGCATTGAAAGGGCCGCTGGCCGCCGGCTTTGCCTTTGCCATGGCCCTTTCTCTTGGCGACCTCGGTGTCATCGCCCTGTTCGGCTCGGAGGACTTTCGCACCCTGCCATGGCTGCTCCATGCGCGCATGGGCAGTTACCGCACCGATGACGCCGCCGGCCTGGCGCTGATCCTTGCGCTTTCCTGCCTGGCATTGATGATGATCGCCGCACGGGCGGGAAGGGTCAGGGCATGAGCGGCGGTCTCGAGGTCGAATTGAGGGATGTCCGGCTCTCGCTGGACGGGTTCGAGGCCTGTTTCGACGCGCGTCTGGAGGCCGGGAGCATCACCGCGCTGGTCGGCGCGTCGGGTTCGGGCAAGTCGACCTTCCTGAACCTGATCGCCGGTTTCGACCGCCCCGGCAGCGGCCGCGTCCTCATCGGTGGCGTGGACATGACCGAACGCGACCCCGCCAATCGCCCGGTCTCGATGGTTTTCCAGGAAAACAACCTCTTCGGCCATCTCGACATCGCCGCCAATGTCGGTCTCGGGCGTTCGCCCTCGCTGCGCCTTTCGGCAACCGACCGCGCCGACATCGCGCAGGCCCTCGAACGGACCGGCCTTGCCGGCAAGGAACGGCGCAAGCCCGCCGAACTCTCCGGCGGCGAGCGCCAGCGCGCCGCACTGGCCCGCGTGCTGGTTCGCGACCGCCCTGTCCTTTTGCTCGACGAACCCTTCGCATCCCTTGGCCCCGCCCTGCGGACAGGCATGCTGGACCTGCTGACCGCCCTTCAGCGCGAAACCGGCATGACGCTGGTCATGGTCACCCACCACCCGGAAGACGCCGTCGCGCTCGGCGGCCAGGCACTTTTCCTGGAAGACGGACGCGTGGCCGCAAGCGGCCGGGCCAGCAACCTTTTCGGACCGCAAGGACCGGAAGCGGTGCGCCGCTATACCGGCCGGACATGAGGCGCCGAGCCGCTGTTCCGCCTGCTTTTCGCCGCTTTTGACAACGAGACAGGGCGGTGGACGGACTTGCCATCGGACCCCGCCTGTGTCTACGTGGGACGGTAACCGGCGCGCCCTCCACGCCCGATTTGCCGATGGTGGTTGAACTGGAACGCCTGAACCTCCCCTTTTCCGTCCTGTTGTGGCGCGCCGCGCGCGGTGCCGCGCTGGTTGCGGTCGCGTCCTTTCTGACGGCCTGTTCGCTGACCGGGCAGGACGGTGCGGGCGAGGTGCTGAAGCCGTCAGACAATCCCGTAACCTTTGAATCCTCGGCGCGCGACGAACGCATGCGAAAGCTGGCCGAATCGCAGCATCCGCGCATACTCGAAACCTATGGCGGCGAATATTCCGACCCGCGGTTGGAGCGCATGGTCGCCCGCGTGGTCGGCCGGCTGATCGCGGCGACACAGGATCCCGCCCAGTCCTACAAGATCACCATCCTGGATTCGCCCTCGGTCAACGCCTTTGCCCTGCCCGGCGGATATCTCTATGTGACGCGCGGCCTTCTGGCACTCGCCAATGACAGCGCGGAACTGGCTGCCGTCCTGTCCCACGAAATGGCCCATGTGACCGCCAACCATGGTATCCAGCGCCGCCAGGCCGAGCAGGAAGCCGGCATCGCCGAGAAGGTGGCGCAGGACGTGCTCGCCGGCGATCCCAACGCGCGCGCGGCCGTGATCCGCGGCAAGCTGCGCCTGGCGGAATTCTCCCGCAACCAGGAACTCGAAGCCGACGCGATTTCCATCAAGCAGATCGGCGAGGCGGGTTTCGATCCATTCGCCGCCGCCCGCTTCCTGCGTTCGATGAGCGCCTATTCGCAGTTCCGCTCCGTCAGCGGCGCCGACGATCCCTCGCTCGACTTCCTCGCTTCGCACCCGTCCAGCCAGCGGCGCATAGATCTTGCCCTTCGCCATGCCCGCACCTTCGGGCCGCCGGGCAGCGGCGTCACCGACCGCGAAGCTTATCTCGATGGCATCGACGGCATCATCTATGGCGACACGCCCGACGAGGGCTACGTGCGCGGCCGCGACTTCCTGCATCCAGGTCTCGGCATCCGCTTCTCCGTGCCAGCCGGTTTCGTTCTCGACAATTCCGCCACGGCGGTGACGGCGGCAGGCCCCGGTGATGTGGCCGTCCGCTTCGATGGTGTTGCGGTGGACCGGTCCACCGGTCCGGAAGCCTATATCGCCAGCGGATGGGTATCGGGGCTGGATGAAACGTCCATCCGGTCGGCAAGGATCGGCGGATTTCAGGGCGCGACGGCGCGCGCTGCGGCCGATGGCTGGCAGTTCGATATTGCCGTCGTCCGCGCCGGACCGCAGATATTCCGTATTCTCACCGCGGCGCCCGCCAGCAGCAATGCCCTCGCTCCCACAGCCTCCTTCGTGCGCGACAGCTTCGCCACCATGACGCAAGCCGAACGCCAGTCGCTGAAACCGCTCCGGATCAGGGTCGTCAGCGTTTCAGCCGGTCAGTCCCTGGCGACGCTTGCCTCACGCATGACGGGAACCGACCGCAAGCTCGACCTGTTCCGGCTTCTCAACGCGATGGGGCCGGGCTCCACCGTTTCGGCCGGAGACCGGGTCAAGATCGTGACCGACCAGTAACCCCCGCGAGAAGTTTCGCCTTGCAGGCGCTCTGCCTTGGCCTGGTTCAGTGCTGGGCCATGCGGGGATCCGCCGCCACCAGCGCGCCATGCAGTTTTTCGATGGCGCGGTTCTCGATCTGGCGCACACGTTCCTTGGAAATGCCGAGCTTGGCACCCAGCGATTCCAGCGTGGCCCCATCCTCGGTCAGCCGGCGCTGCCGGATGATGAAGAGTTCGCGCTCGTTGAGGATGTTGAGCGCGCCGTGAAGCCATTTCGACCGGCGTTCCTCGTCTATGGCGCCGCCGACGACCTCGTCTGGCTGGGGCGCATCCGAAACGAGGAAATCCATCTTTTCGGCACCATTGTCCTCGCTCTGGCTGACAGTCATGTTCAAGGAGGTGTCCGGACCCGAAAGGCGCGAATCCATCAGCGCCACATCGTTCTTCGATACGCCCAGTTTCTGGGAGATCTGGTCATGGATCTCGTCGATGTTCATCGGTTCCGGTCCGCGCGACAGTTTTGCCCGCAGTCGCCGCAGGTTGAAGAACAGCGCCTTCTGGGTCGATGACGTGCCACCACGCACGATCGACCAGTTACGCAGGATGTAGTCCTGGATCGAGGCCCGGATCCACCATGTCGCATAGGTGGAGAACCGCACCTCGCGCTCCGGATCGAAACGCGCCGCGGCTTCGAGGAGGCCCACATGGCCTTCCTGGATCAGGTCGTTGAGCGGAAGTCCGAAATTGCGGAACCGCGCGGCCATCGAGATCACCAGCCGCATGTGCGCGGT
>MDTD01035174.1_pt1 | contig 12709 bp, 14 predicted proteins | sample 811221 | NCBI WGS metagenome assembly MDTD01 (sample SAMN05326646, study PRJNA326480) | marine metagenome | isolation source: seawater | place: Pacific Ocean: South West | collected 2011 | reverse complement strand
TTTATATTCAAGATTTTGTCTATGTTGTTTTCAGTAAAGGGAATGCGTCCCCAGGAACCGTGATAGGACTCGAACATCCGTTCGACCGGCACCGCGTTCTGGATGAAGATAATCCAGTCGCTGCCTTTTTTCGGCATCATCTTTTTGGGGTCAAACTTCCAGCCTTTCGGTTTAGGTTTGCTAGTCTTGTCATGAAATTCGTATCTCAAGGGTAGTGTCGGATTCAGTGGCGGACCCTTCAATATTTTTTTGATTTTAAATATAGCCTTGGGGGGATTGTAGAAGGTCGTCATGCCGTCGCCATGTTCGTATTTTTTGTAGGTGGCTATTAGGACACATTCTGACTTTTCGTAGGCTGTTTCAAGATTTAGATCAACGTTCGATGTGTGAGGATGGTACTGCTCTTCCGGGATAAGCGGGGGCGGCTTGACCGGTTCGATTGGACTTTTGTCAATCGGCTTCACTATGGGGCCTACTACCGGTGTGTGCTTGATGATACTTTTTCTATAGAGCTTTCGCAGTTGTTTCTCAATGATGGGCGGTTCGCTGATGCGGGATAAAGCGAGTTTCATCGCCTCTTCCGCTTCATCATATCTGTTCAGATGATAGAGGCATTCGCCGTACTCTTGAGACATTTTGTCTTTGTATTTTGGCGCATGAAGAAAGAGTTGATTCAGCGCTCCGCCCACCTCTTGCCATTGACCCATTTTGCGACTGGATTCGTAGAGTCCGAAGTAGAAGTCGTCTTCGTCCGGTTGCATGCCGATGAGAAGTTTGTACTTGCCCTGGGCAAGGGCAAAATTGTTTTGCTTCATGGCCACGGCTGCTTCCCTGGCTTCTCGGGCTACGGCTATGGAGCCGTACATGCCGACTTCATCAGAGACGGAGGCACCATGGGTGGTGGATGTGGGGGATATAAAAATCAGAAGAACGAGAAAGGATGCCGGTGTTAGTTTGAATAGAAAACGCGCACAGGAAGGTGATCCCGGTGAACGAGTCCACGGAAAAATTGACATAGGTGGTTAGCTCCTACCACGGCCCTGGGGAACTAGGTGAATTTGTGCCTACCTACCTATTACCATTGTGCACATTTGACAAAGATTCGGGGGTTTTCAAGATTAAATTTGCCGGAGTTGTTGCAAAGCGTTTCGTCTTGGAGTGTACCGGCAGAGCATCTTCAGGGTTTTGCCCGGGGTCGCTTACTCAGATCCGAAGCAAGGAGAGGGTTTGAAATTAATGCTGATAGAGTACATAATTCTCTGTCGGAGTCTCTGTTATGCGTAGTAATTGATCTGTACTTTCGGATGGTGAAAAGAGATAAATGAGCATAGCTCTAAGTGATTTAGAAGATCAGGCCAGGCAGGCAGCCGACAGGGGCCGCTACACGAAGGCCAAGGAGCTATACATAGAACTTTTAGACCGGGAGCCGAACTGGGAAAAGGGCGCAGGCGACTATGAGCTTGCCCTGGTTCATAAGCAGCTTGATGAGATCGATGATGCTATTTGCCGTTATCGTTCCGCCATTGAACAGCAGCAGCAGAATCAAATGTTCCGGCAGAGTTTAGTGGAGTTTTTATTCGAGCAGAAGCTCTATGATGAGTGCTTTACCACCATCGTCGACCTGGCAGAGTACAACGCTAAGGCTAATGCCGACTGCATGGATGATGTGTTCTATCAGTATTTGCTAAAGATAGGCAATGCCTGGAACATTAGCGCCAAAGAGATTCAATCGATGGTTAGAGAGCGTGTGCCCGGCTTTAATTTGTTTGACTGAGCCCGACTCCTTTTTACAATAGGGCAGACTGTATATCCACCAGCCTCCCGGTCCTGTATACTGTTGTCCCCCACGGAGAGGAGAGGCGATGACTCTTGCATTGGGTCCTGCCCTGGAGAAGGTGCCTGGTCTGGAAGCCCGCATCAATGAGGCGGCTGACAGTCTTATAGCGCTTGGTAAGTTTTACCATCAACGTGGCTGGTGTATGGGCACCAGCGGCAACTTCAGCGTGGTGCTGTGCAGGGACCCATTTTTGATGATGGTAACCGCCAGTGGGAAGGATAAGTCCTCTCTGGGGCGGGAAGATTTTGCCATAGTCGACGAAAGGGGCAATGCTCTGGAAGGGTCGCCGAAGCCGTCTGCGGAGACTTTGCTGCATGTGACGGCCGCGGATAAGGTATCTGCCGGTGCTGTTCTTCATACCCATTCGGTCTGGTCTACGGTGCTTTCCGAGTTGCATGGCGACAGTGGCTATTTGGATATTGAAGGCTTCGAGATGCTCAAAGGGCTCTCCGGTATCAAGACCCATGAGACCAGAGTGCGGATTCCAATTTTTGAAAACGCGCAGGATATGGTCGAATTCTCTCAGGTGGTATCACAGAGGTTTGAAAGTGATACTGATACCATGAGGCACTCTTACATGATTCGCAAACATGGTATGCATTGCTGGGGAAAAGACCTTGCAGAGGCGAAGCGCCACGTAGAGATAATGGAGTTCCTGCTGGAAGCAGTCGGTAGATTGGAGGGCATGAAGTAATGGCGGTGGTATCAATACCGGATGAGAAAAGAGAGATTACTGATCCAGAAGAGATAGGACGCTTTCTGGAGCCCTATGGAATCTGGTATGAGCAGTGGGATGTGTCTGGTAGGCTTAAAGAAGGCGCCAGCCATGAAGATATACTCTCGGAGTATTCCGACGAGATCGAGCGCTTAAATAAGCGAGGCGGTTTTGTTACCGCTGATGTTATCGATGTTAATCCTGACACTCCTGGCCTAGACGCCATGCTGGACAAGTTCAAAGTGGAACATACCCACGATGAAGACGAAGTTCGTTTTGTCGTGGACGGTAGTGGTGTCTTTCATGTCAATCCGGTATCAAATCCGGTGTTCGCTGTGGAGATGCACAGCGGTGATCTGATCAATGTCCCCCGGGGAACCAGGCACTGGTTCAATCTGTGCGGTGACAAGACAATTAAGACCATCCGTCTCTTTCAAGATCCCTCCGGGTGGACTCCCCATTATTTGGACAACTCCGCCCATTCTAACTATGAACCCTTGTGCTTTGGCCCCTCTTACCTGCCTGGCGCATTGGCAAAAGGAGAAAAGAGATAATGGATCTTTCCACCAGGTTGATTCTGCTCGATATTGAAGGCACCACATCTTCGGTCTCCTATGTATTCGAGGTGATGTACCCTTTCGCCAAAGAGAAACTGCCGGAGTTTCTGGAAAAGAACTGGGATAGCGAGAAAGTGCAAGCTGGCTGCAATCAACTTGCAAAAGACGTCGGTGCAGTAGGTGTTGATGCCTGGGGAGATGATCCTGTCGTCAGGCGTGCCCGGGTTGTGGAAGAAGCAAATAGGTTAATAGACAATGACGTTAAAGCAACAGGATTGAAAGAGTTGCAAGGGCTAATCTGGGCAGAGGGCTATGAGGCTGGGGAGTTAAAGTCCCATCTCTACCCCGATGTGGTGCCGGCTTTGCGCCAGTGGAAAGAGGAAGGTCTGGAGATCAGCATTTTTTCTTCCGGCAGCATCAAAGCCCAGAAAGTGTTTTTTAAATACACCGAATGCGGTGATCTGAGCGATTGTCTCTCCGGGCATTATGATACTACCACCGGCCCTAAGAAGGAGGCTCAAAGCTATAATTTAATAAGCTCCGATTTTGGGGTGGAGCCTTCCCGGGTCGTGTTTTTGAGCGACGTGGTGGCCGAGCTTGATGCCGCAAGAGAAGCGGGGATGAAAACGATACTGGTAAAGCGGCCTGGAAACAAGCCCGTGAATGATCCCAATGGACACGCAGCCATTGAGAGTTTTGACCAGCTCAAGTTCTCCCTGGCGGTTTGAGTTTTCCCATTTAAAAAGATAGAGATATCAGTTAAATAGAGTTGTCCTTTCTTGGGAAGGGGAATTTAAAAAGATTTGGCATGGGGTGATCTTTTTGTCCCTGGGTGTGCTAAATTAAACCGTATGGTTAAACGATATTCCGAGCAGCTAGATCGCACTTTTTTCGCTCTATCCGATCCGACCAGGAGGGCGATAATCGGCAATCTTGCCGCCAAGGGGCCTTGTTCCGTGCTTGAATTGGCGGAACCTTTTTCCATGTCCCTTCCGGCTGTGTCTAAGCATCTCAAGCTGCTTGAGAACGCCAATTTGATTTCGCGGGAACGTCGCGGTCGGGAGCACTATCTGGCGCTCTGTCCGGACCCCATGGAGGAGGCAAATGACTGGTTGGCTGAGTACAGCCGCTTTTGGAACAGTCAGCTGGATTCCCTTGAAAAGTTTTTGGCCCAGGGGCAAGAGGAGCCTGGAGAAGATGCTAAAGATGATATTGATGGAGGTTCCATAAATGAAAACTGAAGCGACCAGTACACATAGTCTGAAGTTGAGTCGTTTGATCAAGGCGCCGGTTGAGAGGGTTTATAAAGCCTGGACTGAGCCTGAGCAGATGAAGCAGTGGTTCGGCTGTGCCGAAACCTGTGAAGTGGAGATCGAGCAGGACCTTCGCCAGGGCGGCGATTTCAGAATCAAGATGCACCTATCCAACGGTGATATCTCTGAGGTTCATGGAACTTTTAAGGAAGTTCTACTTAACGAGCGCCTGGTGTTTACCTGGACCAATAACTTCCTTGTGTTTCCAGCCCGGGACACGCTGGTGGAGGTAGTATTTTTGCCCCGGGGCGAAGAGACCGAGGTCCGACTAACCCACACTAAATTCGCCACCGAGCATTCCGCGCAAGGTCACACCGTTGGCTGGGGTGCCGCCATGGACAAATTTGTCGGATTGTTCGAAATTTCATCGACAAAATAGAGATAAGAGGCGCTTATTTTTCAATCACATAAGTATTGAATATGGTGCACTAAAAGTTATGTTTTTGATTCGCGGAATTCATATGTAAGGAGAAATAAAATGAGTAAAACTCTTGAGCTGGTCAAAGAAGCATATAAAGCCTGGGAGTCCAAAGACGCGGAAGCTTTGAAGAAAGTCCTACACGCCGACTATGTGGCAAAGTTGCCGGGCGGAATGGAGATTAAAGGTATTGATGGAGCCATCCATTGTCTTTCCCAGTGTCCTTTCGAGTCCCATGGTGAAAATGAGATCTATGTCACTGAGGGTGACAGCGTTGTCCGTATGTGGGACATGGTGGTTGAAGGAGAAAAAGGATTTCGGGTGCGCATGGCTGAATTGACAGTTGTCAAAGACGGTAAAATTCTGGCTAATGAAGCATTCTTCGATTCTAAGGCTTTTCCGAAGGAAGCCCAGGAGCAATTTGAAGAAGAGAAGAAGAAGATGGCTCACGCTGCCGAAGGAAAGTAATTGTGGAACACACTCAAAAGATAACGCCCTGTCTCTGGTTTGACAGCGAAGCTGAGGAAGCCATCAAATTTTATACTGAGGCTTTCTCTGATTCAAAGATCTTGAAGGTCATTAGATATGGTGACTACATTCCGGGGAATACCGGCAAAAAGCCGGGTTCGGTTATGTCCATCCTATTTGAAATTCAAGGTCAGGAGTTTCTGGCTTTGAATGGCGGACCAGCCTTTAAGTACTCTCCGGCTGTATCCCTATTTGTGAACTGTAGCTCGGAGGCGGAGGTAAATCATCTGCACGAGGTACTCTCGGCAGGAGGAGAGGACTTGATGCCCCTGGGTAAATATCCCTGGAGCGATCGATACGCCTGGACAACCGACAAGTACGGACTATCCTGGCAAATTAACTTCAAGCCGATGTCCCAGAAGGTTACCCCATGTCTGATGTTAGTGGGCGATAACGCAGGGAGGACCCAGGAAGCAATCAAGTTTTACGAGTCCCTGTTTGAGAAATCCAGCACTGAGTATGTGCAACATTATGGACCGGAAGACAATGACTTAGAAGAGTTTGTCAAACATGCTTCTTTCTATCTTGATGAGTTTCACTTTTACGCCATGGATAGTGGCGGACCCCATCAGTTTGAGTTTTCACCGGCGATATCATTCATTGTAAACTGCAAGGACCAGGCGGAGGTCGATCACTTCTGGAAAGGATTGGTCACCGATGGCACTCCTATCCACTGTGGCTGGCTCACGGACAAGTTCGGGATAGCCTGGCAGGTTGTACCGACCGTGGTGGCAGAATTTATGGGGGCAGAAGATTCTAAGAAGAGCGATCGGGTCATGGAAACCATGGTTCAGATGCAAAAAATTGAAATCGCTCCCTTGAAAGCCGCTTTCGAAAACGCATAGGACGTTCATAAGGAATTAGTCCTTTGTCCGTTTTTAAGTCGGTGTAAATGTGCCGGCCCTTGTTTGATAGCTCAATAGCTGATAGCTTAGCTTTTAGAGGCAGAGCGAGGGTTGGTTATGGGGTACTGGGGAAACGCGCCCTGGGACAATGATTATGCGGCGGATTGGTGCGCTGATGTTTTTGATAAAACAAGGCTGCATGAGGAAATTGCTACTTGTTTGGCTCGGAAAGTGGACGAGTCGAACAGGGATGAGATGCGGGCGGCAATCATGTTGTTCATAAGCCTGGGACGAGTCTATGTTTATGACGCGGATAAATATGAAGAGCATTTGGAGCTAGCTCTTTTAAAAGCCAGGGAGCTATTGAAGCACTGGATTGAAGGAGGCTGGGACAACGACCAGCATATCGGTGAGAACATCTCCCATGAGATAAAAATCCTGGAGATGCGCAAGCTTGGCGAAGCGGCATACCGTGAACCGCCGGAGGAAGAGTTGAGATCTTACTGGTTGCGATGGATGTGATTTCTTGTCGAGCTTAGTTTGCTCTGCAGTATTTTTATAGGCTGATATCATGCTTAAATAGAGATTCTGAGTCGAGCATCAGTCTAATGAAGTTGAAATTGGGAAGCACCAGGCTGAATATTTTGCTTGTCTCGCTCTGTTTTGTAAGCGGGGTCATTTTCTTTTCTTTCGCGCACTCAGCCGATTCCGATTTTTTTTGCGAAGTTACTAAGTCAAATGAGGAGTTTCTCAAGGACCTGAAGAAGTTTAATGCCAAGCTTCGTGCCAACCCCAATGACGTGGGGGCGCTCATCGATCGAGCCTGGACCTATGGCAGGCTGGAAGAGTATCGAAGAGACATAGCCGATTGTACGCGGGCGATCAAGTTAGACCCCACCCTTGCAGTCGCCTATGGAGAGAGAGCCTTCGCGCGTCTGCGACTTGGTGACTACGGGGAAGCTTTGCTAGACGTCGACAATGCTATAAAGAAAGATCCGAACAATGCGGCTTTTTACTGCCGCAAAGCGAGTATCTATAACTATGTAGGCTACCATGAAGCTGCCATAGAGGAGTGTAACCGGGCAATAAAAATAGATCCAAACTATTCAGTTGCATACTTTCACCGGGCCTGGTCGTTCAATGAACTTGGTATGCGGGATGCCGCTATTGTCGATTATTCCAAGTCAATTTCTTTGAAGAAGAGAGACATCTCTTCTATCTACCAGCGGGGATTGATTTATTGGCGAATGAACGATATCAAGCGAGCATCTCAAGATCTGTTGGCAGCATCCAAGCTTGATCCCGAAGATGCAAAAATTGCCTCAACACTTGCCTTGCTTCATGCAAGGGAAGGTCTTGTCTATGAAGATCCTGTGGAAGCAGGTAAATGATAGAGCTGTTTTTTATTTCCAGTCCTTACCGGCGCAGGAAATTTATGACCTTCTTCTTCATGTCGATTGAGTACTGCCAGCCTTTGAGCATGTCCTGACCGAGGAGGGGCAGCTCCTCATCATCAGGGGATATTTCAAGACCTGCTGAGGCTTTGAGATTTGACTTTTCTATAGGACCCAGTCGCACTCTGGACAGAGTGAATTTATATTCTGAACCGCTGCCGGATACCCCTATGGACCTGCCGATGCGAGCGTTGGCAGGGAGCTTGACTCCATACTTTTCCATCTGTTTGACACTGTCGAAGCTGATACCGTCGGCGGTGTTGCCGGTGTCTAGCATTGCCGGTCCTTTTCTTCCGTTTATCTCCACTTGCACCACTATGCGGCTGCCACTCTTTCTGAAAGTGAAGGGGATTGAGTATCCCCTGGAGCCAGAGGTCCGCACTGAATCTTTGCGCACGAATTCTACACACTTTGCTTTGTGGTCAATGGTGTAATTGAAGTCGCGGAAAAATTCCTGTCCCAGAAGAGGATTCGTTGCACTCTTTTCAAACACGGTCAGAGTAAGATTGTCTTTTTTAATCGGGCCGACCTGCACCGAGGATTTTATCTCCCAGTATGGAATTTTGACAGAGTTGGCGGATCCGCCTGTATAACCTGTTGGTTTGCCCGTGGGCAGTCTCATGCCAAGCTTCGTCAAATCGCTTTTCGCCAGGCATACATCGGGAGCACCAGTGTCGAACTCCATCTCCAGGCTTCTTCCATTGATCCGTACCGGAACCTTAATGTCATCTCCGTCGGCGCGGTAGAATACCCTGGCTCTCTGGGGAAGTTGTGAACCATAGCTGCTGCTGGCATATGCAGTGGCGCTCTTCGGAGACGATTTTGATTTTTCTCTCTCGTCGCTCTCCTTCCAGCGATTGTGGGGATCCAGCCTTTTAATTGCCGCATGCGCATGGGCTTCTGCTGGCTGTCCGTGGAAGATTTTGGCTATCTCTTTGTATGTTTTGATGGCGTTGTGCTTGTCGCCTGAAGCCAACCTGGAGTGTGCCAGGTAGAGCCAGGCATGGGCCGAGTTGTTGCCGTCGGTTATAGATTTCCAGAAGTGCTGTTCTGCCGATTTGTAGCGTTTCTGTTGATAGTCCCTGAGACCGGTTTGATACTCCTGGTCGGTGGCGGCACTTGCAAAAGGGTGGATGGAACAGCTTATGGCCAGTACAAAGTTGGCGACCTTGATCGAAAGTCGTTTTACACCTTTCATCTAGGAGGCTACCTGTAGGATCGTGCTTTCCTCTGGGCGTTATCCATTATGTGGCGACATTTGTCTTCCGCCTGACCTCTGATTTGAGCTTCTCTTTCATCGCTGATGTCCATGCCCCGGGAGCCGTCCGAATAGCGGAAACGCTGGTTTGAGTTGGCTTTCTCTGCAGTGATTTGATCTTCTGCCGCTTTTCTAATGGCCGCGCATTCTTCTTTGGCTTTGCTCAAAACCTCTTCTCTTTTAGCTTCGATTTTGGCTTTTCTAATATCTTCGTGTGACGGCTCTTTATTCTCTTCTTTGGTTTCGCCATCGTCTCCGGTTGATGCTGCCGGTTTTGGTTTGAGGGCGGAGTAATAGCCATCCACATTTTCCAGAGCTTTGTCACAGTGGGCATGGACTGCCGGATGGTTGGTGGAGTGCTTAGCGAGGGCGTACTGGTGTTTGGCGTCTGCCATACGACCGAGGGTCATATAGGTATGACCGAGGTAAAAATGCGCTTGCCAGGACTTTGGATCTTCCTCTGCTGCTTTTATCAAATAGGGCTTGGCTTCTCTATACTTTTTCTCTTTATAGAGTTTCATGCCTTCTTCCAGGTTTGAGGCAGCCAGGGCGGGAAGACTGGAAACGCTGGAAATACAAAGGGCAGATAGAACGGAGAGCGCCAGGAAGCGCTTTGCAAAAGGATTTCTCATAAATTTATTCACCGGTAGCAGGGGGATAAAAATGCGGCTATTAAATTTTGGCATGTATATATTTTGCCTCATTTTGCTTCTCAGATCTCAAATTTAAGAATCGGAGCTAGCTCGCTCCGTCTTTTCGGTCACTGTAAAACTGAAAACAGCGCTCCCGGGCAGAAAGGGGCGCTGTTTCAGGTTATGCGGACTTCCACTTAGCTGCGTGTTGGTGCTGGGCGGTAGTCCCGGGATAGCTGAGTTGTTCCACTATTGGTCCATCAATGGTCCATTACTGGGTCATTATCCTGCCGGCGCGTTCGGCGAGCTTGACGCCTTCCTCCGGTCGGTTGGTGGATTTATAGAGTTCAGCATAGTTATTTAGAATGTTTGCTAGCTGGGGGCTCTTGTCGCTATCTGTTTTCTCGTAGATTTTGATAGCTTCCTTATACAGGGGCTCGGCTTTGCCATATTCCCCCTGGGAGTGGTATAGCACAGCCAGGTTATTCAGGGTGCTGGCATATTCGTTTTTGCTTGTCAGCTTTTCTTTCTTGTAGATAGCAATCGCGCCATTGTAGAGCTTCTCGGCGTCGGAGAGTTTGTTCTCTGCGCGAAGAACTTCAGCCAGGTTGTTCATGGCGTTAGCTGTTTTGGGGTGCTCTTTGCCGAATTCCGATTCATAGCTTTCCAGCGCCCAGCGGAACAATGGCTCTGCCTTGTCGGCTTTGCCCTGGGAGAAGTAAAGGGTTCCGAGGTTTGTGCGAACATCGGCTCGTTTCTCTGTGTCGACTTCGGATTCATGCTTGTCAAAGGTGCTCTGCGCCTGGCTCAGAAGGGGCTGTGCTTCATCGTAGAAGCCGGCCATCACATAGAGTCTTCCCAGGCTGTTCTGGCTCTCCGCTACCTCCACGCTGTCCTGGGAGAGATTTTCTTCCCGGACGGTGAGAGCCTGGCGAATCAGCTCTTCGGCCTCTTCGTACTTGCCTTTGTCAGCCAGGGTGTTGCCCAGCTCGTTCAAGGACTTAGCAAGCTTGAGCAATCCTGGTTTAAGCGCTTTTTGTCTTAACTCAATCGACTCTTCCAGGCTTTTTTCGGAGTCATCGAGTTTGCCGTCTTTACGGTTTGCCATACCGAGTAGATATAGGTCCTCGCCCACTCCGGTGCCATTTTTATCTTTGGCTGCTTTATCTTTCTCCAGAGCAGACTCCAGGGTCTTGATTGCTTCTTTGTAGTCACCCTTCTTCATTTGGGATATCGCGTTATCTCTCATCTTTTCGGACTGAGATACTTGCTGGGAGCACGATATCAATGCTGTGCCGGATATCGTCAGGGCCAGGGTTAGGGCGATATATTCTTTGAAACTTTTCTTTCTATTCATTTCTATTTTGTTTCCCTTCTTTATTGGTTCGTGAAAAATCTGTTTGTTCGGTGAGCCTTTAGGTGAGCCTCTATATGTATTAGGCTCCATGGTCAGTATCAGTTCTAGCGAAGCTTCTTGAAGAGGCTGTAGCCCAGACCGATGGCGGTTCCAACTGCCGCGGATTTGGCGACAGTGCCTCCACGTCTGCTGGCCGCTGCGCCGAATCCCAGACCGGCAACCGCACCGGTGGTGGTGTTTTTAATGATGGGGTGCCTGCGCATTGTCTGACTGGAGCGGATCAGTCCGATACCGGCTCCGGTGCCTGCGCCGATGGCGGAACCGCGGAGAATGCCTCTTCTGGCGATAAGCCCGGTCACGGCACCGGCTCCTGCTCCAACACCGGCTCCGACAAGTGCGGATTTCACTTTAGGGTGTTTTTGAAAATAAGTTCTGTCATCACGTTTTTCTACATATACTGTCCTGGTGATCACCCTGGGTCTGGCCGCTCTTGCTGGTTGCGTTCGTGGTGGCGTGTTGTTGGATGATGCTCTGGCATCAAACTGCGGAGTTCTTGCCTGGAGCTTGGGCTCCTGCACGTTTACAACAGTTGCTCTTTGCAAGACCGAACCGGTTAGAGTAGTTGATTGAGCATGAGCAGGTGTCGCCAGTGCCAGGGGAATGACCATCGGAATGGCCATCGTGGCTGCAAGGGTAAGATAGTTTTTCATACTCATATTTTTTCTCCCTGGGGCTGTTGTCGTGCCTCAGTAGTGCGTCATGCGCTCTGTTAGCCGGGCTAGCGAGGGATGTCGCTTCTGTCTTCTTCTGCGATTCTGAATTCTGCCCCATCAGACTCGCGTTCTATTCTTAGTCGTTAAGTAGCGCCAGGTTATCCCACCGATGCTATAGGATGTCCTATATTTTTATTGGGGTATAGCTATAAATCGGCATGGATTGCCGTTTTCTGAGTGCTGCTTAAGGTTGTACACTCTTGCAAAGAGGCTTAAAAGCTTGATGGTTGGCTCTTCTTATATGCTTAAAATGAGCGGCGGTTCATTTGTTATTGCTTGCATCGCTTGTCTTTATTGTCGCTCTAGAGTTGGCAATTAATGAATTGTGGACGTCTTTTGATGCACTAAAGTTGCTAGGTGTTTAAAATTGACCATCGGTAGATAAACTTACTTGATATTAGTAATAGCAGGAATATTAGATGCGAGCTCTACAGTATATAGACGGTGCGGTTAAGCTGATCGAAGTAGATGAGCCGGAGATTGCCTCTGGAGAAGCGCTTGTCAGGGTGGTTAGAGCTGGTGTTTGCAATACGGATATAGAAATTACTCGGGGATACTTTGGCTATTCCGGTACTCTCGGTCATGAGTTCGTGGGAGTTGTTGAAAGAAGCGATAACAAAAGTCTGCTTGGCAAGCGCGTGGTTGCTGACATTAACTGCGCCTGCGGTGGGTGTGACTATTGTATGAGGGGCGACGGCCATCACTGCCCGGAGCGAACAGTTTTAGGCATCGTGAAAAGAAATGGTGCTTTCGCCGACAAGCTTTCCATACCCGAGTCCAATCTGGTGGCAGTGCCGGATGCGGTGCCGGATGAAGTCGCAGTTTTTGCTGAGCCGGTGGCGGCAGCCCTGGAGATTCAGGAGCAGCTTGAGCTTGATGTCCAGGAGCCGATCTGTGTTATCGGTGATGGCAAGCTGGGTCTATTGATCGCTATGAGTCTGGACGCGGCAGGATTTAAAGTTGATCTGGTTGGTCGCCATCCGGATCGCAGGAAGCGGATGCCTCAATTTAGCGGCGGCTTC
>MDTD01110994.1_pt1 | contig 12710 bp, 12 predicted proteins | sample 811221 | NCBI WGS metagenome assembly MDTD01 (sample SAMN05326646, study PRJNA326480) | marine metagenome | isolation source: seawater | place: Pacific Ocean: South West | collected 2011 | reverse complement strand
TCACTAAAGAATATTATGTAAACGATTATGGAAATCAGATTATAAATTTTACAAAATCCGTTTATTTTAGGATAAGAGAAATTTCTTTTAAAGAACCATTTCCAATTGATAATGAAGATTTATACCCTGGTGATTATCTAATTGATTTTGCTAATAATATTTTAAATTCTAATAAAGAAATAAATTTCAAAAATTTTGAGACGATATCTGAAAAATTAACTGTTTTAGCAATTGATGAAGCATTAAAATTAATAAAAAAAAACCTTATAAGTCTTGGAATTAATCATGATAATTTTGTTAGTGAAAAAAAATTGGTGAAAAATCTAGAAGTTGAAAAAGTGATTGATTTTCTTCAAAAAAATAATTTTGTTTATAAAGGAAAGATAAAAGCTCCAGCTGGGGAAGGTGATAATAATTGGGTTGAACGTGAGCAATTACTTTTCAAATCTACTGATTTTGGTGATGATAAAGATAGAGCTTTACAAAAATCTGATGGTGCTTGGACTTATTTTGCAAGTGATGTTGCTTACCACAAAAATAAGTTAGATAGAAAATTCGATATATTAATAAATATATTAGGTGCTGATCATGCAGGCTATATTAAAAGAATTTCATCTTCTGTTGAGGCTTTATCAAATTCTAAAGACAAATTAATTTGTAAAGTTAGTCAGTTAGTTAAGTTAATTAAAGATAAAAAACCTTTTAAAATGTCCAAGAGAAAAGGCGATTACATAACTGTAGATGATCTAATCAATGAAGTTGGAAAAGATGCTACTAGATTTATAATGTTAAATAGAAGTAGTGATGCCGAGCTTGACTTTGATTTTGATAATGTCATTGAAAAAACCAAAGATAACCCACTTTATTATGTTCAATATTGTTATGCTAGAATAGCATCAGTTTACAGGCATATCGAAAAAGATCTTAAATTAGATATTAAAATTGATAAATATGATTTCGAATATTCTCAAGATGAAATCAATATCTTAAAAAAAATATCAGAATGGCCAAAGTGTATTGATACCTCGAGTAGTAAGCTTGAACCTCATAGAATACCTACTTATCTATATGAATTAGCATCATTATTTCACTCATATTGGAATTTAGGAAAAGATAATCCTGATAAAAGATTTATTAATGACCAAAAAAAAATAGCAGATGATAAATTAATTTTTTTAAAAGCTATTTCTAATGTAATTAAATCTGGAATGGATATTGTTGGTGTTTCATCTCCTGAAAAAATGTAATGTTCAAAGAGATTAAATATTTTTTATTCATTTTAATTATTTCTTTATTTCTTATTTTTACTGTAAGATATTATTTTTCAGATACCAATAAGAGAAATTCTTATAGATCTTTAAATTTTATCGATAAAAAAATTGAAAATTATGTTAAAAAATTACCTGTATTAGAAAATGATACAGATAATATTATAGAATATATTGAAGAAAACAAAAATTCAAAAAAAAAAAAATTTAATTTTTGGAAATTGTTAGAAAATAGTGAATAAACGTAGGTCATTTATAGTTGGTATTAAATCAACAAAGCTTTCATCAAAAGAAATATTTTTTTTAAAAAGATATAAACCATGGGGTGTAATTTTATTTAGTAGAAATATTAAAAATATAAATCAAGCATTTAAACTAACATCCTCAATAAAAAAAATTTTCAACGATAAAAAATATCCTATCTTAATTGATCAAGAGGGTGGAAGAGTAAATCGATTAGAAAATATAATATCTTTTAAAAATTTAACTTCTGAATTTTTTGGAAAAAAATATATAGAAAACTATATGGAATTTAAATCTTTATATAAATTATTTATAGATAAAACCTCGTATTTATTAAAATTAATAGGAGCAAACATCAATACTACACCAGTTTTAGATTTGAGAGTTAAAGGTACGTCAAAAATTATTGGCAATAGGTCTTTTGCTAAAGATCCAAAAATAGTTTCAATGATTGGAGATCATTGTATTAAATATTTCCATGAAAATAAAATTGGTACTGTGATAAAGCATATTCCGGGGCATGGATTAGCTAAAGTAGATAGCCATAAATCAACACCAGTAATTAATAAGAATTTAAATTATCTAATAAAAAATGATTTTTTTCCCTTCAATAATAAAGAATCTTTTTTTGCAATGACTGCACATATAATTTTAAATAAAATTGATAATAAGAATACTGTAACTCATTCAAAAAAAGTTATTAAATTGATCAGAAATAAAATTAAATTTAGGAATTTATTAATCTCTGATGATCTGTCTATGAAAAGTCTTAAAGGAACACTTGAAGAAAATACAATTAAAACGTTTAAAGCCGGTTGTAATTTAGCATTACACTGCAATGGAAATTTAAGCGAAATGGAAATTGTTGGAAAAAACTCTCCTGTAACTGATAAATTTATTAATCAAAAAACATCACAATTTTATAAATTTTTGAGTTAATATCCATCAATGCAAGAAAGCGATTCTACATTATTTAAAGTTAATATTGACAATTATAATGGACCATTAGATGTACTACTTGATTTAGCTAAAGCCCAGAAGGTAAATCTTGAAGATATATCAATCACAAAGTTAGCAGATCAATTTCATAACTTTATTACAATTGAAAAGGAATTAAATTTAGAGATCGCTTCTGAATATTTACTGATGGCAACTTGGTTAGCATATTTAAAATCAAAATTATTATTACCAGGAACTCCCGAAGAGGAATTCAAAGTACAAGAGGTTGCTGAAAAATTAAAATTACAGCTTAAAAAATTGGAATTAATAAGATTATTATCAGAACAAATGCTCAAAAGAAAAAGATTGGGAAGAGAAATTCGAACCAGAGGTAGTAAGTCTGGATTAAGACCGATATATAATAGCGAATATAAAGTGAATCTATTCGAATTATTAAAAACATATTCAACAATAATAATGACTAAGGACTTTCAGAGAATAAGTATTCCTAAACTTCCTGTATTTACTACAGAGGAGGGAATAAAAACTATTAAGGATTTTTTTGGAAAATTAATTGAATGGAAAAAACTAGATGATTTAATTCCTAAAAGTTTCAAAAACGGCTCTAAAAACTTAAAAACAGGTAAAGCTGGTATATTTGCAGGCTCATTAGAACTTGTAAAAGAGGGTAACTTAAAAATAAAACAAGAAAAACTTTTTGAAGATCTATATGTTAGAGAAAAAAATGATTAAAAAAAAATTAAAAAAAAAAGATAATGTTATAAATTTCCCTAGCAAACTATCCCCAATAGAAAAAGAAATTGAAGCAATAGTATTTGCTGCTGCTGAACCTTTAGATATTGGCACAATACAAGACAAAATTTCAAAAAAAATTGACGTTGATAAAGCATTACTAAAACTGCAAAAAGAATATTCAGATCGAGGTATAAATTTAGTTTGTATATCAAAAAAATGGTCTTTTAGAACTTCTTCGAAATTATCTAATTTAATGAAACAGGAAAAAACAATAGAAAAAAAATTATCAAGAGCCGCTATCGAGACACTTTCAATTATTGTTTATCATCAGCCAGTTACAAGAGCTGAAATAGAGGAAATTAGAGGTGTCGCTTTTGGAACAAACACACTTGAAATTTTAATGGAACTTAATTGGGTAAAACCGGGTGGAAGAAAAAATGTGCCAGGTAAACCAATTCAGTATATAACAACAGATGACTTTTTAAGTCATTTTAATTTACAAAAATTGTCTGATTTACCTACTGTTGATGAATTGAGTGCTGCTGGCTTAATTGATAGTTCAAATATTGATAATGCAATTTTTGGTACTGGAAAATTTTACAAAGAAAAACAAGATGATAAAAAAGAGGACATTTACACAAATATTGATGAAATGTTGAATAGCACACTTAATACAGATGATAATAAATAAATTATCAATTTCTTATACTTAAAAATGCACTTTTAAATTATTAATAAAAAGGTTATAAGATTCATATGAGTATTGGAATATGGCAAATCGCTATTGTAGTTATTCTCGTTGTGTTACTTTTTGGTAGAGGTAAAATATCAAGCCTTATGGGTGATGTTGCTAAGGGAATAAAAAGTTTCAAAAAGGGCATGGCATCAGATGTATCTGATGATAATGAACCAAAAAATATTTCTGAAGATAATCAAGATTCAAATAAAAAAGAGTAAATCACATGCCTACTATTGGTTGGTTTGAGATTTTAATTGTAGTTGCAATTGCTATTATTGTTCTAGGGCCAAAAGATTTTCCAATTATGTTAAAAAAAGTTGGTTCATGGATTGGCACTGCAAAACGTTATATCAATAATGTCCAAAATGAAGTTTCAAATTTAGATATTGAAGATGATCAATCTAAGAAGAAAGATGAAAAAAAAGATGAATCATGACGAAAATGAGGGTGGCTTTATTAGTCATCTGGCTGAACTAAGAAAAAGATTAATACATAGTTTTATTTTTTTGATAATCTTTTTTATCGCATGTTATTTTTTTGCTGAGCATTTATATGGTTTTTTAGTTGATCCTTATGCTAAAGCAGTCAAAGATGACGATATCAATAGAAGATTAATTTTTACCGCATTGCAAGAGACATTCCTAACTTATTTAAAGATATCTTTTTTTACAGCTTTTTTTATAACATGTCCTTTTATCCTAACTCAAATATGGAAGTTTATTGCACCAGGTCTGTATAAGCATGAGAAGATTGCAATACTTCCTTACTTAATTCTTACTCCAATTTTGTTTTTCTTAGGTGGAATATTAGTTTACTATCTTATAATGCCTCTAGCTATAAAGTTTTTTTTATCATTTGAAAGTAGTGGTTTATCTACAAATTTACCTATTCAGTTAGAAGCTAAAGTAAATGAATATTTGTCTTTAGTAATGAAACTTATTTTTGCTTTTGGATTAAGTTTTCAATTACCTGTCGTGTTAAGTTTGTTAGCAAGAGTTGGTGTTGTTGACTCTGAATTCTTAAAAAAAAGAAGAAAATATGTAGTTGTAATTATTTTTTCAGCAGCAGCATTATTAACACCTCCTGATCCAGTTACTCAGATAGGCTTAGCTATCCCTTTACTAATTTTATATGAATTATCAATTTTTTCAGTAAAATTTATAGAAAATAAAAATTTAAAAGATTCTGATGCATGATTTAAAAAAAATTAGAAAAAATTTTGATATTTTCAAACAATCACTCAAAAAAAGATTTATTGAAGTTGATTTTAAAAAAATTGAAGAATTAGATATACAAAATAGAAATTTCATACATAAAAAAGAGACTCTAGAAAAAGAAAAAAAAGACATATCTAAATCAAAAGATAAATCTTTATTTGCAAAATCCAAGCAATTGACTAACGAAATAGATCAGATCATTAAAAAGCAAAAATCAATTAAAGACGACTTAGATAAAATTTTATCTAATATTCCCAATATACCTCACAAAGATGTTCCTGAAGGAAGAGATGAAACAAGTAATCTTGAGATTAAAAAATCCGGACAAATACCGAAATTTGATTTTGAGCCTAAGTCCCACTATGACTTGGGTGAAAAATTAGATATGTTAGATTTTGATTTAGCCACAAAAACTACTGGTTCCAGATTTGTTTTTGTTAAAAATAAATTTGCTTTATTAGAAAGAGCTATTTCAAATTTTATGCTTGATATTCATACTAAAAAAAACGGTTATGAGGAAATATCACCACCATTAATGGCATCGGAAAGCTCAATGTTTGGAACTGGTCAGTTACCAAAATTTGAAAATGATCAATTTGAAATAAAACTTGAAGAGGGTGCGGATAAGAAATTTCTAATACCAACCGCTGAAGTTATCTTAACAAATATTGTTAAAGAGAAGATTTTAGATATTAAATCATTACCAATGAGATTTGTCGCATCAACCCCATGTTTTAGAAAAGAAGCAGGAAGTTATGGCAAGGATACAAAAGGCATGATAAGGCAACACCAATTTTATAAGGTAGAAATGGTAAGCATAGTTGAACCCCAAAAATGTTTTGATGAGTTGGAAAGAATGACTGATTGTGCAATGAACATACTTGATCAACTAGAATTACCTTATAGAAAAGTTATACTTTGTAGTGGCGACATGGGTTTTAGTGCTGAAAAAACATATGATATTGAAGTCTGGTTACCTTCTGAAAAAAAATATAGGGAAATATCATCTTGCTCTTCATGTTCAACCTTTCAAGCTGTGAGAATGAAAGCTAGATATAAAGATCAAAAAAATCAAATATCTTTTGTCGGAACTCTAAACGGAAGTGGTTTAGCTGTGGGGAGAACTTTAATTGCTATTTTGGAAAATTATCAGCAAAAAGACGGTTCAATAATAATACCAAAAGTATTAAGATCCTATATGAATGATTTAGAAAAAATTTCTTTTAATTAAAGTTGTTTTAATCTTACAGATAGTATAAATATTCAACTTTAATTAGGAGTTTTATGGAAAGTTCAGGAATAGGTCAATTTATACCTTTAATATTAATTTTTGTTATTTTTTATTTTTTCTTGATAAGACCACAACAAAAAAAAGTTAAAGAACACAAAGCTATGGTTGAAGGTTTAAAAAAAGGTGACAAAATTGTAACATCTGGGGGAATAACAGGCATAATTACACGTGTTGTAGATAACGATAAAATTGAAGTTGAGATAGCTGAAAATGTGACAGTTGAAGTTATTAGAGGAACTGGCGTTCAGAGTCTGATGAATTCTCAAGAACCTAAAAAATAATATTCATTGAAATAAAGTGTTATACTTTTCAAAACTAAGAATTTTTGTTGTTACTTTACTATCACTTTTTTTTATATTAATTAGCTTATCAAATTTTTTTAAAACCGAATATTTTTTACTTAATAAAAAAATTAATCTTGGTTTAGATTTACAAGGAGGTTCATATCTATTATTAGAAATTGATAATACACCGGTAATAGATCAGAAACTTCAAAATTTATCAATTACAATAAGAAACTTTTTTAAGGAAAAAAAAATTAGAATTAATAACCTTAAAATTAATAACCAAAAAATATCTTTTTCAGTTAGCGAGCAATTCAAAAATATTGTTTTAGATGAATTTAGAAATAAAGAAAGTGAAATCAATCCATACTATGAAAGATTTAAAACACATCAACTAAATATTGATGACTTAAATGGCACTTTAAACATAACATATTCAAAACAAGGAATAATTGAGCTTAAAACTTCTTCTCAAGATCAAGCATTAGAAATTGTGAGGAGAAGAATAGATGAAATTGGAACCAATGAACCTAATATTCTTAAAAGAGGTAATGATAGAATTTTGGTAGAACTACCTGGATTGGATGACCCAATGCGTATAAAAAAGTTATTAGGTAAGACCGCAAATTTAACTTTTAGGTTTGTCACTAATAATCAAGAAGATACGTTTGGAGCAGAAAAATTATCTTTTGAAGAAACCAATGAAACAGTTATTGTGAGCAAAAGAATTATCTTAAGTGGAGATAACCTATTAGACGCTCAACCTAGAATGGACAGTCAAACTAATGAAACAATAGTATCTTTTTCATTAGACAGAGTAGGTGCCAAAAGATTTGGTAAAGCAACTTCTACAGGTATAGGTAAACAGCTTGCAATTGTTTTAGATGGAAAAATAATAAGTGCACCTGTCATAAGAGACACTATTGCAAGTGGATCAGGTCAAATTAGTGGAGGATTCACATTTCAATCAGCTACTGATCTTGCTTTACTATTAAGATCAGGGGCATTACCTGCCCCATTAAACATAATTGAGGAAAGAACAGTTGGTCCTGATTTAGGACAAGACTCAATTAATGCAGGAATGATTGCACTTGCAATGGGATTCGCATTAGTAATTATATTTATTTTTCTAAAATATAAGATTTTTGGTTTAATTACTAATATAGCTTTAATCATAAATTTGTTTCTATTAATTGGTATCTTAACAATATTTGAAGCAACTTTAACTTTACCCGGTATTGCTGGTATTATTTTAACAGTTGGAATGGCAGTGGATGCTAACGTCCTGATATTTGAAAGAATTAAAGAAGAGCTTAAGAAAGAAAAAAATAATCTTATTGCTTTTGATAGTGGGTATACAAAATCGAGAACAGCTATTTTGGATGCTAATATTACAACATTATTAGCAGCAGTTATTCTATTTTTTATGGGTTCTGGACCAATTAAAGGTTTTTCTTTAACTTTAGGAATTGGTATTTTTACAACATTATTTTCTGTGTATTTTATTGCAAGGTTATTAACTGGTATTTACGTTACTAAAAATAAAGACAAAGCAGGATTAATTGGATGATAGCTTTTAATAAACATTATAATAAATTTAACATATTATCAATTGCACTTATTGTTTCATCATTGTTATTGTTAGTTTTTAAGGGTTTAAATTTTGGAATAGATTTTAAAGGAGGCACTTTAATTGAGCTTCGATCAAATGATTTAAAAATAAATATTTCTTCTCTTAGGGATAATTTAAATCAAATGGATTTAGGAGATGTATCTGTTAAAAATTTTGGAAACGAAAAAGATTTTTTAATAAAGTTTGAAAATAATAATGACAAAAATGTCATTGAAAATATAAAACTAAGTTTAGATAAATCTTTTGGTAATAATTTCAATTTTAGAAGAGTGGAAAATGTGGGACCAAAAGTAAGCTCTGAGTTATTAAAGTCTGGAGTAATTGCAATTTCAGTAGCTTTAATTTTAATGTTGATTTATATTTGGATACGTTTTGAATGGCAATTTAGTTTAGGTGCAATTTTAGCTTTATTTCATGATGTAATTGTTACTTTAGGATTGTTTTCACTACTTGGTCTTGAGATTAACTTATCTATCATTGCAGCAGTACTAACTATAGTTGGGTATTCAATGAATGATACTGTTGTGATTTTTGATCGTGTTAGAGAAAATTTAAGAAAATATTCAGATATAAAGATATTTGAATTAACAAATATCTCAATCAATGAAACTTTATCAAGAACCCTAATTACCTCAATAACCACTCTTTTGGCTCTTCTATCAATCTTTTTGTTTGGAGGTGAAATATTAAAAGGTTTTTCTCTTGCGATGATTTTTGGAGTAATATTTGGAACGTATTCTTCAATTTATATTGCTAATACAGTTTTAGTTCGACTCAAAGTTTCACAAAAAACTGTTTTAAAAGACGATGATAAAAATTAATATAAATTTTGAGCAGCGATCATTGAAAATAACATTGGCAGAGATAATACAGTGTTAATTCTCGAAAAAATGAGTACCCTTGAAGCTGATTTCATTTTTAGATCTTCATCACACTCAACAATTCCTAAAGCTCTTTTTTGATTTGGCCATATAACAAACCATACGTTAAAAGCCATAATTATTCCTAGCCACATTCCAATACCTATCGAAGTATGTTTTGGTATTTCCGAGTTAATACTTAAAGTTAAAGAGTCTATCAAATATCCATTTAAAAGAGCTAAAATTAGACCAGAAATTATAGTAAAAGCAGCCGCCCATCTGAAATAAAATAAAGCTGCAGGCGCAATTATCATACCGATAGCTGGTTTTTGATCATCAGGTATTTTTGACATGTTTGGTATTTGTATGAAATTAAAATACCAAAGAAGACCAATCCACATTATTGCAACTATTGCATGAGTATATCTAGCAATCCCACTCCAAAAAAGTCTATCAAAGCTAAAACCATCGTTAATATAAAAAAGTAATAAAAAAAGTATGACAGTTAATCCTAAAGATGCATGTACGGTTTTAGATAAAGATGACAAAAAATTATACATTTTATCGTAAAAGTTTTTCATAAACAAATTATACTCAAATTCTAAGTAAACTTAACTGAAATTTAAATCAACTTAGAAGTGGTTTTAGGAATTTTCCTGTATAGCTGCTATTTATTTTGCAAATTTCCTCTGGTTTACCCTCAGCAATTATTTTACCACCTTTAACACCACCTTCAGGACCCATATCGACAATATAATCAGCTGTTTTAATTACATCTAAATTATGCTCAATTACAACAACAGTATTTCCCAAAGCTACAAAGGTGTGTAATATTTCGAGTAGTTTTTTTATATCATGTTGATGAAGCCCAGTGGTTGGTTCATCTAAAATATACATTGTCCTACCTGTTGATCTTTTAGATAATTCTTTTGCTAATTTAATTCTTTGTGCTTCACCTCCAGACAGAGTTGTAGCCTGTTGACCAATTTTTATATAGCCTAATCCTACTTTTTTTAATGTAAGTAATTTTGATCTTATATTTGAAATATTTTCAAAATAATTACAACCTTCATCAACAGTCATATTTAAAATGTCAGCAATACTTTTATCTTTGAATTTAATCTCCAAAGTTTCTCGGTTATATCTTGTTCCTTTACATTCATCACATTGAATATAAACATCAGGGAGAAAATGCATTTCATAGGTTATAACACCGTCACCTTCACATGCTTCACATCTACCACCCCTTACATTAAACGAAAACCTTCCAGGTTTATAACCTCTCGATTTAGATTCCGGCAAACTTGTGAACCAATCTCGTATAGGTCCAAAAGCTCCAGTATATGTTGCTGGATTAGATCTTGGAGTTCGGCCAATTGGTGACTGATCTATATCAATTATCTTATCAATTAATTCTGTGCCTTTAAATCCTTTGAATGGTTTTGGTATTTTTCTAGATTTATTATTATTCAAAGTTAAATTAAGAGCATTGTATAAAGTTTGTAATACTAAAGTAGATTTACCACTACCTGATACTCCTGTAACACAAGTCAAACTTCCTAATGGAATTTTTAAATTTACATTATTAAGATTATTACCTGTAGCACCATTAATTTCTAAAAATCTACCATTTTTTGCCAATCTTCTTTTTTTTGGAATATCTATTTTTAATCTGTTTGATAGATACTTTCCTGTTATGCTGTTTTTATTATCACTTATTTGTTTATAATTGCCTTGCGCAACTACCTCTCCTCCGTTATTACCTGCTTCAGGACCAAGATCAATTATGTGATCAGCATTTTCCATTGTTTCAGTATCATGTTCAACAACAATGACAGTATTTCCAAGATCTCTTAATCTTTTAAGAGCATTTATCAATTTAACATTATCTTTTTGATGCAATCCAATAGAGGGTTCATCCAGAACGTATAAAACACCCGTTAATCCTGATCCAATTTGTGAGGCAAGTCTAATTCTTTGAGCTTCACCTCCCGAAAGTGTGCCAGACTCTCTAGATAATGTTAGATAATCCAAACCAACATTTAGTAAAAAATTTAATCTTTCATTTATTTCTTTTAAAATATGTTCAGCAATCTTAATTTGTCTTTTATCTAATTTATTTTTAAGATCTTCAAACCATTTAGCTGCATCAAGAATTGATTTTTCAGTTACTTCACTTATATGAAGATTATCAATTTTTACGCAAAGTGCCTCATCTTTAAGCCTATGACCATTACATCTTTCACATTTTGTATCAGATTGGTATTGAGAAATTTCTTCTCTTTTCCAGTCACTATCAGTTTCAAGATATCTTCTTTCTAGATTATTTATAACTCCTTCAAATGTTTTTTTATGAGAGTATTTTTCATAACCATCATCATACGTGAATTTTATCTCTTCATCATCTGATCCAAATAATATGATATCTTTGATTTTTTTAGATAATTTTGACCATTTTTCATCTAAGGAAAAGTTATAATGTTTTGCAAGGGAAGCTAATGTTTGAGCATAATATAAAGTAGTAGTTTTTGCCCACGGCTCAATTGCGCCATCTGAAATACTTTTTTTTTCATTTGGTATTACTAAATTAGGATCTACATTCAGTTTTACTCCTATGCCTTCGCATTCTTCACACGCGCCAAAAGGACTATTAAAAGAAAAAAGCCTAGGTTCTATTTCCTCGATAGTAAATCCACTTTCTGGACAAGCAAATTTTGTAGAAAATATTAATTTTTCCAATTTTCTAAATTTTTTAGGTAAAGTTTCATCCTCATATTCTACAAATATCAATCCATTTGCTAAATTTATAGAAGTTTCAATACTCTCAGCTAATCTATTTCCTAGCGAAGTGTTGATAACAATTCTATCAACTAAGATTGAAATATCATGTTTAATTTTCTTATTTAACTCTGGGATCTTTTCAATATCATAAAGAACATCATCAATCTTAATTTTTCTAAAACCTCTCTTTTTGTAGCCTAATATATCTTTTTTATATTCTCCCTTCCGACCTCTAACTACTGGTGCATATAAATAAATAGTTGATTTTTTTGGCAATTGTTTAATTTTATCAACTATCTGACTAACAGTTTGAGATTGTATGGGTTTGCCTGTGAAAGGTGAATATGGAATTCCTGCTCTTGCGTATAGAACTCTCATGTAATCATAAATCTCCGTCACTGTTGCAACTGTCGATCTTGGATTTTTTGATGTATTTTTTTGCTCTATAGATATAGCAGGACTCAATCCCTCAATTAAGTCAACATTTGGTTTTTTCATTTTATCTAGAAATTGTCTCGCATACGCTGATAAGCTTTCAACATATCTCCTTTGACCCTCTGCATAGACTGTATCAAAAGCTAAAGATGATTTTCCTGATCCAGATAGACCAGTAATTACTACAAATTTGTCCTTAGGTATTTCTAAAGAAATATTCTTTAAATTATGTTCTTTAGCTCCCTTAATAAGTATCTTTTTAAT
>MDTD01063369.1_pt1 | contig 12710 bp, 11 predicted proteins | sample 811221 | NCBI WGS metagenome assembly MDTD01 (sample SAMN05326646, study PRJNA326480) | marine metagenome | isolation source: seawater | place: Pacific Ocean: South West | collected 2011 | reverse complement strand
TAAAAGATGCCTTGATTTTAAAAATTTAAAAGTGGTGTCTTTTGGCATCAGAAATCTCTCAAAATCTGAAATGGATTTTTATATTAATAATAAAGATAGAATAGAAATTTTTTGGGCTAAAGATAAAAAAAGCTGGGATCGTAAGAAAATTAATAATTTGTTTAAGAATAAGCAAGTTTATATAACTTTTGATGTAGATAGTTTTGATGCAAGCATTATGCCAGCAACTGGAACGCCAGAACCAGGTGGTTTGTTTTGGGATGAGGTTTTGCCAATAATTAAGGAAGTCTGTCAAACATCAAATATAGTTGGTGCAGATATTAATGAGCTCGCACCAATAAAAAAATTTGATTCATATAACTTTTTAGTAGCTAAATTAGCTTATAAAATCCTTTCGTATTCATTTGAATTTAAACGTTAAGTAAAATATTTTTTGGTGACCAACTAATAACTACTGAAGCACCGCCTAAATTTTTATCATCTTTAAATAACAGTTTAGCATTTTGTCTCTCTAATAAAGTTTTGCCGAGGAAAGTTCCAAGTCCTAAACCTGAGTTGGAATTTAATTCTAATGATCTGGATTTAATATATGGTTCCCCCAATTTATCAATAATATCTTTCGGAAATCCTGGTCCGTCATCATTAACTATGATTTTAATTTCTTTATCATTACTCATTAAAAAAATATTGACTTTACTTTTTGAAAATTTAATCGCATTACCTATAAAATTCCTTAATCCGTAAATCATTTCTGCTGATCTTTGAATATCAATTTTATTTTTATCATTTTCAGATACTAAAGTAATTTCTTTAGAAGATGTTTCTTTAAAAGAATTTATAATTTCTTCAAGTAAATCTTCTAATTTTGTGGAGCTAAAAAATTTATCTTCTTCTATCTGTTTTTTTGAAATTCTTTTTAGAATTTCACTACATCTTTTAGACTGGCTAATTAATAGATCAATATCTTTGGATAATTCGCTATCACCTCCAATTTCTTTTTTCAATTCTTTAGCAACTACACTTATTGTAGCTAGTGGTGTTCCTAGAGAATGTGCTGCTGCTGCTGCTTGCCCACCTAAAGATTCTAATTCATACTCTTTATAAATCACCTCTTGAAGTTTTTTAAAAGCTTCCTCCGTCTTCTTTTTTTCACCAGAGAAACGAATTCCGAAATAACTTAAAAATATTAAACCAATTAATATAGAGATTATTATTCCTATTTTATAAAAATTTGGAAAATGTAACAAATTCATGTCCTCACCTGGCAAAGGTAAATGAAAAAATGATATAGTTAATAAAAGTAATGATGTTATTAAGCCTAGAATAATTGTTGTGCCCATACTAAGAAATGTTGAGGATACAATGGCCGGGATCACTAACAGAAATGAAAAAGGATTAAAAATTCCTCCTGTTAAAAAAAGGAGAGCACTCAATTGCAATAAATCTATTAGGAGAAAAGGAGCTGCATAAAAATCTTTTAGTTGGTTGATTTTAATTCCGAATTGAAGATACAAATTTGTGGTTATACCTAGAGAAATGATCAAATAACTCTCTACTATTGGGAATGGTAAATTTAAATAGTAAAAAACTATACTAATTGCTAAAATTTGGCCAATAATGGCTATATATCTTAGGATTGTTAATGTATTTTTATCTAAACTTAAGTTCTCTTTTGTTCGAAAAAGAGTTGAAAAATTCATTTTATAATTAAATGTCTAGGTTGGTAACATCTAAAGCATTATTAGTAATAAAATCTTTCCGCGGAGCGACTTCATCACCCATCAAAATTTCGATCATTTTTTGATCTTCTTTTGATTTATCTTTAGTGCCTTTTGTATATTGTACTCTTAAAATTGTTCTATTATCTGGATTCAGTGTAGTTTCCCATAGTTCCTCGGGATTCATCTCACCTAAACCCTTAAATCGTTGAATTGAAAGTTTTTCTTTCTGATCCTGAATAAATTTTTTAAAGTCTGTAGTTCCTTTTTTTATCTTTTTATCAACTTTAGATGTTTTCAAAATATAATCCTCTAGTAATTTCTCATCTTTTATATAAACGCTTTTATTGGCTTTTGTAACTTTAAATAAAGGTGGCTGGGCTAAGTAAATGTGACCATTTTCAATTAATTGATTGAATGGATAATTGTTAAAAAAAGTTAATAATAACGTTCTTATGTGAGAACCATCTACATCGGCATCGGTCATTATAACAATTTTATCATATCTTAAATTTTCTAAGTTAAAATCTTTTGAACCGGTTCCTAATGCATTAATCAAAGTTACGATTTCACTTGAAGACATCATCTTCGAAAGTGCTTTTGTCGATTGATCTTCTCCATTTTTTTTTCCATTGACAAAAGTGTTTAAGATTTTTCCCCTTAAAGGAAGTACAGCTTGGAACTCTCTAACTCTGCCTTGCTTTGCTGAACCTCCTGCAGAGTCCCCCTCAACAATAAATAATTCGGTACCCTCTCTTTTTTGTATCTGGCAATCAGCTAACTTACCGGGCAAACCTGATAATTCAAAAGTTCCTTTACGTCTTACACTATCTCTTGCCTTTCTTGCAACATCTCTTGCCATTGCTGCTTGAGTAATTTTTTCAAGAACAATTCTCGATACAGATGGATTTTGGTCAAACCATGTTGAGACTTTTTCTCCAATTATATTTTCAACAATGTTTCTGATTTCTGATGAAACTAATTTATCTTTGGTCTGAGATGAAAATTTTGGATCCGGCATTTTAATCGAAAGTACTGCGGTTAAACCTTCTTTAATATCCTCTCCAGATAAATTTATTTTATTCTTTTTATTAGTATTCCTATCATTTGAGTATTTATTGATAACTCTAGTTAATGCACTTCTAAATCCTAAAAGATGGGTTCCACCGTCTTTTTGAGGAATATTATTTGTAAATGGTAAAACTTCTTCAGAATAACCAGCGTTCCATTCGAGTGAGCACTCTACTATAACATTGTTCTTTGTAGCTGTAACATAAATTGGTTTTTTGAAAACTTCTTTTTTATTTTTGCTTTCTAAAATTGGTTTTTTATTATTAATATACTTTACAAATTCAGTAATTCCACCATCGTATTTGTGATTATATTCTTTAACTTTTTTTAAGGTATTATCAATCAAATTTATTGATATTCCTTTATTCAAGAATGCAAGTTCTCTTATTCTCTTTTCTAGTATATTCGAACTAAATTTTATCGATGAAAATATTTGTTTTGAAGGTAAAAAAGTAATTTTGGTACCATTTTTTTTTGTTTTGCCAATTTGTTTCAGAGGTTTTATCGAGTTTCCATCTTTAAACTTAATTTCATATTCTTTTCCATCTCTATAAATCTTTAATTCTAACATCTCAGACAATGCATTAACAACTGAAACACCTACTCCATGTAAACCTCCTGAGACTTTATATGAGTCATGATCAAATTTTCCGCCAGCGTGTAGTTGGGTCATGATTACTTCTGCGGCAGATATTTTTTCTCCTTTATGAATATCAACAGGAATACCTCTACCATCATCCTCAATCGTAACAGTATTATTTGAATTAATAGAAACATTAATATTTTTACAATGGCCGGCTAAAGCCTCGTCTATCGAATTGTCAATTACCTCAAATACCATGTGATGCAGACCAGATCCATCATCTGTATCACCAATATACATTCCAGGTCTCTTTCTTACTGCATCAAGACCTTTGAGAACTTTAATTGCATCCGCTCCATAGGACCGGTTATTTTTTAAATCTGAATTTTTAGGCATTATTATTTATTTGAGTAAAATAAATATATCATTTTTTAAAAACAATATAAAATGAGCTAATTAACCAATGTGCTAGAATTACTCTATATCAACGGTTTTAAAGCCAAAAATAAAAAAATTTGTAAAATGTAAGAAAATTAGATTTTCATTGGCATAATAACATAATAGCTATTTTTATCAGAGATATCTTCTATCAAAACTGGAGAAACAGCATCTTTAAAATTAATTTTTAAATTTTTATCTTCAACTTCTGACGCTATATCAATTAAATATTTTGAATTAAAACTTATGTTTAAGTTTTCTGAATTGAATTTTGCATTAATTTTTTCGTTTCCGTCCCCAGAATTTGCGCTATTTACTGAAAGCTGAACATTATCTTTATTTACCAAAAGTTTAACACCTTCTTTTCTATCAATAGAAACACTTGCAACTCTTTCAATTGAACTTATAAAATCTTTAGATGATACAATCAAAGTTTTATCATTATTTGTGGGAACAACTTTTCGATAATCGGGAAATTTTCCATCTATTACTTTTGAAACTAATTTCATTTTACCAAAAGAAAATTTTATTTTATTTTCACTGAATTGCATAACTACAGGTTCAGAGCTTTCTGAAAGTATAGAACAAATTTGAAAAACTGTTTTTCGTGGCAAAATTAATGCTGAAAAATTATTTATATTACCAATTTCTAGACTACTTGAGGATAATCTGTGACTATCTGTAGCTACTCCTGTAAGAAAATTTCTTCCCTGCGCCTCAGTCAAATGTATGTAGACACCGTTTAAATAATGTCTAGTGTCATCATTAGATATTGATATTTTTGTTTTATTCAAAAGTTTTAACAGTTTAATGCTATCTAAATTTACTTCTTCACTATCAAACTCATCAGCAAAGGTCGGAAAATTATCGGTAGGTAAACATAGTAGATTAAAATCAGCGTTATCACTTTTAAGACTTAATTTATTTTCTGTTTTAAGTTCAAATTTCAAATCTGAGTTAGACGAAATTTTTCTTAAAATGTCATAAAGTATGGATGCCGAAGTCGTAGTACTACCTTCAGTCACAACTTTAATATCTTCAATTTCATCATAAAAAATGATATCTAAATCTGTAGCAACTATAGAAAGTTTTTTATCCTTTAATTGAAGCAAAACGTTAGAAAGAATAGGTAGTGTATTTTTCTTTTCAACAATACCTTGGACAAAGTTTAAAGATTTAATTAATATATCTCTTTTAACTTCAAATTGCATTTATTGTTGTTCAAGTAGCAGACTTTGTATCTGATTTATATTTTTTTTCATTTCATCATCTTGGTCGGCTAATCGTGAAATCGTTTTGACTGCATGAATTACAGTCGTGTGGTCTCTATTTGCAAACCTTCTGCCTATTTCTGGTAGTGACCTTGATGTCATTTTTTTTGCAAGATACATAGCTATTTGTCTTGGTCTAGCTAATGGTCTTGATCGTCGTTGTGAAAGCATATCGCTGAGAGGTATATTAAAATAATTAGAAACAACGTTTTGTATTTTATCTACAGTGATTACTCTTATTTGATTAAAAACATCTCTTAAAATATTTTTACAGTCACTTATATTTAATATTTTATTGTGAACTCTGCTAAATGCTATAACTCTATTTAGAACACCAATTAATTCCCTTATGTTGGTTTTAGTTTCGCTAGCTATAAAATTAATTACTTCATCACTTAAATTAATATTTTCTTTGAATTGATTTTCAATTTCTTCAATTTTTTTCTTAATTATTTTTGATTTAAGTTCAAGGTCAGGAGACTCAATGTCAACCACTAAACCCCCTGATAATCTCGACTTTATTCTATCTTGAACTTTATCTAGTTTCATTGGAGATCTATCAGCTGATATTATTATTTGAGAACCTTTATCCATTAAACTATTAAAAGTATGAAAAAACTCCTCCTGCAAGCTCTCTTTGCCACTAATAAATTGAATATCATCAATTATAAAAACCGAGGATTTTCTGAAAAAATCCTTAAAATTTACCATATCATTTTTTTTTATTGACTTGATAAAATGATACATAAATCTCTCAGCTGAAATAAACATGACGTTATTTTCATTTTGTAAAGATAAACCAATGGCATTCAATAAATGAGTTTTTCCTAGACCTACACCACCGCAAATATAAAGTGGATTATATCTTGCAATATGCTCGCAAACTTTTTTTGAGTAGGATAAAGCAATGTCATTACTCTTTCCTTGAATAAAGTTATTAAAGTTTAAATTAGGGTTTAGCCTATTATAATTTAGAATCGAGTCCTTGATTTCGGTAACTTTATTTAACTCATTAAATTTTGCAAATTCTTGGTTTTGTTTAGATTCCTCTATTATTTTAAATTCAATCCTGTTCAAGCTTAGTTTGAACGCTTTAACTTGTTCTAGTATCTTGTCTAGATATCTTGAGACAATCCAATCTCTAAAAAATCTTGTAGGAACACCAAGTATTAGATAGTCATTATACTCTTTAACCAAGGATATTTTTTGTAACCAACTGTTATAAATTTCATTTCCAAAAGTCTTTTTAAAGGAAATTTGTATTTCTTCCCATACTAATGTCTTTTCTTCTTCCGAAACATAAACATTATTTTTTTTAATATTATTTTTTTCCATGAAGTATTTTCTTAAAGAATTTCCTTTAAACTCTTTTTGAAAATTTTTTGCAACTATGTAGAGGTTGTAATTAAAAAAAAAAATAAGATTTGGTTGTAAGATTATCGTGAAAATAGAAAATTTTTAAAACATTTTTTATTATATTAAAAATACTATATTTGGGTTGAAAGTACTAAATGTAGTTCTTGCAACGATTGTTAATCAACTATCAATTGTTTTAATGAATTAAATTTTTTTTGAAAGTCTAGAGATCTTTCTAGAAACTGTTTTTTTGTTTATCACTCCGGTTTTAGCAACCTGCATTAGAATTGATTGAAATTTTGGGAAATATTTTTTTGCTTTTTCTTTTTCTTTAGAATTAATTAAATTTTCCATTTGTTTTACCGCATTTTTGTACTTACTTTTTCTGATTCTATTAGTTTTAGTTTGTTTTTTTACTCTTCTAACTCTTCTGACTGCTGATTTTGTGTTGGGCATTTTTAGGATTGTATATATGGCCGAATAATTCTGGTCAACTTTATTATTTTTGACATTTTTTGCAGAAAAATGTTGCTCTATTGGAAATAACTGTCCTAATTATTCTTAAGTTGCAATCTACATTAGAACAATCCTCATTTTCTCTACCATAAACCTTGAAATGTTGTTGAAAGACCCCTTTTTTTCCATTTTCACTAGAAAAATCTTTAATTGTTGACCCCCCGAGCTTTATCGAATTTTTTAGGATTTTCTTCGAAAATTTGATGATTTTTTGTATTTCAAAATTTTTAAGACTAGAGACTTTACGCTGTGGCTTTATTCCAGAAAAGAATAAAATCTCATTTACGTATATATTTCCTAAACCAGAAACACATTTTTGATCCATAAGAGTGTTTTTAATTGATCTCATTCGGCCAGTTATGAATTTTTTTAGATATAAAAAATTCCAATTTTTTTCCAGTGGCTCTGGTCCTAAATGAGTAAGATGTTGAGATTTATTAATTGAATTGCGATTGTAAATCTTAATAAAACCGAATTTTCTTACATCATTATAAATTAATTTTTGTTTCTTATTTAGAAAAAATATGACTCTATTGTGCTTTCGATCTTTTTTATAATCTAGATGGTAGTAAAAGCTTGTTTTAAATTTGTTGTCATTATTATTTATAAAAAAAAATTTGCCTGTCATTCCAAGATGGACTAACATCTGGTAAGTTTTACCTATTTCAAATATTAAAAATTTTGATCTCCTTGCGATTTTTGTGATTTTTTTTCCTTTTAATCTTGAAAGTTCGATTTCATTAACCTTGTATCTTAGATTACCATCGTAGATTTTTACTTTTTTAATAATTAAATTTAATATATTCCTATCTAAGGACCTTTTAACAACTTCAACTTCTGGTAATTCTGGCATATAATTCTATTATGAAAAGTACTATTCAAGATAAAAATAAATTAGTCAATTCTGTATTTTCAAACGTTCATAAAAAATATGATTTAATGAACGATATAATGTCTCTTGGTATACACAGAACCTGGAAAGAAAAATTTATTGATTGGATGAACCCTCAACCTGAGACAAAACTCATTGATGTAGCTTCCGGAACTGGAGATATAGCAAAACTTTTTATCAATAAAACCAAAAAATCTGGACAAATCACATGTGTAGAACCCAACGCTCAAATGTTAAGTCAAGGTAAAAAAAAATTGAAAAAATTTGATAATATAAAATGGGTAAATGCTCCAGCTGAAAAAATTCCAATAAAAGATAATACTTTTGATTATTACTCTATTAGTTACGGGATAAGAAATGTTTCAGATATTAATACTGTTTTAAAGGAAGCATTAAGAGTGCTAAAGCCAGGTGGTCGTTTTATGTGCTTGGAATTTTCTAAAATTGATAATGAATTGTTAAATTATCTTTACAAACAGTATTCGAAAACTATTCCCTTTATTGGTAAATTAATAGTTGGATCAGATAAACCTTATAAATATTTAATTGAAAGTATTGAAAAGTTTTATGATCAAAAACAATTAGCTCAAATAATGTCAGAAAATGGTTTTTCTAACATAGAATTTAGAAATGTCTCAAATGGAATATCAGCAATACATTCAGGTTGGAAAATTTAGATGTTAAGAAGAGTTTTTAAACTATTTCAAATAGCTAGAAGATTTTCTTCTTCTGGAGCAGTAGAGACAATTAATGAAATTCATCAATTACCAACTATTGTAAATCTTTTTTTTAATATTATCTCAATTGGTACAAGGTCTAATCTCCAGAATGAACAAAAATCTTCGGGAGAAAAACTTTGTACTGCTCTTCAAGGAATGGGTACAACTTTCATAAAATTAGGCCAATTTCTAGCTACTCGACCAGATATTATTGGCGAAGAGTTAACAAAGAGTCTAGAAAAATTACAGGATAAAGTACCTGCTTTTGATCTACATGATGCAAAAAAAATTATAAAAAAAGAAATAGGAGAAAATTATTACAAAGATATTCAAGAGTTAAGTGAACCTATTGCGGCAGCATCTATAGCTCAAGTGCACTTAGCTAAAATTAAACATGAGGGAGAGGATAAGCAAGTTGCAATTAAAATATTAAGGCCTGATATAGAAAAATTATTTAATGAGGAATTAGATGCGTTAATGTTGTTTGCCTACATAGTTGAAAATACTTTAGTGAAAGCAAAAAGATTAAAGTTAGTTGAAGTTGTCCATTTATTACGAGAAATAACTAACATTGAGATGGATTTAAGATTTGAAGCTGCTGCAGCTAATGAGCTTTATGAAAATACTAAAAGCGATCAAGGATTTATTGTTCCAAAAATCTATTGGAATTATACAACAAAAAAAATTATGACATTAGATAAAGTTGAGGGAGTTTCTATTCGTGAAATACAAAAGATTAATGAGTTAGGAGTAGATTTAAAAAAACTTGCAGAGAATTTAATACAATCATTTTTAACACAAGCTGTAAGAGATGGTTTTTTTCATGGCGATATGCATCAAGGAAATTTATTTGTAAATCAGGAAGGCAACATAATACCAGTAGACTTTGGTATTATGGGACGCCTTGATAAAAATAATAGAAAGTTTTTAGCAGAAATTTTATACGGTTTTATAAAAAGAGATTACGTTAAAGTAGCTGAAGTTCACTTTCAGGCTGATCTAATTCCTAAAGACACTTCGAAAGATGAGTTTGCCCAGGCATTAAGATCAGTCGGAGAACCAATTTTTGGACAATCTATTAAAGACATTTCTGGTGGAAATCTATTGGCTCAATTATTTGAGATAACTGAAAAATTTAATATGCCTACCCAGCCGCCTCTTCTATTATTACAAAAAACAATGGTAGTAGTTGAGGGAGTTGCAAGAAAACTTTATCCGGAGACAAATATTTGGGAAGTATCAAGACCGGTTTTGGAAGATTGGCTAAAAAATATCAAAAGTCCAAAATCTACAATAGATACTGCAATCAATACTTCATCTGAAATTTTAAAAAGAATACCTGATCTTCCAGAATTAATGGATAGAGCTGATTATGCGCTTAAGTTAATGGCAGATGGAAAGTTAAATTTTGCATTTGGAACAAATAAAAATTTAGAATTAGAACAAATAAAGATAAAAAACTTTAGAAATAATATAATTATCACTTTTTTTGGTGTTGTAATTGTCTTTCTATTAGTATTTTAATTACTTATGACAGTAAAAAATAAGAAAATACTGATAATCATTTGTGGCGGTATAGCAGCCTACAAGTCTTTGGATTTGATAAGATTACTTAAAAAAAATAAAAATGAGGTTAAAACTATACTAACTAAAAGTGGAAGAGAATTTGTCACTCCTTTATCTATTTCTACTCTAACGAAAAGTAAAACTTTTGAGAATATTTTTGATAAAGATTCTGAAGTAGAGATAGATCATATTTCTTTATCTAGATGGGCTGACTTAATAATCGTATTGCCTACAACCGCAAACTTTATGACGAAGTTAAGTCTTGGTAAAGCAGAAGACTTGGCAACAACAGTAATCTTAGCATCTAATAAAGATATTTTATTAGTTCCGGCTATGAATGTAAGAATGTGGATACACAAAGCAACACAAAAAAACGTAAATATTTTAAAGGATTTTGGCTATTTATTTATAGGTCCAGAAAAAGGTGAGATGGCTTGTGGAGAATATGGTGAAGGAAAAATGTCAAGCCCAAGACAAATTTTTTCTTTTATAAACAAATACTTTAATAAAAAAAATGTTGTTAAAACAAGAAACCTGAAAGCTTTAGTAACAGCTGGTCCAACAAGAGAATATTTGGATCCAGTGAGGTATATTTCGAACGAGTCAAGTGGTAAGCAAGGATATGAAATAGCAGAAGCATTAACCAGATTAGGCATAAAAACAACTTTAATTACTGGGCCTACTAATCTAATTTCTAAAAAAGATATTAAAACAAAAAAAATAATCACAGCTAATGAGATGTTTGAGGCAGTTAAGAAATGTTTGCCAGTCGATATTGCTGTATGTGCAGCGGCTGTAGCTGATTTTAAGCCTGTAAAAAAAAATAAAATTAAAATTAAAAAGAATGATGTAAAATTAAGAACTATTGAATTAGAAAAAAATAAGGATATCGTTGAATTTCTAAGTAAAAATAACAAACATAGACCAAGCTTAGTTATAGGTTTTGCAGCTGAAACTGAAAATTTGAGTAGAAATGCATTTTCTAAATTAAAGCAAAAAAATTGCGACCTTATAGTCGCAAATGATGTTTCAAAAAAAGATAGTGGTCTCAACTCAGATTATAATAGAGTATCAATAATTGATAATTCAGGGAAAATTAAAGTTATAAAAAGAAATAAAAAAAGTTTTGTAGCAAATATAATTGCAGAAATTGTCTTGGATAAAATCTTAATTAATGACAAAAGTTTTAATTAAAAGATTATCAAAAAACGTTGAATTGCCTAAATACGAAACAAACGGTTCATCTGGAATGGATCTTTCAGCTAATATTGAAAAACAAATAAAAATAGAGCCTGGAAAAATATCAATAATTCCGACTGGCCTATTAGTTTCTATACCCAAAAATTTTGAAATCCAAATTAGACCTAGATCCGGTCTAGCTGCAAAATATCAAATTTCAGTGCTCAATACACCCGGTACAATAGATTCTGATTATAGAGGTGAATTAAAAGTAATATTAATAAACTTGGGTGATAAAACTTATGTTGTAGAAAGAAATGCAAGAATTGCTCAAATGGTTCTATGCCCTATTGTTAAAGCTAAATTTAAGGAGGTAGATAACTTAGATGACACTGATAGAGGCGTAGGTGGTTTTGGGTCTACTGGTGAGAAGTAATATATGCAATTAGGAATAAATGACTTTAAAAGATTCGAAAAACAAATAATTTTAAAAAATGTAGGTGTTGCGGGACAAAAGAAAATACTTAACGCTAAAGTATTAATAATTGGTATAGGAGGATTGGGCTGCCCTCTTTTAACCTATTTAGCAGCATCTGGAGTTGGAACTGTAGGAATTGCTGATCCAGATAAAATTGAAATAAGCAATTTAAATAGACAAACGTTATTTACTGTAGAAGATTTGGGGAAGTATAAAGTTAACCAAGCTAAATACAGAATTAGTAGAACAAATGATAAAATTAAAGTTCAAATATATAAAAAAAAAATAATCTCACGTAATATTAAATCAATAATCAAAAATTATGATATAATCTGTGATGGCACTGACAACTTTGAGACAAGATATATAATTAATGATGAGTGCAAAAAAATGAAAAAGATACTGATCTCTGCAGCGATCAGTAAGTTTGATGGTCATTTATATAAGTTCAACTTTAAAAAGAAAGTATCTTGTTACAGGTGTTTTATGCCAGAAAAGCCCGCTATAGAAAAGAATTGTGAAACAGAGGGAATTTTTTCTCCGGTTGCTGGAATTTTAGGAACATTACAAGCAAACGAAGTTTTAAAGACAATACTAGGCTTAAATAACGGTTTAGATGACGAAATGATTATTTTTGACTCAATAAAAATCAACTTACGAAAAGTAAAATTGTCTAGCAATCCTTACTGTAAAAATAAATGTTAAAAATTACTTATATTACTTTTATTTCTATTTTTTTATTCCAAGGTCTACTTGCAAATGAATATTTTTTAACGTTGAGAAATGATAAGGTAAACCTTAGACAAGGACCGTCTTTTGAATATCCCATAAAGCTATTTTATAAAAAAAAATTTTTACCTGTTTTAATTCAAGATAAATTTGAAAATTTTAGAAAAATAAGAGATCATGAAAATAATACTGGT
>MDTD01027260.1_pt1 | contig 12710 bp, 11 predicted proteins | sample 811221 | NCBI WGS metagenome assembly MDTD01 (sample SAMN05326646, study PRJNA326480) | marine metagenome | isolation source: seawater | place: Pacific Ocean: South West | collected 2011 | reverse complement strand
GAAATCCACGTCATTCAGAGGAGTTTCGTTAGAAACGACGAAGAATCTCGGGTCGGGAAACCCGACCCCTACGATCAGCGCAATCGTACGGAGATTCTTCGTCGTCCTTCGGACTCCACCACCACACTAAGTTCTGCATACTAATTACTGCCTACTGAATACTGAAAAGGACACAGCACGACGCGAGCCTGCCGAAAAGTTAGATAAAAGGATTGCAGCTTTAATTTTAAGTTCCATTTCCAAATATGTTTATTATATTAATCTTATTTGGTATTTTAATAATTATATAATTTGCAACTAATTGGACGAAGATATGAAGAAAGCATCACTTATGAAACTGGCTCTGCGAGGAGCACAATTCTATTCTTATCACGGTGTAAGATCTGAAGAACAATCACTGGGAGGTAAGTATGAAGTGGATCTTGACATGTGGTATGATGCTACCGAAGCTATTATAAATGATGATGTCAACTATGCTTTAAACTACGAAGAAGCATTCTTCTGCATTGAAGAAGTAATCGTCGGAGATTCCTACTGTTTGATCGAAACAATTGCGCGTGAGATCCTGAATATGGCTATGGAAAGATTCCCACAGTTGCACAAAGCTACAGTAAGAGTAAGGAAAATTAACGTGCCGATCCGCAGAGTGATCGCGCATATGGAAGCCGAACAAACACTTACCAGAGAAGAATATAACGCATAAAGGGCGGAAATGGAAAAAGTTTTACTGTCGCTGGGTACCAACCTTGGAGACAGAAGGGAAATTATTCTCAAGACTATAAATTACTTAGAAGAAAAAGGATTGATAGAGAATATACTGGTTTCTGAATATTATGAAACAGAACCGGTTGGATATCTGGATCAGCCCTGGTTTCTTAATATTGCCCTGACTGGAGAAACAAACCTGGAAGCCGAAGATCTTTTAATACAGCTAAAAGACGCCGAAAAGCAATTGGGCAGGCAAGAGCGTGGTAAGTGGAAGGAAAGAGAGATCGATATTGATATTCTTCTTTTTGGTGAGATTAACTTGAAATCGAATGATATTGAAATTCCACACCCGCGAATGCAGGATAGAATGTTTGTGCTGAAGCCCGCCGCAGATATTGCCGGCGATATGATACATCCGATTCTAAATAAAATAATTGATGATTTGCTGTCCGAGTGCACGGACAACTCAATAGTGAAGCCATACACGGAATCCGAATAAATGAGAATAACCGATGAAATAAAAGAGGAAATCCTGCAGAGGACCGACCTGGTCGAACTCATCGGCTCTGTTGTTAATCTTCGTAAAAGAGGCAGAAACTACTTGGGACTCTGTCCTTTTCACTCTGAGAAAACACCCTCATTTAATGTAAATTTGGAACGTGGATTTTATAAATGCTTTGGCTGTGGTGTGGCAGGTAATGCAATTACTTTTATGATGGAATACCATGGACTGAGCTTTCCGGATGCAGTAAAAGAACTGGCCAGGCAGACCGGTGTGAATTTACCTGAAGAAGGTCCTTCGGGCGAAGCGGAAGTAAAGCAGACGAGGCGCGAAAAAGCATTGAATGCACTTAATACAGCAAATAATTTCTACCAAAGGCAGATGAAGACTTCGCTCGGCGAGGTAGCATTAAAGTATTTTGTTTCGCGTGGATTTACAAGGGAAACTATCGACAAATGGGGTTTGGGATATTCACCTGACGCCTGGCGGTCACTGATGGATCTTCTAAAAAAGCAGAAGTTCGATGTAGAAACTATGAAAGACGCAGGACTGGTGGCAGAGTCGGAGCATTCCACATACGACAGATTCCGCAACCGTGCTATGTTTCCGATTCAGGATGTGCTGGGAAGAGTGATAGGCTTTGGTGCCAGATTACTTAATAATGATAAAAAGCAGGCAAAGTATCTAAACTCGCCTCAGAGCCTTGTTTACGATAAATCGAAAGTAATATACGGCATGAATTTCGCGAAAAATGAGATTCGTTCGCAGGGTCATGCCATCATGACCGAAGGCTATATGGATGTGATTAGTTTGCACCAGGCGGGATTCGAGACAGCGGTGGCTTCAAGTGGTACAGCACTTACGACTGAGCAACTGGAAGTGCTTTATAGGTATTGCCAGAAGGTGTATTTGTGCTATGATGGTGATAGAGCCGGTGTGGCAGCAGCCGAAAAAGCGATTGAACTTGCAATTAAAGCCTTTTATGAAGTATACGTAATTCGCTTGCCCGAAGGTGAAGACCCGGATAGTATAGTTACCAAAAGGGGAAATAAAGTCTTTAGTGCTTACATGGATGATGCCGAGGATTTCCTTAGCTTCAAGGTAGCACTATATGAAGAGAGAGAAGAATTGAAAAATCCTGCGGGCAAGGCACGTGCGGCCCGCGAAATAATGAAGTTGATAATGATGATTCCGGATAGATTACAGCATGATGAGTATATTAAAATGCTGGCTGATAAATTGCAGTTTAGCTCGGAGCAACTGAAGAGTTTATATAAAGAAAAGACTACTCTTGAGAGAAAAAATGAATCTAAAGCTATTAATGAAGAAATTAGACGGGATAGTTCGGAACAGCTGATCGAAGACAGAAGAGAGAAGATAGTCGCCAAACAGCAGACTAGAATGAAGGAAGAGGAAAAAGTGCTGGTGACATTGGCTATAGCCAAGAGTGAGGCTTTGGAAGCTATGATCAACATTTTCGAAATTAGCGATGATGATTTCAAGAGTGATGAAGGAAAACGACTTTTTGGTATAATTCTTGAGTATTATAATCCTGAGAAAGATATGCTTACTTTGCTGCTAGATAGCGATGAAATAAGCAAGGAAGACAAAAGCTTTTTTGCAGATATACCAATGAAAATGGAGCAGGATAGTCCGAACTGGAAGAAGTTTTCGAGTGCCCAAGAGGAAGGTGATTACAATAGGATGATCAAGGATTCGCTTTATAAGATGGAGTCTGAATTGATTTTGATGCAGAAAAATGATATTATGTCGACATTGAAATCTGCTAAAGGTTTTCAGGAGCAGATTAACCTGAACAAAATGATTGTAGAATTAGACAATAAAATGGCAGAACTAAAAACGAGATTTGATATTAGTCAATGAAGCAATTTAACAAAAATATTGAACTGAGGAAGATAGTTAGTTGGACTTGGAAGATAGTTTCATCGAAGGCTTTTATTGGTAGTTTGCTTTTTGCTGTTTCTCTTTGGACATACACTAAATTGAACGAACCATATAATGAATATGTACGCGTGCCTTTCAGTGTTATCTTACCGGAGAATCGGGCAATTGAAAAAGTGCTGCCACAAACGGTTACCGTTAAGGTGAAAGGTTCAGGCTGGGATTTGTTCAATTTGTATACATTCAACACTGCTGCCAAATGTCAAATTGATTTTTCGGACATCTCGATAGAAGATAGTTTGATGACAATTGACAGAAATGAGCTAATGTCGGGATTGCAGCAATTTCAGCAATGCGAACCTATCGATATTTTGCCAGAATCGATGGATTTGCTTACGGGAAGGATCGAATCGCGGGAGATAGAAGTTATCCCTGATGTAGTGGTAAATACGCGCGATGGGTTTATGCTTATTGGGGATGTATTGCCCGAGCCTGCCAGGATCAACATCTCCGGCAATGAAAAAGCTATTATGAAGATAGATCGCTGGAGAACCGAATCGATTGTAATCGAAGATGTCTATCAAGATGAAACTCGCCGAGTGGAGTTGCTCGATAGTTTGGAGAATGTAATTAAATTTGATCAGCCCGATGTCTTGATTTCTTTGAATATCGAACAGGAGGCTGAGATTACGATAGAGGATATACCAATATCTATCCGCGGTGGCTCGCTGCCCAAGAATTATAAAATTATTCCTGGGATTGTCAATGTTTCTTTGCGAGGCGGAGTAGATCAACTCGCGGAGTTTCCAACCGAAAAGATAGCTGCTTATATTAATTTTATTGATGTGATCAATGACTCGACAGGGGTTGCCATCCCACAGATTACGGGAGTGGAAGGTGTTACGCTTTTAGAACAAAATCCACGTTTTGTTCGCGTAGTGAAATCACTCTCTACAGCACAAGATTTACCCGTTGTTTTCTAAATAATTCCTTCGCTTAAAATTAACAAATCCATTTGCGAATTTATCTATTTTTCGTATTTTTGCGGTGCTTCCTTAGCTCAGTTGGCTAGAGCAACAGACTCTTAATCTGTGGGCCGTGGGTTCGAGCCCCACAGGAAGCACTCCATAAAAATCAAGGACTTACAGCATTTGCTTTAAGTCCTTTTTTTTACATAGTTTTATTAATAGAAAAAGGAAATATGAAAAGTAAAAATTATATTATTCTGCAATAATATACTGACTTGCCTAACTTTCTATAGAAAGTATGAAATATTTGATCAGATAATGAGATAGTTAAAAATTAACATTAGCTTTTTCATTTTTCAACATCCAATCCAAAATCTCTTCAGTCAGCTTACCGGAATTATCCATTCGCGGTACTTTGTGTTGTCCGCCCAGCTTACCTTTTGATGCCATCCAATCGCGGTAGGCACCTGGTTTCAGCCGAATAATCTTAGGCATTAGCATACTTAAATCATCTCGGCGATGAGCTTCATAGTCGGCGTTTGCCTTGCAGAGTTTTTCATCGATCGCCCTGGCGAAACTCTCGCTGCCGGCATCTCCTTTATATTCGATTAAATACTGATGATAGCCTACGTCGTCGCTTTTTTCAGGAAAAATCGGACCCACATGGAAGTCATTTACTTGCAAATTGAGTTCCATAGCCGCAGTGGATACTGCGTTTTCTATTTCTTCGCTGATTAAGTGTTCGCCGAAAGCTGATAGAAAGTACTTAGTGCGACCCGTAAAGCGTATAAGTGGTGGGTCAAGCGACTCGAAGCAAATTGTATCTCCAATTAGATAAGACCAAAGTCCTGAACATGTCGTCATTACCAGTGCATATTGCTCACCCACTACTGCATTTTTGATAGTGTGCCTGGTAGGATTTTCATTTTCTAATTCATGAACAGGAACAAACTCGTGGAAAACATTGTGACCCAGCATCAGGCGAAGTTTATTGTATTTAAGATCTTCGAATGAAATGAAACCTTCCGAGGCAGGGTAGGTCTCGAGGAAAGTGACATAACTGCCATCGAATTCATTTTCGAAAGCTTTCCTGTATGGTTCAAACTTGATACCACCATGGATGATCAGTTTCAAACCAGGCCAGATCTCAGCAATTCGTTCCTTACCGCTTTGCTTTTTGGCTTCTGCCAATAATAGCAGCACCCAGGATGGCACTCCGCTTATGCCTGTGATATTAATTTTTAATGCTTCGCCAACCATTACTTCAAGCTTTCGTTCCCAATCTGACATCAAAGCAATTTCTTTCGGAGGAAGGGTAAATCGTTTAAGCCAGCCGGGAGCTTCATTGGATACGATTCCGCTTAAATCACCGGAATAAATATTCGGAGCAAGTTCATTCAGATTCGTGCTTCCGCCAAGGAATAAGAACTTACCATCATAAAGCTTGGCTTGGGGGTTCAATTCGTAGAATCTCCCCTGCAGAGTAAGTGCCGCTTTTTGATTTGATTTTAGCATATCCATGCTAAGCGGAAGATATTTAGTGTCGCCGGTAGTCGTACCTGAGGATAAACCAAAGTAAGGAATTCTTTCAGGCCATGAATTACCACCTGTATGAGGAAATGATTCCTTCCAATACTTCTGCCAGAAGTCTTCGTAGTTGCGAATCGGCACTCGCGATTGAAAATCTTCAATTGTTCTTATTGAAGAAAAACCGTGGTCTTTACCGAATTTCGTGTTAGATGCTTTTTTGACTAATTCTAATAAAGTTTTTTCCTGAGATAGTCGTGGATCAAGCTGCTCCAGTTTCTTTAGCAGCTGTCTGGAATATTTAGAAATAAACAAATCAGGAATATTATTAAACATCTTCTATCCTATTTCAGAGTTAATCTTTTGTAGGCATTTTTCTTCCAGGTTTCCAGCTTCAATGGTAACTGAATATACTCACCTTTCATCCACATTTCGATGTGATCAAGGGAATTTTCGCTCATTACCCAGCCGTCATTACCACCAAGTAGCAGAAAGTAATTCTCGTCTACATCGTTCATGAGGGAAACGTGACGAGATGCGGCACCATATGTAGTTTGGTGCTGTTCATCTGTTAGACTGGCACTGGTCTTGAGTACAGTAGAAGCAAAACCGCGAGCAGGAAATTCTGCGTAATGATACTTACTGCCCAGCACAGGGATATTGCCCAGAATATGCTGTATGCGAAGCCTGTGGAATTCGCCCCAATTGTCGAAATCATCATAGACTTCTGTACTTTTCATAAAAGCACTTTTAATATTTTTTTTAAGTCTTTGTGGGTCGGTTTCCTTTAAATCATTTAGAATAAGCGTATGTATCTTGTCAGATCTAAGGAAGAAAGAAACAAATGCTTCGCCGTATTCTTCCAAGTAAAAGTCGCTGACAATATAAAATGCCATAAGCTGATATATCAATGCACCCTTGCTGCTTGCAGCATAGGATCCATTCCAACCAATCAGCTCACTAAGTGCTTCTTTATCAATGAATTCAAGTGAATCCTTAATATTAAGAGATTTAATCTTTTTTACAAAGAACTTCTTCATATTATTACTGCTGATGGAATATGCATCCATCTGTATTTTGCGAATATCTTCCATATCAAGTGGTGCATTTCTTTCAATCAGTTTGCTAATTCTCTGAACGCGGTCATTAGAAGAAAAGGCATAACCAATCGGAGGATCTGTCCTTACGGGAATATTATTTGCAGAAACCAGATATGCATTCTTAGGATAATAGATTGAAGGCAGATCAACCGGAGTATAAAAGTCGCTCCATTCTCTGTCTGTTCTCTCCATTGATTGGAATAAGCGTTCGCGATTTCCTTTGTCACGCTTCGGCAAGCGAGCTCCGGCTACCTGACCAATTCCACCATCGTTATCTACAAAAATGAAAGTTTGCCCGGAAACTGCATAAGTAGCAAAAGCATCACGAAATTCTTCCCAATTCGTAGCTTGATTGGATTTATAAAAAGCAGTGTATTCATCGGAAACATAGTGTCCAACCCACTTGAAAGCCGCTTTTGTGCCTTCATCGAACTCCAATACAGGTGAATCAGAGATTACCGGTCCATAAGGTGATGATCTGATTATTTCTTCGGAATCCGACCACAAACGATTTCTTATGACGATTGTTTCTTCGACCAAAAGGCTATCTGGATAGTCGTTAATATCAATCAGTGAGCTGGATGCTGAACGCATATTTGTGCCACCCCAGGCTGCATAGTTGCTTCTTCCGAGAGCAATAAAAGGTAATCCAGGTAGTGTCATGCCTACCACATGGAAAGAAGGACATTTATATCCTACAAGCATCCATAGGTTTGGAACTGTGATTCCAACGTGAGGATCGTTTGCAATGAAGCCTGCACCCATTTCTGAATATTCAGGAGTGACAGCAAAAGAGTTCGATCCAGATCGAGAGAAATCCATAATTGGAGAGTGCTGCAAAGAAACCATATTCCCAGCAGGATAGCTGGAATCAGATCTCATATCTTGCTCGTTAATTCTATCCCAGAATCGATCCCACTCAGGTTCTTTCATGAGTGAAATATAACTGAACCAGTTACCAACGTTTACATCGAGGGAGTAGAGTCTGTTCATGGTGATCAGATCTCGAAGAGTCCAAACTTCCGGTTCCAGACCAAGTACGTGGAACTCGTGGGGAAGTTCATTTTGGCGGCTAACGTAGAAGTTCATACCTTCCACAAACCATGTCATCCACATGCGAGTATCTTCAGGCATTTGAGTTATAATCGAATCCACGGCACGGTCCAGATCCAATATTCTAATTGTTAGGTCAATATCACTGGTGAAAGGCCCGGCGATTTCGGATATCCGGCCTTGCACGATACGTTTGAAAAGTGCCATTTCTGCCCAGCGGAGATGGGCGTGGGTCATGCCAAGGGCGAAAGCACAAGATGAATCGCTTTCAGCATCTATGAAAGGAGTTTGATACTTATCCCAATATACATTGATTTCTTCATCAAAGGGAAGGTCATCAGTAGGAAAGACAGCGAGTCTTTCATCAATAGTCGTTGTTTCCGGAAGCGGTGTAAACACAGAGCACTGTGTTAGAAATAGAAGTGCCAGGATAGAAAACCCCAGCACTATAAATAGTGTTTTTTTCATTTGTCAATCAGATAATATTAATTTTTTCTCATCCGACGTTATGGTTACACAAATATTTCTTTAATAGGAAGATAGGAAGACTGGACCATAGCTAAGAGGTTAAGGAAATCGAGGTAAGGGGTAGGAAGTAAAAAAGAAAAGGGCTTTGAAGCCCTTTTATTATTTAACAAAGTTGTAGTAGAAGCTGAGACCGATATTGAGCGAAGCCGGATTCATCTTCCAGAAGTTCCCTTTATTATCAAAGTCTCCAACAAATGGGACTTTATTGATTTCGCTAATATGGTAACCACCCATAATATCCAAAGTCAGCATCATATCGCGGTTGTTGATTATATTAATCATGCCGCCAATTACTAATTCAGTACTTGATTCAACATAATCGGTTGGAATATCAATTTCACTGCCAATGTCAGGATCTATAGTACCAATCATCGGAGTGCCAAAATTGACACCTATTACAAATCCACTGACATAGAACCGAGGGCTTACATTGAAGTATGGAACATTTAATTCGGTTACAGCATTTTCATCGTTATGCGGATAAACACCAAACGAGTTGTTGGCATATTTAAAATTCAGCATAAAACCAATACCATGAGTGAATTGGAGGAAGTTACTCACACCGATATCACCCAATCCGGAAAATAAAACTTTGTTTTTGTAGCCATCTTGCTCTGTGGTATTAATACCGGCACCGGTACTAAATCCAAAACCAATCCCATAGAGCATACCATCTTTTTCTTCTTCAACAGTTTCATCATCAGTTGCAACAGGAGCAACTTCTTCGGACGAAGAAGAGGAAAACGGAGGTGGGAATGGTTCGTATTCTTGAGCATAGAGGCAGCCAGAAGCAAACAAAGCCAGCAATATAACTATGATCTTTTTCATTTATTCCCTTAATAGAAATTAAATAAGACACGCCAAAATATCATAATTTTGTGGGAATGCCCACTATATGATATATTGATTAGTTTTAAGTAATAAATATAAAAATTCTTGAGTACTATTAAGCAAATTCTTATATTTGTTTTGTTCTGTTGCTGGAGTTTTAAGTTAATATAATATTCTAAAAAACAAAATTAAATAATTTTTAAAGGTAGAATTATGAAAAATCTAAAAGCTTTGAAAATAGCTTGTATTAGTATATTTGCTGCATTAACTCTTTCTGCTTGTTCAATTACTATGCCGGTATGTGCTACTTCCAATCCGGTGGGATCAAAAGTAGGCGAAGCATCGGGATCGATGATTATTGGTTTGTTTTTCGACCAAGATGCAAGTATCAGAAAAGCTGCCATTAACGGAAATATCACGAAAATCTCAACAGTTGACATCAAAACATTTATGGTTGCTCCGTTCTTTGTTCAATACACTACTATCGTAACTGGTGAATAGGTTATAATTTGAATCAATAATTCGGAGAAATTATGAATTGGAAAAAAATACTTAGCCTATTCCTCCTGACATCATTTTTGGCGATTACTGTCAGTGCGTGTTCCTTTACTTTTCCTAAGAATGCTACAGGCAATCCTTTAGGCCCGAAAGTAGGAGTATCAAGCGCAAGTGTGATCTTTGGACTTGCCTTCGATCAGGATGCAAGCATTGTGGCTGCAGCCAAAGAAGGTGGAATAACTGAAATTGCAACCGTAGAATACAGATACCAGGATGTACTTGGCATATTTGAGATGCATACCTGTATTGTAACCGGTAAATAGTTTGTTTTATTGTTTGATGAGTCTTCGATAGCAAATCGGAGACTCTCTATTTTTTTATGATGAAGATTATACTAATATTTTGTGCTGCATTAGCTTTTGTTTCTTGCAGTGGCGGTTCCGATAAAGTAATTAAGTACGGATTCGAAGAAGAAATTATCCTCGCTAACGGTGAAAACGAAATAGCATTGACTGAAGAACTGACCAATGAATATCTTGAAAAATGTGTTCCGTCGGATGCCATAATTCCGATCAACAAAGCGTTCAGGGGCGAAAACATTTTCTATATCGGATTAGCGGTGATGTCGGGCAATGACAAGATCAAGAATCAGATCGAATCTGATTCGACCTTTACTTTGATCAAATCAAAAGAAATCACAATAGATGATTGCTCGGCAATAACTTTTCTGCTGGAAAGTAGCAATATTTACTTAAATTGCATTCATTACAAAGTAGCATCAACTAATTCTTCTTTTTGGATAGTGGAGCAGCTGGACGACATTGCATCGGCCGAGAGTAATTTCGAGAATGATATTCTTAAGAACAAAATAAAAAGATTCATTGATGAGTAAAGCAATAATATTTTTCGCAGCAATTGCTCTTGCCATGCTGGTTTCTTGCTCGGGTTATAAGATCGAATCATTTTATATCGGGCAGGGCAATATGCAATTTTTCATTCCGCCATACGAAATGGAAGGCGATCAAAATGATGCGTTTCTTGACTTTACCTGTCGTAGCGGAGACATCCCGAACTCTGATGTCATCCTTAATTTCTCTGTGTTTTTCGATGAAGATAATGCTATCAATGAAATACAGAGTGCTTCCATGGTCATGAACAATAAGAAACACTATGTGGATTCCCTGCAAAAGCTTTATGTGGATTTTGTTGATAATAAAATAAGATATACCTGCAGGATAACCCGCACAGCATTCATAGAATTCTTTGATTCTGAAGCACCTGATTTCGTGGTGGTGGCTGCCGAACAGGAAATTATATTTGCTGCCGGTTCTGATTATGAAGAAGCAAAGCAATTGATCAGAAAACAAATCTTGCCGCAATTAAAGAATTGAGAAGAAACAGGCTATATCAATACCTTGAAGAACCAAGTTCTCCCTTGCGATTCTACCTTCAGAATATAGCATCCTGAATTCATGCCATAACCGCTCAGCGATTTAGTATATACGTTGCTTCCTTTTCTAATCCAGTTCTCAGAGAATACTTCTATGCCCAATAGATCAAACAAACTGATTCGGGCAGTTATCTCATTGCCAAAATACACTCTGATCATTTCCTTGCGTGCAAAGTACTTCGGTTTCTTATCGGCATTAGAGCTCTCTACATTTGTAAATGGAACTGATACGTCAATACCTTCGCCGATTTTGCCAATTCCAGTAAATACTTCCTCGTCTTGTATTACATTGGCAATAGTAATTCGGTCAGGTCGCTGGCGGTTACCTTCTTCATTTTTTATCGATACATGAACTACGTTTTTACCAAGTTCAGCTTGGTATGTTGAGTAAAGATAATCGCCCGATAAGAACTCCCAGCCGTCGCCTGCATCTTCGTAGTGACGGCCTTCGGCGTAGCCGCTTTCATCCAGGCGAATGTAGAGATATAGGGTATCCAGGAAGTTTCTGTTAGTGGATTCAACCAGATTGCTACCAGGAATAATTGCACCTCCGCGAATTTTCACAACTGGTAGTGAATTGTTATTTTCTCGATCTTTGTCTACTAAATAAAATCTGTTCCATATGCCGACAGGTTCATTTTTTTCATACATATCGTCTTCGTATAGATGAGAATCTATCAATAAATCGGAACCAAGCAAAAATATCTGTTCTTCGTCTCTTAATCTGGGATCAGTGGGATCGGCAAATAATGCCGGCCAAAGAATTGGAGTTCCGTTTCTGTAAGTTTCGTATGCCAGAGTGTAGATGTACGGAAGGATCTTGTACCTACGCTCAATAGCAGTTCTAGAGATCTCAAGGGTAACCTCGCCGAAGTACCATGGTTCTTGAGGATTAGCTGTATTGGCGGAATGGACACGACAGAAAGGATAGAATGCACCAATGCCAATCCATCTTCTGTATATTTTAGGGGAAGTATAGCCTGAATATCCTCCAATATCAGCTCCGGATATTGGAGTACCCGACATGCTCAGATTTGAAATCATGTTTACGCTCCAGCGGAGATTCTCCCAAGTGGAATAGATGTCTCCGGTCCAGGAATTTGCATATCTCTGACCGCCGATGAAATTAGACCTGGCAAAGACAGCCGGTCTTTTGTTGGGTTCGGCTTTGAGCATGGCATTATAAGTAGCCTTTGCACTTAGCATACCATAGATATTGTGATATTGTGCATGATCGCCAGGTGGAAGTTTGCCGCCGCCCTGGTGATAGGAATTCTTATGCATTGTTGTATTCACTCCATCGAATACAGAAGGTTCGTTCATGTCCAGGCAGATTCCATCCAGTTTGTTGTCACTGATGAAACCATGAAGCTGATCGTGCCACCAAGCGCGAGCAATAGGCATTGTGAAGTCAGGGAAAACACAACCACCTGCCCAGGCTCTTCCAATATAAGGTTTTAACTTGGTGGAGTCGAGCACCCAAATCCCTAATTTATTCCCGGAAATAAAAGGCTCGTAAGTAAAGTCCTGGAGAATACTTGGATTTATCATCCAAAAAGACTTGTAATCCTCGCTTCTTAAATAATCAGTTAATCCTTTAGGATCAGGAAAGTGCGGCTGATAGAAAGTAAAATTCTTGAATT
>MDTD01108620.1_pt1 | contig 12712 bp, 12 predicted proteins | sample 811221 | NCBI WGS metagenome assembly MDTD01 (sample SAMN05326646, study PRJNA326480) | marine metagenome | isolation source: seawater | place: Pacific Ocean: South West | collected 2011 | reverse complement strand
GTCACCGTGCTGGATGACGGCCTTTTGGCGTGGATCTATCTCTATAGCGGGTCGGCGAATGGTGCGGATGCGTTGAGTAATATTCCCTGCGTCCCCGATGGGGATTGGGTGACTTGGAGGCTGGGTGGATGACTCGTCTTTTTATTGGAATCGAGATGCCAGATTGGGTGTCAGAGGAACTCGGTCGTTTAAGCGGTGGCATTCCCGGAGCCCGGTGGGCGTCATCTGAAAATCACCATTTAACCCTGCGCTTTATTGGTGATGTAGATGGCTTTCAATACGACCAGATCGAGTCTGCATTGTCTGGCTTGGTAGGTGAGTCGTTCACGCTTTCCGTGCAGGGTGTTGGCCACTTTCCACCCCGTGGCGAGGCGAAGATTCTTTGGGCTGGAGTTGAGGATAATGAGTTCTTGTATAGGCTTCAGAGACGGGTTGAGCGTACGATCGTTCGCTTGAAGCATCGTCCCGATAGTCGGAAATGGCACCCCCACGTGACCCTGGCGAGATTGGGGGGCGGAGGCGGACATAGGGTTCAATCCTTTCTCCAAACACATTCAATGCTCAAGCTCGAACCCTTTTTAGTGACGTCGTTTCAACTCTACGAAAGCCACCTGCATCCATCGGGTTCTCGTTATGAGGTTCTGAATTCGTATCCGCTCTCCGGCTAACCGTTCTTGGTTATGAGAAATGGACCAACGGCCAGGGCATCCATGTCCGTCGTGAAGAAACATTTGAGTGCGTCTGCTACCGAATTCACGATGGGCTCGCCACGGATGTTAAAGCTCGTGTTGAGCACAACCGGAACACCGGTTTTGCGGCCAAAGGAATCGATGAGGCTCCAATATAGAGGGCTCACATCCTTGTCGACCGTTTGAACCCGAGCGCCATCATCCACATGCGTAATCGCGGGGAGGACATCCAGTTTATCCTCGCGTGTTTTATAGACGTGGAGCATGTACGGACTCGGTGTGTCATCTTCAAAGAAATCGCCGCACCGCTCCTTCAAAACAGACGGAGCAAAGGGACGAAAGCCTTCTCTGAATTTCACGCGTGCATTCAGGGTGTCTTTCATATCCTCTCGACGCGGATCGGCTAGGATGGAGCGATGCCCAAGTGCTCGCGGCCCTAGTTCAGCCGCTCCTTGGAACCAGCCGAGTATGTGTCCTTCAGCCAGTAGCTCGGCAGCATCCTCAGCGATATTCTCGCTTCGCCGGTAGCCTACGCCAGCCTTGCTTAGTTCGGCTTCGATCATTTCATCACTGAAGGAGGGACCGTGGTAGTCGCTTGCTGGGTAGGATGTGCGAGGTGCATTTTCAAGGACATAGTTGGCGTAGAGGGCGGCTCCTAGACTTGTGCCGCCGTCTCCCGAGGCGGGCATGAAGTAGACCTCGTCAAAGCCACTTTCGTTTAAAATGCGTGTGTTTGCGACGCAGTTCAGTACAACCCCACCCGACATACATAGCCGCGTTTCGCCGGTGAGTTCCTTGGCGCGCTTTGCAAGATGCAGCATCGCTTCTTCAGTGACTTGCTGCAGACTAGCCGCGATGTCTTGATGGCGTTCGTCAATCGGGCCCTCTCGATGGCGCTCGGGCCCAAGAAGTTCGACGAGCTTTTGCGAGTACCGACGGGGGCGGTTCAGCATGAACTCGAAGTAAGAGAGGTCGAGTTCAAAACCTTGGTCGTTCAGTGTGATCATGTCCCGGATGGCGTCATAGTAAGTCGGCTCGCCGTAGCTCGCGAGGCCCATGACCTTTCCCTCCCCGTTATTGGCGCGAAACCCGAGGTATTGGGTGAAGGCTGCGTATAGGGAACCAATCGAATGCGGAAATTCGACTTCGCGAATCAGTTCGATGGTGTTGCCCTCGGCGCGGCTAATGGTGGTGCTTGCACGCTCGCCATAGCCATCAATGGTCAACACGGCGGCCGAATCGAAGTTAGATAGGAAGTATGCACCAGCTGCATGGCAGGCATGGTGATTCAAGAAATCAATGGTCAGGGATGCTCCCGAGCGCATGCTTAGCACCTGCTGGAGTCGCTCGACACGATCACCGTCAAAGTGACGCATGAGATGCGAGGGGACCGAGTATAGGTACTCCATATGGTCTCTTGGCGTGCCCGTTAACCGCCAGTTGGAAGGCTCAAGATGCCTTCCGGGATTCCAAAAAAACGCAACGCGATCAATCTGCTCAAGAGTGATGTCCGCACTTGATAGACACGCCTGAATGGCGTTCGCGGGAAACGCCGCGTCGTGCTTCTTTCGGGTAAAACGTTCCTCAAGGACGGCACATTGGATTTCCCCGTCCACCAAAAGGGCCGCGGCAGAGTCGATCGAAAAATTGATTCCTAATATCTTCATTCCGGGCCATCGTAGGCCTACACCTCGCTGGTGACAAGCGAGGGCGGTCACGAGGTAGCGATGGTTAAGCGATTAATGATGGGTTTGGTACTTCTTCTCGCCACGCCGGCGTGGGCTGTAGAGGCCCCTGAAAAAACGCGTGTTGAGTGGGTAAGACGCGGTACGACAGGACCTGTAAAGGTGACTGGTACCAAGACCGGCGGTCGGCATGCAGAGGCTAATCGAGACCTGCAAAAGGTCGCGAATATTCTCGACGGAATCAGAACAACCGAGCGTTTCGTTCTTTGGCAGCGTATCGCTTGGACCGATGGTCGGTTGGCTGTTGAGGCAGTTGCGAAGACAGCATCGATGGCAAATGCGGCGACTCTTGCACTGCGTCGATTCTTTCCCGACTACGGAAGCGCTGGTACCGGGATTAAACAGTTGAGGGGGTACCCAGGTTACGCTTGGAGAATCGTGGCGCAGCTTTACCCAAAACAGGCGTCGAAACGCCCTTGAAGGCGCTTGTATTCATAGGGCAGCAGATGCTCCTTTTCTTGCTCGTGGGAGGAGTTGCTCTCGCCTTGGGCTGGTTGTCGCGCTTCTTGTATGTGGTCCTTCTTCCCGGTATTGCTCTGGGCGTCATCGCCGGTGCGATTACCGGCTTCTTTGGACTGATTTCAGGCTCTTGGACGCCTCTCGTACAGAGGCTCTCTCTCGGCCTGGCGGTCTTGCTGGGTTTTTTGCTCCTGGCGACCATGGATGATGTGCACCACGTGGATGTGTTTCGTACCCAGGTAGCTCTGACTGTGTATGCGGACTCGGGGGCCGATGGATCTCCGCTGTCGGAAGAGGAACTGGATTTCTTCGCACGTGGCGCCGATGAGGTCCTGAAAACAAATATGGAAGCGTCAGTCGGCTTCAGTGGACCCGTGGCCAGGTGGCTTCACCGAATGGATGGAGGAATCCGCACGTTCGGCTCGTGGGAGCGTCGCCGGGTCATCCCTGTCGGTCGAACTCTATCGATTCTATTTCTCCTCTTCGACCTTTCTGTAAGCGTTTGGTTCGGAATGAGAGTGCTCTCAAGAATTCGCGCCAACAGCCATCTCGAACAGAAAGAGGAAACCTTAGAGAGGAATGCTCCAAATCTCGAGAACGAAGGCGGCAACGAGGAGCGTTCCGCAGGCTAGGGCAACCCACTTAGCTTGATTAAACGATTCGCGAGTCACATCGACCACGTCGGGCCTGGGCTCGGAGCGGGGACTTGTTTCGGTCGCTCTCGGCTTAGAGGTTGTTTCCTTTGCCTTTTTCTCAGGGGCTGTATCAGGGCCATCAGCCTCGGCTTTGAGCGCCTTTAATCGGCGTTTGACTGCACGTCCAAGAGCCGTTGCGTCCCGCTCCTCATCCTCTAGGGGAAACGCATCAAGGGCGTCGGCGACATCTTTGAAGCCCTCTGGGGCCTGCAAGGCATCTAAGTATGAATCCAATTCCGCTGGCCAACGATTGGTGAATCGCTGGGCCAGTGTGGCTAAAGGCCGAAGGTCGGTCTGAGCGGCACCCTCGGTGCCGAAGCCTAGAATGGAGACACTTCCATCCGGTCCAAGCATGATGGAGCCTTCGTTGAGTCGCCCGTGAATGATCGGAGGTGTTGCCTCCAAACCATGTTTCAGACTCGACAGGATGGCATGGAGGAGATGCGCTGATTGTTTGGGATTGAGTTTGAAGCCATCGCCGCGGCGTGGCATCTGGTCGAGGCTTAAGCCGTCGATCAGCGGCATCGTGATGTAGGGCCTGTCGTCGATGGTTCCCGTCTCGATGATTCGAACGACACCATGCCCCTGAATCGTCATTGCGGCTCGAGATCGTTCAATGAAGGCCCGACGCTCAAAATCATCGGCTGCAACCTGGACATGAAGAACCTTGAGCGCGAACTCCTGATCGTCGCCTTCTTTACGAGCTCTATAGACAGTGGAGCGTAGACCTTCCCCGAGGATCTCGAGGAGGTGGAAGGGACCAAAGCCGGAGAGGACGCTAGACATAGACCCTCATTGGATGAGCGTCTTGATGATCGGTCAACTTTTGCGGTGAGTGGCAGCGAGCCGCTTGACGACGATAACCATGAAGGCTAGCCCACCGAATCCTTCCACGAAATTGGCGAACATAGAGGCTGCAAAGACCCACTCCGGCGTGTCTTCAAAGCTGGGTACAAAGCTAGGTATCAGAACGTATACCAGCACGATGAGTACGATGAGCTTTGCTAAAGCGGCAAGGAGTGGAAATACCGATTGTCCGCAAGCCTGCAAGACGTACATGCTAATCAAAATCAAGGCAAAGGCGACCAGACCGGGAGCCGTCCAGGAAAAGTAGAGTCCTGCAATGGGTAGGTCGTTTTCGTTCTGCATGAACAAGTTGCCCAAGACGTCGCCAGCGAGATGGAGAAATGCCCATCCTGCAAGGCTGTAAATGAGTGCCCATCGCAGCGCGACTCGAGCCGTCTCTCGAATTCGATCAAAGCGACCTGCACCTAGGTTTTGCCCGGCCATAGCGCCAGCCCCTGCGGCGAGGGCCACCAGCGGGAGTAACACTTGTTGAAAGACCCGAAAACCACCCCCGGCCGTTGAGGTGTAAATCGGGTCATGGGGCCTCATCGCGGCGAGGACGATTCCCAGTACGGCCGAGATCAAAAAGAACTGAACCCCCGCCGGCAAGCCACGGGTCAGAAGGTGATGAGCGAGTTCTCTGGAGAAGGTTGGCTTTGTCCAGCGTAGCCGCCGTTCTCCTCCTCCTTGGGTGGAGAAAAGACGCATGTAGAGCAGTTGAGCAATGATTTGAGCGATCACGGTGGCCCAAGCAGCGCCAGCTAGGCCCCACGCCGGGAAGGGACCGATACCAAAAATGAGTAACGGATCGAGGGTGAGATTGATGGTGACAGATAGAGCAACCAACTTCATCGGTGTCTTGAAATCACCAGCGGCACGCAGTGAGTTACTGAACACAATCAGCATCACTTGGCTGAAGAAAGTCAGTGAGTTGACTTCGAAATACTCGACGCCAAGCCGGTGTACTTCCGGGTCCTGTGTAAAAACACTTACATAAAAATCTGCTGTTAGGTACGCCACAAGGGCTGCGCATGCACCGATACACATGGCGACGATCGTATAGCTAGTGAACGCACCTCGTGCGCGTTCGATCCTGCCTGCACCGTAGTCCTGACTGACGGTTGCAAGCGCAGTAGCGGCCACAACCTGACTAATGGCCAGCATAAGAAAGAAGGCCTGAAAAGAAATGGCCAATCCTGCCACGGCCTCGTCGCTGATTGCTCGAACAAAGAGAAGATCGACGATGGCGTAGAGGGATTGAAGCAGGAGAGACACCATGAACGGCCACGCGAGCGCGATCAAGTGTTTCGATACGTTGCCTCTCGTCAGATCTCGTTCGATGGTGCCTTCCTCAGGTGTGCCCCGGTCGTAGCGTTGAACAGTGCTTCTACGGCCTTCGAGACTCAACGTCCAGTGCGACCAAGCTAAACGCCCGCTACCGACCTTGCGTGAGACTGCGATTTGGGGAATCCTGCACGCTTTCGAGAAGTAGTCCCAGATACACTCGACCTGTGGGTTACTCCATGCTAGGGAATGCTTATGGAACGCTTACGTAGCAAGGTTGACACCTCTTCCGAGGCCTTCGCCAAGAATCGGGACGCGATGGAAGGTCTCGTAAGTACGTTTCGAGAACGCACTGCGCTGAATCAGCAAGGTGGACGTGGCCGCGAGCGGCAACGAGAACTCGGCAAGATGTTTGTGCGGGAACGCATCGACCTCTTGATCGACAAGGGAACGCCTTTCCTTGAACTGAGTGGACTCGCCGCATGGGACATGTATGAAGGCTCTGCGCCTGGCGGCGGTATCGTTACCGGTGTCGGTTATATTGAGGGTGTCGAATGCATGATCGTAGCGAACGATGCTTCGGTGAAAGGGGGGACCTATTTCCCGATCACGGTGAAGAAGCATATTCGAGCACAAGAAATCGCGCGGCAGAATAACCTTCCTTGCGTGTATTTGGTTGATTCTGGTGGGGCATTTTTGCCTATGCAATCGGATGTGTTCCCTGATCGAGATCACTTCGGCCGGATCTTCTACAACCAGGCACTGCTTTCTGGAGCGGGTGTTCCTCAAATAGCTGTTGTATTGGGTTCATGCACCGCTGGGGGCGCCTACGTGCCTGCCATGAGCGATGAGGCAGTCATCGTCAAAGAACAGGGCACAATCTTCCTGGGGGGACCTCCCTTGGTGAAGGCCGCCACAGGTGAGGTCGTCACGGCGGAGGACCTCGGTGGAGCTGATGTGCACACTCGTGTTTCGGGCGTCGCGGATCACTTTGCTTCCGACGATCGAGATGCCTTACGTCGGACGAGACAAATCGTCGCTACGCTTAATCGGAAAAAGGATGTCCAGTGCACACTCACTGCACCAGAGGAGCCGTCCTACGCACCGGAGGAACTCTACGGAGTGATCCCTTGCGATCGGCGCACACCATATGATGTCCGAGAGGTCATTGCTCGAATTGTCGACGGAAGTCGCTTTGCGGAATTTAAGGCTCGGTATGCGCCCACGATTGTGTGTGGATTTGCGCGAATTCACGGGTACCCAGTCGGCATTGTCGCCAACAATGGTGTTCTCTTTTCCGAATCTGCGCTGAAGGCGACACACTTCATTGAGCTTTGCTCATTGCGAAAAATACCGCTGGTCTTCCTACAGAATATTACTGGGTTCATGGTCGGCCGGGAGTATGAAAACGGTGGCATCGCCAAAGATGGTGCCAAAATGGTGCATGCCGTTGCGACCTCAAATGTTCCCCGATTTACTGTTGTTATCGGTGGAAGTTTCGGTGCCGGTAATTATGGCATGTGTGGCCGTGCGTATGACCCCCGATTTATGTGGTCATGGCCCAATTCTCGCATTTCCGTCATGGGTGGCGAGCAGGCTGCTGATGTCCTTGCGACAGTCAAAGAGGACCAACTGGCCAGAAAGGGCAAGTCATGGTCGGCCGATGAGAAGGCTGCTTATCGCCAGCCGATCTTGGATAAATACGAGGAAGAGGGGAGCCCGTACTATGCTACGGCACGGTTATGGGACGATGGGATCATCGACCCAAAGGACACTCGGAAGGTGTTGGCGCTTTCGATTTCCGCCAGTCTCAACGCCGAGATCCCTGATTGGCGACCCGGTATTTTCCGCATGTAGGAGCGCAATGTGAAAGGCCAGTATTCGTTATTAGATATCCGACGAGAAGGGGGCGTTGTTCACCTCTACTTCAATCGTCCAGAGGTGCATAACGCGTTCAATGGAGAGGTCATCGAGCAGATGATCGCCGCATTCCAGGAACTGGCAGATGACCCCGATGCACGGGTGATTGTGCTCGGTGGACACGGTAAGAGCTTTTGTGCCGGAGCCGACCTTAAGTGGATGATGTCGATGGCGATGTCGGGTGCGCAAGCAAACGGAGAAGACGCTAAAGTTTTAGGCTCTCTTTTCGAGGTGATAAATAGCAGCCCCAAGCCCGTGATTGCTCGTGTTCATGGCGCAGTGAGGGGAGGGGGACTCGGTATTGTCGCTGCATGCGATATCCCTGTTGCCACTGAGAATGTCACCTTTGCATTCACCGAAGTACGGCTAGGGTTAGCGCCTGCGGTCATCTCTCCGTTCTGCATCGCACGGATCGGTGCACCAGCAGCCAGAGAACTCTTCCTTACAGGTGCCAAATTCGATGCACACAGAGCGGAACGTCTGTCTCTAGTCCATCATGTGGCCAAGGATGAAGAAGCCTTGGATGCGCATATCTCCGAATTAGCAGCCAATATCGTAAAGGGAGGTCCCAATGCCCTGGCCGCATGTAAGCGCCTCGCGATGAATGTGGGCTCGATGGACGGAGCTGAAGCCTTTGAATACACATCGTCCATGATTGCAGGGTTACGTGGCAGTGACGAAGGAAAGGAGGGGATGAGCGCGTTCATGCAACGACGTAAGCCCTCATGGTGTGCCGAGTGAAGCGAGTATTAATCGCCAATCGCGGTGAAATTGCCGTTCGTATCGCCCGTGCTTGCCATGCTGATGGTTTAGAGACGGTGGCGGTCTATTCGGAGGCGGATAGGCAAGCCCTCCATGTTCAGACGTGCACGCGCGCGGTCTGTGTTGGAGAGGCTAGTGCGACGGAGAGCTACCTCCGCGTGGATGCAATCCTCGAAGCGGCTGCCCAGACAGGTGCCGATGCCATTCACCCAGGATACGGCTTCTTGAGTGAAAATGCCGCCTTTGCGCAGGCCGTCATCGATGCTGGCCTGACTTGGATAGGGCCGTCGCCTCAAGCCATTGATTCCATGGGGGATAAAATAACGGCCCGTGGAATGATGGAAGAGGCTGGTGTTCCGGTCGTTCCCGGTTTCCTTGTGGACGATAGTCTTGATGTCGCTAACCCCCCCATGGCCTTCCCCTGGCTCGTAAAAGCCTCGGCAGGAGGCGGCGGAAAGGGTATGCGTGTCGTAGACAATGCCGAAGCGTTTGAGGATGCATTGGCTGCTGCACAGCGAGAGGCATTAGCAGCGTTCTCAAACGATGCGGTCTACGTAGAAAAGTTCCTTATCGGTCCTCGTCACGTTGAAATACAAGTGTTCGGCGATACCCATGGAAACGTTGTTTTTCTCGGTGAGCGAGAGTGCTCGATTCAACGGCGGCACCAAAAGATCATTGAAGAGGCTCCTGCTCCAGGTGTGGATAAGGCGTTGCGAGAACGAATGGGAGCGGCTGCCGTTGCCGCGGCCAAGGCCGTGGACTACTGCGGTGCAGGCACGGTTGAATTTCTCTTGGATGCACGGGGCGATTTCTACTTCCTGGAAATGAATACACGCCTTCAGGTTGAACACCCGGTGACTGAGTGTGTCATGGGGGTCGATTTGGTTCGAGCCCAACTCGCCGTGGCGCGAGGCGGTAAGTTGCCCTGGACTCAGGAAGAACTGGAGCCCCGAGGGCATGCGGTCGAGGTAAGACTCTACGCAGAGGACCCGACGAGTGGATTCCTCCCTCAGACTGGTACGCTGCACCGATATCGTGTCCCCACAGGACCGGGATTGCGCCACGATGGTGGTGTGCGTGAAGGCGACGTCGTGAGTGTGCATTACGACCCTATGCTGGCGAAAATGATCGCATTTGGAGAAACGAGAGAACACGCGATCCAACGTCTGTCCGATGCGCTGAGCCGCTGGGTTGTGCACGGTGTGAAGACAAACATCGGATTCCTGCGGGATATTCTTGAACATCCCGAGTTCAAAGCAGGGAATACACATATTGCGTTTCTTGGAGAGCATTTTCCGACCGAAGCTATTCAGGCGCCTAAACCCACGATGGACGTTTGGATAGCCCTTGCTTTGGGTGCCTCGACCTCCGCGGCTGGTACCGTTTCATCCGGTGAAGGAAGTGCGCAGATTGGTGATTGGGTGTCGCCTTGGCAGGCAGTTGGTCCCTGGAGGAACGGACAATGAGTGGGACGTACCTAGGGCCGGAAGGCGCGATCACCGTAGAGAGCCGACGAGGGGCTGACGGTCAGGAACGTGTTCTCGTTGGAGATGACGAGCTTGTTGTCGATGTTCAGCGTTTCGATGATGGTGAAATGGCGATTACGCTATCTGACGGTCGAGTTATTCGTGCGGTTGTCACCCGCGAACGCGATTGTGCATGGGTCTCAGTGGGCGGGCAGATCTTCAGACTCCAAGAAGTCGAGGAAGGTGCGTCGGTGGAAGAGGACATGGGTTCGCTCGAGGCGCCGATGCCAGGAACGGTGTTGAAGGTCAACGTCGCCGTTGGAGACGACGTACAGGCGGGGCAGACGCTGCTTGTACTCGAAGCCATGAAGATGGAGCACGAGATTAAGGCGCCTACTGACGGCAAAGTGACCGCAATTGCGGCGGTAGAAGGTGCGATGGTGAATCCTGGAAAGAAGCTTGTGACGGTGGATGCGTGAGTAATTTTGTATCCATAACCGAGGTTGGCCCTCGAGATGGCTTACAGAATGAATCGGTGGTGATACCCACCGAGGCGAAGCTTACCTTCATTGCGGATTTGGAGGCTGCTGGGCTCAAACGAATGGAGGTTGCCAGCTTTGTTAATCCCGAACTGGTGCCTGCCATGGCGGACGCTGAGGCTGTTTTTGCGGGACTCACACCGGCTACGGACAAGCTACGAATCGGCTTAGTACCCAATGAGCGTGGGCTGGAGCGTGCGCTCAAGTCTGGCTGTAAGGCCATCGCAATATTCACGGCTGCGAGCGATGGCTTTTCGAATGCGAATATCAACATGAGCGTTGAGCAAAGCCTCAACCTTTTTGAGGACGTCGCGGCTAAAGCCCTCGAAAATGGCATGATGGTGCGTGGCTATGTGAGTACCATTTTTGAGTGTCCATACCACGGGCCTGTCGCCCCAGAACGTGTGCTTGAAGTGGCTCAGACGCTACTAGGGATGGGGTGCTACGAAGTGAGTTTAGGCGATACGACGGGGGTTGGAACTCCTGCGGAGACACGGCGTTTGTTGGATGTCCTCCTACCGAATATTGATGCCGAACGCCTGGCAATCCATCTTCATGATACTTGGGGGATGGCGGTCGCCAATGCGATTACTGCCTTGTCATCCGGGATTCGACGTTTTGATGCGAGTGCGGGGGGGCTTGGTGGTTGTCCATTCGCGAAAACTGCATCTGGGAATTTAGCGACAGAAGACTTGCTGTACGCTCTCAACCACCTTGGTTTTGAGACTGGCGTCGATCTCGATCAAGTAGCTTTAGCTTCGTCGAAATTGGCGGAGCATCTCGAACACTCCTTACCAAGTCGTGTACACCAAGCCCTCAAGGCTCAGGCTCAGGCGGATTCTTCATGCTGACAAGTGATGGACTTACCCGAGAACAATTTCTACCGCTTTGGCGCGAGGCTATGTGGCATGCACCGAATCTCGAGACAAAAACGCGTCTCGTTCTAGAGTATGGACGCTTAGAGTTGCGGGAGAATCGAACTGTCGCGCCAACGATCGTTGCGACCGTTCCGGACAGTGAAGTTCCCGTTGTATTGATTACACTAAAAGATGTGCCACTTGCCCTGCCAGCAGAGGAACTCGATGCCCTACAAACTCGGCTCGCAGAACTCTCCTCTCCGGAGGTCTTCACGGTCGTGGCGCTTCAGGCGGGGAGCAAAGGTGGAAGTCCTTCCTACCTTCTTGTGAGTTGGGGAGAAGGCCGCGAGACAGGTCAGGCTTGTTGGCTTCAGCCCTTCCGATGGGGGGAGCGTGGCCTAGAACAGGCTGAAGCGATGATGACTCCCGATCCAAACGCCACGGCGATAAGCAAGCACCTAGCGGGCCTCATTAAGCCGAGACACTAAGCCTTTAAAAGCGCAGTGTTGTATCCAGCTTAACGCCTTCGAAATCAGGGAACACGCGACAAACCCCACCGGAGCACTTGAGGCCGCCCTTACCCTTGCCGCCGAAAAGTCGAACGAAGCTGGATTGGTTGATCTTGTAGACAACAAATGCACCGGGATACCACCATGGATCTCCCGAGCAGCTTCCGTCTGTTCCGCAGTTCATCTGGTTGGTGAGATACTCGAACTGCATGGTGAACGACCAGTGGGGAGCCATGTTCCAGCTAAGGTAGGTTGTGCCCTCGAGATAATCATCTTCCAATCCGGGGCCCGCATCTGGATTCATTGTTCGAAATTCGTGGTTGATGTGAAACTGAAGATCGTGCTTTCCGCCGAGCTTGATGTAGCAGTCGGCATCGACATGGAACATGCGAAGACGAGTGAGGTTCTCTAACGGGGCATCTTCCCCTCGAAAGCCTGCCTGAAGGACGTAACGATCACCGTTGTCTGTCTTGTGCTCCCAGCCGGCGTAGGTGTGGATAGTTTGCTCGTCCGTCGCGGGAGCGTCCTGGAAAAAGGCGCCCGAGACAAACACCCGATTGTTTCCAATCGGTAGCTTGTAGTCCACCTTGAGGTGGGCGCCCGTGACGTTAGAGTTCTCCTGCCAACGTTGGTCGATGCGCTCCAATGTCGGGGCTGAGATATACTGCAGCTCGGAGAGTTGGGTTATCCCTGCTGTTCCATACGTCGCCGGGTGGGGCGACGCGTTAATCTTGTAATCCTTATAGTGCTTGGCCTCAGCAAGGATGGTCACAGGGCCGAAGTAGCCGGACACCGTGCCGTAGAGCGCGTATCCGGTATCGTCTTCGAGATTCAACAGTGTCTCGTCTTTCTCATTCGTCGAACTACGCCATTTCGTGTTCTGCAGGTAATTGCCTTCGAGGTAAGCCGCGAATTTTCCAGCGATGTCCGGGATTTCCAAG
>MDTD01026651.1_pt1 | contig 12713 bp, 13 predicted proteins | sample 811221 | NCBI WGS metagenome assembly MDTD01 (sample SAMN05326646, study PRJNA326480) | marine metagenome | isolation source: seawater | place: Pacific Ocean: South West | collected 2011 | reverse complement strand
CTCAGGGTCCCTGGCTGCTTTCCAGACCGATGGCAGGTAACTCTGCTGCACCCCGTACGGCAGCAGCGGTGTGAGATCGGTGAGACCACCCTTGCTGGCCAGATTGGCTGCAAAGGGAGGATTGAGATTCACCACATCAGGGGCAGTGCGGGCAAACACGGCCGCCAGCAGCTTGCGCTCCACCGATCCCCAGGGGAGATCAGTCCATCGAACCGGAGCCTCTGGATGCAGCGTGTCCCAGGCCCCAAGCACGCCATTCATGTAGGGATTGAACTTGGGGGCCAGTTGCAGAGTCCAGAGCTGGAGAGTGCCGTCAGGGACTGATCCCGGACGACACCCCCAGATGAACACCGACAAACCGGATAGAGCCAGGCCGGTCAGGAACCTGCGCCGTCGCAGAGAGAAGATCATGCTGGAGCTCGCCGTCGCCACAGAAGCAGCTGCCAGGATCCAACCAATGGCGCCAGCAGTCCAGTGATCAAAGACTGGGCGAAAATGGTCTGCAGTGCCCACGTCTGGAGGAATCCTTCGGACGATCCCAGCACCAGCCACTGAATCCATAGAGACAGGCCGAGCACCAGCGTGCCAATCCAGGCAAGCAGGCCCAGGTTGAGGCTGCGCTGAATCGGCGGACCGCGACGGCCCAGACGCCCCCACCACCAACCCATCAGGACAAGGGCGGGAACCTGACTGACGTCACCGAGGCTCAGACCATCCAAAGCAAGCCCAATCGCAGCTCCTGCAATCGCACCTGCAAAAGGGCCATCCACCAGCGACCAGGGAAGCAGCCAGAGGATTGCCCAGCTGGGCGGAACACCATCCAAACTGAGCCAGGGGGGTGGTGCCACCTGCAAGACCGGCACCAGAAGGGCGGATGCCACACAGATTGGTTGTCGATGCAGGCACGTCATTCTCTAGCGCACCTTCACCTGAACCCAATCAATGGCATCAGGCGGCGCAATCAGCTGCACCAGAGCAGTAGGTGCCGGAACCGATCTGGCATTGAGCGACTGCACCACTGCCACCGGCAGGTTGGGGGGCAACAGCGTGCTGGCAGGAGAGGTGCTGACCAGGTCACCCGGGCGGGCCTGGATGTCCTTGTCAAGAAACTGCAACTGGGGCCGGGCTGTTCCAAGGCCCACCAGCAGACCATGCTGCTGAGTGCGCGGCAACCAGACACCGATGCGACTGCCTGGAGCCGTCAGCAGGCGAACCGTGCTGGTGGTGGGCGTCACGCTCTGAACCCTGCCGACCAGGCCTCCAGGGCCCACCACGGCATCGTCCTTTGCCACACCTTCCAGAGATCCCTTGCCCAGCATCAACTGTTGCCACCAGCCCGATGTTGAACGGGAGATGACCGCAGCCTGAAGCCAGTCACCGGATGACTGCTGATCCAGGGCCAAAAGCCCGCGCAGTCGTGCGTTGTCCTGCTCCAAAAGCTCCAGGCGGGAGAGCTGCTCCTGCTGTTGAGCAGACTCAATCCACTCGCGTTGAGCGGAGCCCGGCCAGAAAGGACGAGTCAATAAAGCGAAGGCATCAGCAAATCCAGCCCCTTTGCTGAATCGGACCATTCCCAGAGCCAGCAGCAAGAGCAACCACGGCCACAGACGCTTCATGGAGCGCAGCCTTGCCCCCTGGGGCCTCTGGGTGGAGCCCATGGTGATCAGAGAGCAGCAGCTGAGCGAACGAATTCAGGTGTGTCAAGCACCCTCTGAAGACGCTTGTAATCATCAAGAACCTGCCCACAACCTTTGACCACACACAACAGTGGCTCCTCTGCGATGTGGGTGAAAATCCCCGTCTCATGGCTGATCAGATCACTGATGCCGCGAACCAACGCTCCGCCTCCGGCCAGCATGATGCCTCGATCAACGATGTCGGCGGCAAGTTCCGGCGGAGTGCGCTCGAGGGTGCGCTTCACAGCCTCAACAATCACGTTCAGAGGTTCAGAGATGGCTTCACGCAGATCACCTGCCTGCAACTGAATCGTTCGAGGCAGCCCGGAGAGCAGATGCAGGCCCCGAACATCCATCACCGTCTGATCAAACTCTTCATCGGGGAAGGCGGAACCGATGCGGATCTTGATTTCCTCGGCAGTGCGCTCACCCACAACAAGGTTGTGCACTTTCTTGAGATAGACGCCGATGGAGTCGCTGATTTCATCTCCAGCGACTCGTACGGACTCGCTGAGCACCGTGCCACCGAGGCTGAGAACCGCCACCTCCGTGGTGCCGCCTCCGATATCAACAATCATTGTGCCGACAGGCTCGGTGACCGGCAGTCCGGCACCAATGGCAGCCGCGACAGGCTCGTCAATCAGATGAACCTCGCGTGCTCCGGCGAGACCGGCTTCACGCACGGCACGACGCTCCACACCGGTCACCCCGCTGGGAATTCCCACGACAAGACGAGGGGCCACGATGCCGCGGCCTTCATTGCCTTTTTGGATGAAGGTTTTGAGCATCTGTTCAGCCGCATCGAAATCGGCGATCACACCATCCCGCAGAGGGCGAACAGCACGGATATTTCCAGGCGTGCGGCCAAGCATCAGCTTGGCCTCGTCTCCAACGGCCATGGTCACACCGCGTTCGAGATCCAGAGCCACCACGGAAGGCTCCTGCAGCACGATCCCCTTGCCCGAGACGTAAATCAGGGTATTGGCAGTGCCCAGATCGATGCCGATGTCACGGGACAGCTGGAAACGGCGGAACAGCACTGGCGAGTACACATTTCGGCGAATCATAGGTGCAGTTTCAGGGCTCTCCTGTTACGAATTCGATGGAGGGTGGAACTTCTAGAAGGCAGCCACAGCAACCGTCAGTTCTGACAGCCGTGGCGCATCATTGACCCACAACAGGAGAGATTCAATGGGTGTCAATTCCGTGACCCTGGTTGGCCGTGCCGGCCGGGATCCAGAAGTCAGGTATTTCGAATCGGGAAGCATGGTGGCGAACCTCACCATCGCCGTGAACCGCAGAAGTCGCGACGACGAACCCGACTGGTTCAATCTTGAGATCTGGGGAAAACAGGCCCAGGTTGCTGCCGACTACGTGAAAAAAGGATCCCTGCTGGGGATCATCGGCAGCTTCAAGCTGGACCGATGGAATGACCGGAACAGTGGTGAAGAACGCAGCAAGCCGGTGGTTCGCGTTGACCGGCTTGAACTTCTTGGCTCGAAAAGAGACAACCAGGAGGCAAGCAGCAGCTTCGGAGGCGGGAGTCCCAGCGATGAAGAAGTGCCCTTCTGAATCCTGAGTCAGCCGATCAGTCCGCCATCAATCCGCGGACTGTCGACGCCTCCAGATCCGGAGACCTAACCAGATCCCCCCGGCCAGCACAGCGACCACCAGAAGAATCTTGATCACTTTGCTGACCGGATCAATCCAGGCCTCCACATTGCTGTAACCCTCACCGAGCACCATGCCCGCAACAGTCAGCAAGAGGGTCCAGATCAGACTGCCGGCGGTGGTCCAGATCAGAAACGGCGTCACCGGCATCAATTCAATTCCGGCAGGCACAGAAATCAGAGTGCGAATGCCGGGCACCAGACGTCCCCAAAACACCAGAGCGGTCCCATAGCGACTGAACCAGCGTCGACTGCGTGACAACTCCTGAGGACTGATGCCAATCCAGCGGCCATGGCGACTGAGCCATTGCTCAATTCTTTCTTCATTGATCAGCCTGCCAATTCCATACCAAGGCAGTGCACCAAGAACTGTTCCCACCAAGCCCGCGATGACCACAGGGATCAGCTGCAGCTGGCCTTGCTGAACGTAAAAACCTCCGAGAGGCATGATCAGCTCGGAAGGAATCGGTGGAAACAGATTCTCCAGAAACATGGCTGCAAAGATTGCGCCATATCCCGCCCAGGGGTTGGCTTCTACCGCCTGACCAATCCAGTCAGGCAGTTGTGAGACGAATTCGGTGAGCCCCATGGACCGCTCTGAAGTCGACGCAAGTCTTCCATGAAGTGGGCCGTCCGACGCATTTGAGCTGATTAATCGTCCTCACGAATCAACACGACTGGTTTTCAAGACTCCTGTCAATTCAACACTTAACCAACCAAAAGCAACAACAAAACCAATCAGAGGGCCTAACAATTTATTTTTGATCTGGCGGATTCGCAATTGGCAGTAACTTGATCAAGATGGTTTCACGATTCAGACGAAAAAGTCGAAATTCTGACCGACAAAGGGATTGAGCTGCAGCGCAGTCCGGCAGATTGGAGCGATCAAAATCAGCATCCTTGACACGATCGAGATTTAAACCATAAAAAGCAAGTTGGCGCAAACCATGAGACCAACCGTCTTGCAGAAGCCTGGGCACGAGTCGGTCAATCAATGGGAATTTTCGGACGGTATTGGATAGCAGTGGAGAGGCTGGCATAACACCTTCAACCAGTGCATGACGAAACTCATCTGCAGGAGAAACACTTTGAAGTTCAGAAACCCCCCAGATCAGACGAGATATTCTTTGCTGTTCAAACAGATTCTGCGCCTGAAAAGAATGGCCATAGGCATAGGAGAAGACCAGCAAAAGCCACGCGAAAGCCACTAGCGAACTTTTGGCGCAGACGGTGCTCAGCAAAGAAAAACCAACTCTCACATGCTGACGTGAATCTGAATAGATGAGCGCAACCAATTGAACAGATACAAACGTCAGCAATGGCCCCAAGAACAGCAACATTCGAGGCACATCAAGCATCGAGTCCTTGAGTAACAGCAATGGACCGGGAGAGGCACAAGCAACCAGAGCCGCAAAACCAAGAAGAGCCAAGCCACGGGGAAAACCTGCCCTTCTCAGTACCATCAACCCATAGGAAGCAACAAGGCCAAGCAAAGCCAACAAAGGAAGACCCTGACCAAAATCGCCAACAACCTGAGCCCAAACTTCAACCAACCTTCCAGCAAATGCAAGAGAGAAAATTTTGGAAGTATCCATCACCTGACTCAGCCTTTCCCCATAACCATTCCACTGCTCAACCGTCAACAAAGCAACGATGCGATAAGCAAGCAATGCCGCGCCAAAAGCAACAGCAGATCGCAAAAAACGTGCGCGCAGACTCATCACAGCGAGGGGAGCGCTCAACAGACGCAGCTCAGCACCGATCATCAAGAATCCAGCAGAAGGAATGAATCCTGAGGCCCCAGGCTGATACAAACAAAATGCAAACAACAATAAAAAAACAGCAACAAATAAAACCGAACCACGAAGCGAAGCCTGAAGAAGAATCGCAGCAACAACGGCCAATGCAACGGACAGTGACATCAAGATGGAGTCGAAGCCATAGGAGAGATTTTCCAATCCGTAAGGCTGCGCAAAAAGGGGCAGCACAGCCAAAGCTGACCAAACAGAAGAACGCAGGCCGAAAGCTTTCGCAATCAGCAACCCCACACAGGCATACAAAAAGATAGACAGCAACAGATAAAGAGGCGCAACCGCTGTACCAGGCCGCCCAAAATTAATCAAATAAAATACAACATCAGCCAGCGGTCTTCCAACATGATCCCAACCCAAATGACCACGGAAAGAACGCCGATAATCATCAATATAACGATGCACAAACAGCATGACTGGCAACAGAGCAATGACGCCAGCAGCAAAGATTGAAAGAAATTGAAGGCGACAGTTCCTCCAACAGAAACCTCTCAATGGCCCCAGAAAATCAAGACGATTCATCAGCCATTCAGTCATCGTGGAAACCTTGCTCTGGACGGTTCAACATGCGCCTCATCAGGCATGCATCAAGGATTAGCAGTTGGAGGTATTGAAGCAAGCAAAGCAATCAGACGAACCGAAAAAGCAAATCTTGTTCTGCTGGTCTGCTGTTCTGCCATTGTTTGCAGTGACAATTCACTGGTGCGACGCATCACATCAACCGATTGCTCAGATCGCACTGGATGTGAGGCTTTCAATTGACTTTGTCTCTCGCACACAAAGAACGAGCCGCGCCAGTGCAGAGACTCGACCAAGGCATCAACCTGGGGAAGCCCGACCTTGTTGCTCCAGTGGCCGGGTGATGAACATAAAAAAGCCAGGACGCATGAACGCCCTGACTGAGATTGAAGATCACAGCAGTGATGCCTCGAGACTGATCAGTAACGGTAGTGATCGGGCTTGTAGGGACCTTCCACAGGCACATTGATGTAGTCAGCCTGATCCTTGCTCAGTTCGGTGAGCTGGGCACCGATGCGCCCCAGGTGCAGACGAGCCACCATCTCATCAAGGTGTTTCGGCAAAACGTACACCTCCTTTCCATATTCTTTGCCCTTGGTGAAAATCTCAATCTGAGCAAGCACCTGATTGGTGAAGGAGTTACTCATCACGAAACTGGGGTGCCCCGTGGCGCAGCCCAGATTCACCAAACGACCTTCCGCCAGCAGAATGATCTTGTTGCCGCTGGGCAGTGTGATGTGATCGACCTGGGGCTTGATGTTTTCCCACTCATACTCTTTGAGTGATGCCACATCGATTTCGTTATCAAAATGACCGATGTTGCAGACAATCGCCTCATCTTTCATCTTCACCAGATGCTCACTGCGGATCACCTGATAGTTACCGGTGGCAGTCACGAAGATGTCCATCTCATCGACAACATCTTCAAGACGGACAACGCGATAGCCCTCCATGGCTGCCTGCAGAGCACAGATGGGATCCACTTCTGCAATACAGACAGTGGCGCCCAGCCCACGCAGGGACTGAGCGGAGCCCTTGCCCACATCGCCGTAGCCAATCACCAGCGCTTGCTTACCAGCCACCATGACGTCGGTGGCTCGCTTGATGCTGTCGACCAATGACTCACGACAGCCGTAGAGGTTGTCGAACTTGCTCTTGGTGACTGAGTCGTTGACGTTGATGGCGGGGAAAGGCAGCTCACCGCTCTTCTGCATCTTGTAAAGACGTGCCACACCAGTGGTGGTCTCTTCGGTCACACCTTGAATCTGTGCTTTGGTGCGGCTGTAGAAGCTGGAATCCTGAGCCAGTTTCTTCTTGATGGAGGCGAAGAGATAGGTCTCTTCCTCATTCGAAGGGTTGTCCAGAACTGTGATGTCCTGCTCGGCCTTGCTTCCCAGCATCACCAAGCCGGTGGCATCGCCACCGTCGTCGAGGATCATGTTGGGTGAGCCACCATCACCCCATTCGAGGATGCGGTGCGTGTACTCCCAGTACTCCTCAAGAGTTTCACCCTTGACCGCGAAGACAGGGATTCCCTTGGCAGCAATGGCTGCAGCAGCGTGGTCCTGAGTCGAGAAAATGTTGCAGGAGGCCCAGCGCACATCGGCACCGAGCTCGACCAGGGTTTCAATCAGAACCGCGGTCTGGATCGTCATGTGCAGTGAACCGGCGATGCGGGCACCCTTCAGGGGCTTTTCGCTGCCGTATTTCTTGCGCAATGCCATCAGACCGGGCATCTCGGTCTCAGCGATATCGAGTTCCTTCCGACCGAAATCAGCCTGATTGATATCAGCAATAACGCAATCGACGCCAAGCTTCAGCTCAGCCGAGGACGTGGGCGCTGCCACCATGGTTTGTGTGCTCCCTAATAAGGATGTGGAGTTGAATATCTGCGGAGACGCCGAGGCTTCGGGCTCGCTGATTAAACAATCTACCGATCGGAGCTGGATCCTGAAGGATCTGGAGGCCACGCGAGCCCTGGGCAGGTATCTCGGGCAACACCCTGATCGGCCATCACTGCTGCTGCTCGAGGGCACGCTCGGCGCGGGGAAAACCTCTCTGGTGCAGGGTCTCGCTGCTGCTGCGGGGATTGAGGAGCCAATCACAAGCCCCACCTTTGCCCTCTCTCAGCACTACCCCCAGGGCAAGCCACCACTGGTTCACCTGGACCTCTACAGACTGGAGCTGGCTGCGGCAGCCGATGAGCTGTTCCTGCAGGAAGAGGAAGAAGCACTGGGGATGGGTGCCATTCTCGTTGTGGAATGGGCTGAACGACTGAGCCTGAGGCTGCCGGAAGCCTGGCGAATGCAGCTGTCCCACCGGACTGAAGGCGGGCGGCTGGCCACTCTTCGCAGGAACGATCACCCCATTGCGGACTGAACGACCTGTCTTTAAGACCTGGGAACACCATTCTCAGATCAGCGCTCTGCACGATCAGGAATCGAGTTGCTCAAGAAACTCCACCACCCTGCACGGAAGGGGTTGCGGATCGATCGCCCCTGCACCGGCACAGACCAGTGCTCCGCAGGCGGCCGCGTAGCGGACCACCTGCTCCACCACGGCTGCGCTGAGCTCAAGTGGCTGACCGATTGACGGGGTGAGAGCCACCAGCTGATGCAGCAACCCAGCCGTGAAAGCATCACCAGCCCCTGTGGTATCGACGATCTGAGGCGGTGCCAGAACCGCCATCGACCCGCTGTGGCTCGCCATGAACCATCGCACCGGATGACCACCGTCAGTGACCAGCACATCGGGCTGCTGCGAGAGCGAAGCGCTGATCTCTGCGGGATCGCTGCTGTTGAACAACCACTGCGCTTCCTCCCTGGCCATTTTGATCAATCCGGCTTTTTCAAGCAAAGGACGCATCAGAGCCAGAGCCTGCGCAGGAGGGCCTGCCAGCGGGTCCGCAGCGGGATCCCAGAACGTCGGTCGCCAGTTCACATCCAGGGCAATGCGCAACCCGTCGCGCTCAGCCTGATTGACCGCTGAAAGCAAGGCTGAAGAGGAAGCCTCCGAAGCCAGGGGGATCGTGCCGACCAACAACCAGCGTGCCTCCGCGGCGAGAGCGCACCAGATCGGATCAAGACCGGTCTGGTTCAGGGCCTGATCGGCAAATCCCTCACCTCTGTCACCGGCAAACCCTTGAAAAACACGTTCGCCGCTGGAATCACGACGGACAAGCACCACACGACTGGGCCGATGTGGATCAATCTGGAGACCGCGCAGATCAACACCACGATTGCTGAGCATCTCGTGAAAATTGTTTCCGATGACATCGGCACCCAATCGCCCGATGAAAGCGACCGGGGTTCCAAGTCGGGCCAATGCACAGGCCACGTTGGCCGGGGCTCCGCCCAAACGGTCATCACAGTCCTGAGGAGCAGCAGTGGCGGGATCTCGGCCCAGCGGTCCAAGCCGATCGACAAGGGCCTCACCGAGACAAAGCACCTGCGGAGCGGAATCGGACATCAGACCTGCGGCGGTTATCAGCAGCGTGGCCAGAAATCACTTGCACGTCAGGCAGCGCAAGCAGAGATACAGATTCAGCGGAAGTGCTCCAGCAAAGCGGCAATGATGCGGGTATTCGCTGCCGGGAAGGGGTAATCGGCGAGTTCGGACGGTTTCACCCAGCGCACCTGCTGGCTGGCCAGAGGCTGGGGATCACCCGAAAGCCAACGACAGAGATGAACCTCAAAGCGCAGCTTTTTGTGGCTGTAAGCGTGATCCAGCTTGATGAGCTCCTGCTCAACACTGACTTCAATCGCCAGCTCCTCTCTCAGCTCGCGGCTGATGGTCTCCGCAATCAACTCGCCAGGCTCCTGCTTGCCACCTGGAAATTCCCACAAGCCCCCCAGCAGTCCCTCGTTGAGGCGCTGATCAATCAACACCTCACCTGCCTCGTTGACAACCACACCCACACCAATCACCTGGAAGGGAATCTCGCGGGGTGCTTCTTTCACTGGGTACAGCTGGGCGGAACCGGAAGCGTAAGCAGCACAGCGTTGATCCCAGGGACAAACCTCACAAGCAGGATTTCGAGGGGTACAGACCGTGGCGCCAAGATCCATCAGTGCCTGATTGAGTGCGCGGCTCAGGCCAGGCACTTCATCAATCAACTCCTCACTCCAGGCCCAGAATTGAGACTGCGCCCTCATGGGTGGCTCTGGATGGGCATAAACCCTTGCCAGCACCCGACGCACATTGCCGTCGAGGATGGCCAGCGGACTGTTGAAGGCTGAGGAAAGGATGCCAGCAGCTGTGCTTCGACCGATGCCCGGCAATGCCATCCAGGTCTCCGCTGCAAGCGGCCAGTGACGAAACTGCGTGGGGTCGTTGACAGCCGTTTTTTTGTGCTGCAGTTCAGAGAGCAGCAATCGGGAGGAGGCATGCAGGCGGCGTGCCCTTGAGTAGTAGCCGAGTCCTTGCCAGAGCAACAACACCTGCTGCTCCGAGGCAGCAGCAAGCGCTTCAAGCCTCGGGAAGGCCTCCATCCATCGCCGCCAGTAAGGAAGCACCACCTGCAACTGGGTTTGCTGCAGCATCACCTCAGCCACCCAGACCGGGTAAGGATCAAGATCCTCATCAGCCTTGGGCCAGCGACCATCAGCGGTGAACATCCAGGGCTTCAGGGATGCATCCTTGCGGCCATGAAACTGCCACCATCTCAGAAGCTGGCGACAGAGGACAGCTGACTGAAACTTCCCATCGTTCAGCTCCAGATCGAACGTGGCATCCTGCCTTGGAACAATCACCTCTGCAGGACAGCCTCGATCGCATCCGCCGCACCCAAAGCCCCTCCTGCGTCTGCAGCCTCCCGTGCAAGTGCGTTAGCGGCAGCTCGAAAGTCAGGTTCGTCCAAAACACGTCTAACGGCAGAACGGATCGCCGCCGGTGCGGGGTGAGCTGTCCCTAGATCAATCGATGCACCTGTCCGCTGCAGACGTGCACAAACCTCCGGTTTGTCTTCACTCTCACCTGCGGTGACCATCGGGATCCCATGAGACAGCACGGCTTGAACTCCCTGAAACCCTCCGTTGGTCACCACCAGCGACGTTTTTGGCAGCAAAGCGCCATAGGGGACGTAGCTGGCCACCCTGGCGTTCGCAGGTAATGGGCTTAGCGCCTCGAGCCCCTCATCGATCCGACCGGTGCAAGCCACCACCAGAACAGGCTCATCAGCAAGTGCTTCGAGAGTGGGGCGCAGCAGTTGGGCGGAGTCATTACTAATGGTGCCTTGCGTGACATGCACAACCGTGGCGTGGTCCAGATCACCCCACCACGCTGGAGGCGTAAACGCTTCATCATTGTTTTCGAGCAAGGGGCCTGTAAAGACCACCTGCGGAGGGCAATCAGGCCGTGGATACTCGAAACTCCTCACCGTGCCGCTCAGCACCAGATGCGGTGAGACAACATCAAACAACCAAGGACGACAAGGCGACAACGCCAGCGACTGCCGTGCTTGATCGGCATGACGCCGAAGAGACCGGAACAAGACGGAGCGCGTCAGCCCCCGTAGTAGTTGATTCCGGATCCTGCCCCGCCAAGAATCATCGGGTTGAAGCGCCAGACCAAAGGGTGCCAACGCCCTACTGGGCAAAGTGAGAACAGTGCAACACAACTGAGCCCAGGGCCGACCAGTACGTTCCGCCCACCAGGAACCGGCCATCAGAAAGCTGTCGCAGACCAACAGATCAGCTGGGGTCTGTTCGTGGAGCCGGAGCAAATCCCTACAAAACCCCTCAGAGGGTCCGATAAAAAACGTGGCGAGATCGAAGCGCAACTTGGCCAAGCCACGCAGGCGATCGCGCTCAGCCTGCAGGTGATCAGGCACCAGATCTGGGCGGGAGTAGTCAAACCCGTCCTCAAAGGCACAGAACGACGCGCCGCTTCCCTCAACACGCTCCCGAAAGGCTGCACCCGCCAGCCAGCGCACCCGATGACCGCGGCGAACCAGCTCGCGAGAAATCGCGAGCATGGGCTTGACGTGACCGAAGACGGGAACAGACAACAACAGAATTTCAGCCACATCCAACCCAAATCACCGTTGTGGATTCTGGCTAAGAGGTCGTGCCACGGATTTCTGAACAGGGCTGCAACCACACCATCGATGGCCAAAGAGAGAGCACAACTCATAAAAAGTTGGCCTTGAATGAGATGCTGCAGAGAGGTGCATCACCTCGGCGATCCAAATGGGATAAGGATTAAGCGCCTCTTCAGCCGCAAGCCAACGGCCATCAGCCCTAAACATCCAGGGCTTTTGGTTTCGATCGCATCGTCCGTATTGCTGCCACCAGCTCAGCAAAGACCTCGAAGCAATTACAGAACGCGATGAAAGCAACAGCGAATCTCCGTGCCGCTCAAACAGCGGTCTGGATCGATCCTTCAAAGCGTGCAGGACTCCCGGCGGAACAGACCTCCGAGGTAATGACGCACCACTGAAGGGTCCTTGCAACCCTGCTGAAACAGAAATCCCGCAATGGCTGCCTGCACCAGCCTGTATTGGTCCCACTGAGGATGCTCTTCGATAAAAGTGCCCATGGCGCGATGAAGATCCTCCGCCAACTGATTTTCCACACTGACGTGCGGGGCCATCGCATCCGGGGTCTCGTGCAACTCAGCTCATCAACTGTCAACCCTCCCATCAGGCCACGCCAACCGACGAGCTGTCAAAACAGCGGATTGTGTGCGAACCAACAACCACTAATCGCGAAAAGCGTGTTTTGACGCAGCTTTTGCCTACTTGCAGAAGCAATGTTTCTCAATCGGAAGCGATCTGTACGGGTTTCGTCAAGGGCTGTAGGACTTTTCCCCTGCTGCAACCAAAAGGGGGGATCGCAGCTTGAATCTGCCCCCACAGAACTGTGGAAAAACTGTGCAAAACAGGCCGATCAACCCGAAAACGACCTTTGTTCACGACTACTGATCAATCCAATCGGATCAACAAAATCATCAAGTTCTGCACGCCAATGACCGTTCAACAGAACGATGCACACCGGCTTTGCGATGCAGTGCTGTTCGAAAAAAACCGGTAACGTCCG
>MDTD01113558.1_pt1 | contig 12714 bp, 15 predicted proteins | sample 811221 | NCBI WGS metagenome assembly MDTD01 (sample SAMN05326646, study PRJNA326480) | marine metagenome | isolation source: seawater | place: Pacific Ocean: South West | collected 2011 | reverse complement strand
AGTAACTTTGGAGGAAAATACTTTCTTGGGTGGTGCGGGTTCAGCGGTGCTTGAAGTGATTTCTTCGAATGAGATAAAAGCCAAAATGTTGTCTATTGCGATCCCCGATAGTTTTATCCAACAGGATTCTCCGAAAAAAATGAGAGAGGCTTCTGGCTTAACAAGAGATCAAATACTTAGGACAATAAGAAACAAGTTAAATGCGATATCTAATCTCTGCTAAAGATGTGACCCAGTTTTCCAGCCTTTGTTGCAAGATATTTAGCATTATAGTCATTATGTCCTGCCTTAATCGGCAGCCGATCTTTTATCTTTATGCCTATTTTCGACAGTGCTTTGACTTTGAGAGGGTTGTTGGTCATAAGCCGTATCTCATTAATTTGAAAATGCAAGAACATAGATTTACAAACTGTATAGTCCCTTAAATCCGCGTCAAACCCAAGTCTTTCGTTTGCCTCAACCGTATCCGCACCAGAGTCCTGAAGCTCGTAGGCCCTTATTTTGTTGACCAAGCCAATTCCCCGTCCTTCCTGACGAAGATACAAGATAATACCACTCCCGTTTGCACTGATCTTTCTCATAGCATGTTCTAATTGCGGGCCGCAATCGCAACGCATGCTAAACAGAGCGTCACCAGTTAAACATTCCGAGTGAACTCTACAAAGCGTTGGAGTATTTTGTGTCAGATCTCCAAACACAAGCGCAATGTGTTCTTGGCCAGAGTCTGAATCCTCAAAACCATGCATAGCAAATTCTCCAAACGCCGTGGGCAATTTGCTTGAGACCACAAAAGTCGCTGGCACTTTTTTCTCCAATTAAACTGGGAACGTTAGTCTAGCAGGTGCAAAAGGAATATAAAATATCTAGGAAATTAGTCTGGGAAACCAAAAATATAACTGGATAAGGCAAAAAACCATTGCTCCCGCAGCGAGATCATCAAGCATAATCCCCCAACCTCCTCTAATCTCTCGATCAAAAAAACTTATTGGCCAAGGCTTAAAAATGTCTAAAAATCGAAAAATAATAAAAGCGGGAATAATCAAAAATAAGTTTTTCATTCCGAGAAGCGCAAACCAAATACCTACGAACTCATCAAACACAATTTCTGGTGGATCTTTAATCCCCATGTCACTAGCCACGCGAGCGGTGATCCAAACCCCTAAAAAGAACGACAAAATTACGAATCCTAATTGAAAGGAAATAGGCATGTTTAGAATTGGTAAGAAAATAATCACACCAACTGCCGTTCCAGCCGTTCCTGGAGCTACAGGGGAGTGCCCGCTGCCAAAACCAGTAGCAAGAAAATGCTCAAGGCGAGTAAATAGTTTCTTAATTTTTGTCCCCGTTAAAAGTGTTTATAACCAAGCTGCTCTATTTCAATGATGCTTCTATCTTCGGAGAGCACCTTTATGTTATTGCCAGGAATCATGGTTCCAATTTTTGTAAAAGGGGCCAAGCTACTCCAGTCGCGTCTTTTCATTTCGTCTTCAAGCATTTTTGGTATCGTAAAACAGAGTTCATAGTCATCACTATCTGAAAGAGCAAATCTATAGGCTAACTCCTCTCCAACCTCTTCCTTCAAATAACTAGATATCGGAAGAGATTTAATATCAAGCTCTGCTCCCAGATTACTCGCACTGCATAAGTGTCCTAAATCAGCCAGGAGCCCGTCGGAAACGTCTATCATTGAAGACGCCAACTCTCTCAAAGCCTTACCTTCCTTGATTCTAGGGGTGGGATAACAAAATCTTGAAACTAAATAATCCAGCTCCTTCCCCGACCTTAGCATCTCAAGGCCCATTTTAGCATCTCCGAGTGAGCCAGTAACGTAGATAGCGTCTCCAGTCCGTGCACCACTTCTCACTATGGCTTTCCCAGAGGGAATGCTGCCTAGAACAGTCATGGTAATCGATAATTTTGGCCCTTTTGAGACGTTACCGCCGATCAGTGGGCAGCTGTAGCGTTTTAATATAGAAAAAATAGTATCCGAAAATTGGTCGAGCCAGTTTTCATTAACCTCATTTAGTGTAACCGCTAATAAACATGCGTACGGATCAGCTCCCATAGCTGCAAGGTCGCTTAAATTCGCCGCAACAACTCTGGACGCTATTGCGCTTCCCGACAAAGATGAAAGAAAATGAATGTCCTCGTTCATCGTGTCGGTCGATAGACAAATCTCTTGCCCTTCCAATGGTGCAAGAATAGCGCAGTCATCTCCTGGACCGAGGACAACATTAGTATTACTAATTGTTCCTACATCAAAGTACTTCTTTATAAGATCGAATTCATCGAGCGGCATATTCGCCTGGTCTTAAAGTCTTCGAAAGCGAGTCTAAAACTGAGTTTATGTATTTAAAACTCCCCGAAGCTCCAAAATATTTTGCTAACTCGACGCATTCATTGATTGTAACTTTATAAGGGATATCTCCTTTGTAATTTAACTCAAAGCTGCCTATCAATAATATACCCCTCTCGATGGGATCAGATTCACTGAAAGGTCGATGACCTATCTCTTCAATGCTGTTTACTAATGACGAGTAATTATCATTGATCCCCTCTATGACTTCACGAAAAAAAGTGAGATCTGCTCGTTTCATATTGTGATCCTCTTGAAACAGACTGATTAGTTCAGAGAACTCGACTTCTGCCATTTGAGCTTGATATAAGGCTTGAACAAGAAACCTTCTTGATTTGTTTCGAGCTGCTGAAAACTTAGCCATTTAAAGTTTTCGGAGCAAGGTTATCATTTCTAAGACCGATATCGCTGCATCAACGCCCTTGTTCCCAGCCTTTGTGCCTGATCTTTCAATGGCCTGTTCTATGTTTTCGGTAGTGAGAACTCCAAATGAAACTGGCAAGGTGAATTCGTACGAAACTCTAGCTAATCCCGCTGCACACTCCCCGGCAACATAATCAAAATGACTTGTCGCGCCTTTTATAACAGCGCCCAAAGCGATGATACCGTCTGCTTCGCCCCGCTCTGCGATTTTTTTTGCCGCTAAAGGAAGCTCTATGGCTCCTGGTACTTTTATTACAGTTACGTTAGCTTCGGGAAGCCCGTGTCTTCTTAGTGTATCGATTGCTCCATTTACAAGCCCGTCAACGATAGTCCAATTAAACCTGCTGGCTATCAGAGCCAGCTTGGCGGAGCCAATAGAAAAATGTCCCTCTACTGTTTTAATCATCTTTTGCCCTTTTCTCCTTTGAAGAAAGAATCACTCGAATATCATCTCCGATTTTCCGAACATCTTTTATTTCAAGTCTTTCGTAGTCGGACATTCTAGCAAGTTCTGGAAGCATGAGTAACGATTTCGCATTGTTACCAAGAAACTTTGGAGCAACATACAAAATTATTTCATCGAAAAGTTTCTCATCTACCAAAGCTCCTGCCAAAGTCGCTCCGCATTCAAACAAAACATTGCTATGTTCCCTATTTGCCAATTCATTTAGGAAAGAGGGGAGATCGATTCTCCCCGATTTTTTCTTAGCATAAAGGATTTCGTTTTCATACTGATGCTCTTCAGACCTTTTTTCTAAAGCAACTAAGACGGTGGAAGAACGCTCAAGCACTTTCGAATGTGAAGGAATTCGTAAACGTGAGTCTAGAACATATATGGGCCGTTCTACGCTCATCGCTTCCATACGATTCGGAAGGTCCGGGTCTTGGAGTCTGACTGACAAGGACGGATCATCGTGAAGAATTGTTCCAACTCCTGTAACAATTGCACTGCTTATCGCACGAAGTTTTTGCACGTCAGAACGTGCTTTTTCAGACGTGATCCATTTTGAATGACCGGTTGACAGCGCAATCTTTCCATCTAAACTCATCGCAAGCTTGAGCCGCACATAAGGGCGACCAAAAAGAAATCTCTTGATATGGCCTTTTACCAACTTACTTGTCTCGACCTCAAGACAATTAGTCAGAACCTTAATGCCTGCGTCTCGGAGCATCTCAACCCCTCTGCCAGAGTTCCTTGGGTCTGGGTCTATGGTTCCAACTACAACACGATCTATCCCTGCGTTGATGATAGCTTTTGCGCAAGCTGGTGTTCTTCCTTTGAAACTGCAAGGTTCCAAAGTTACATATAAAGTGGCCCCCTTAGATCTATTTCCAGCCTGCTCTAGGGCATTAATCTCTGCATGTTTTAGCCCAGCCTTTAGGTGAAACCCCTTTCCTACTACCTCCCCGTCCTTAACTACGATACTTCCAACGCTCGGGTTTGGATGGGTTGAAAATTTTCCTTGCTTAGCTAACTTTATAGCTTCATGCATAAATTTTTCGTCAAAATCCAGCTTCATTTCTTCTTCTTATTTTTTTTTTTATGCATTAACTCTATTTCCTCTCTAAACTCATCGACGTCCTGAAAACTTCGATACACTGAAGCAAACCTTACATAAGCCACGTCATCAATTGTTCTTAACTCTCTCATCACCAACTCTCCAACTTCACGAGTATCAATTTCACGCTCACCTGAAGTCATGAGACTATGCTTGATGCGGTCTAACGCGGCATCAATGGTATCTAGATCTATAGGTCTTTTCTCTATTGCCCTTAAAAGTCCATTTTTTAACTTTTCTTCGTCAAATGGTTGGCGAGTACCGTTAGTCTTAATCATTCTGGGCATAACAAGCTCAGCTGTCTCAAAGGTCGTAAAGCGCTCAGAGCACTTGCGACATTCCCGACGTCGTCTCACTTGCCTTCCTTCCCCAACAAGTCGAGAGTCGTTAACCTTCGTCTCGTTTTCTCCGCAAAAAGGGCAAAGCATCCGTTTCTCCTCAGAACTTGCTGAATTTGTTTAATTTTCGAATGAACAATTTTTTAGTTCAAGACTGCTTCGCTTTGGTTAAAATAAAAGTTTTGATGAGGATTATAGTTGTAATGTCGCAATATGTATTCTCCATGTCACAAGTTGGCAAAATTGTGCCTCCGAACAAAACGATATTAAAAGGAATTTCTTTGTCTTTTTTTCCAGGGGCAAAAATAGGCGTCTTAGGCTTAAACGGATCAGGCAAATCGACGCTTCTTAAAATTATGGCAGGAATTGAAAAAGACTATTTAGGGGAGGCTCGTCCGCAGCCAGAACTTAAGATTGGCTACCTGCCCCAAGAACCTAAATTGGACAGTAAAAAATCGGTAAAAGAAAATATCGAAGAGGGTTTGGGAGAGGTTGTTGACCTGCTGGATGAATTTAACAAAATCAGCAACAAGTTTTCTGAGCCTCTATCTGACGAGGAAATGACTAGCCTTTTGGATCATCAAGGAGACTTGCAGCTAAAAATTGATGCTCTTGGGGGCTGGGAAATTGATAGAAAATTAGAAATCGCGAGCAATGCTCTAAGACTGCCCGAATGGGATTCTAATGTAGCAACACTCTCAGGTGGAGAAAAACGCCGAGTTGCACTTTGTAGATTGTTATTGGCTAATCCCGATATGCTTTTACTAGATGAACCGACCAATCATCTGGATGCTGAGAGCGTGGCTTGGCTAGAAAGATTTTTAAAAGAATTTCCCGGGACCGTTGTTGCGATCACTCATGATCGCTATTTCCTCGATAATGCCGCGGGTTGGATACTTGAATTAGATCGAGGTCGAGGAATACCTTTTGAGGGCAATTATAGTGATTGGCTCTCTGCAAAGGAAAAACGGCTTGAAATCGAGGCGAACAAGGAGTCTGCGAGACAAAAATCCATAAAAGCGGAACTAGAGTGGGTCCGAAGTCAACCCAAGGCTAGGCAAGCAAAAAATAAAGCCAGATTGGCTCGATTTGAGGAGTTGAACTCAAAAGAATTTCAGACAAGAAATGAAACACAAGAGCTATATATACCCCCAGGAGAAAGGCTCGGAGAAAAAGTCTTGGAAGTTGAGAGTCTATCAAAGAGCTTCGGGGAAAAAATGCTCATAGAAAACTTAAGTTTTTCAATTCCAAAAGGAGCAATAGTTGGGATCATCGGCGGGAACGGTGCAGGCAAATCAACTCTTTTTAAAATTATCACCGGTGAGGAAAAACCAAATACTGGGCAAGTCTCGCTGGGAGAAACCGTAAACTTGGGTTATGTAGATCAATCTAGAGACTTGTTACAAGGAGAAAAAACGGTGTGGGAAGAAATCTCCGATGGAAACGAACTTATACAGATCGGGAAATATGAAACGTCGTCCAGAAGTTACGTGGGGCGTTTCAATTTCAAAGGATCGGACCAACAAAAGTACATCAAAGATCTCTCTGGCGGAGAGAGAAACCGAGTGCATCTCGCCAAATTATTAAAAAAAGGGGCTAATTTTCTCCTGCTCGATGAACCTACTAATGATTTGGATGTTGAGACACTTCAAGCTCTTGAGAGTGCAATTCAAACTTTTCCTGGTTCCATAATGATCATTTCTCACGATCGCTGGTTTCTCGATAAATTATGTACTCATATCCTTTCATTTGAAGGGGAAAGTAACGTTAATTTCTTCTCAGGAAATTACTCTGAATATGAAGAAGACCGACTAAAACGTTTAGGAAAAAGAGAGGTCTTACCCGAACGTGTCAAGTATAAAAAACTCAACTAATTCGTCGAACTTAAAGTTTCTAGATTAGCAATAACTTCACCAAGATTTTTTACTGGAATCGTTCTTAACGATTTATTAATTAATTTGTTTGGTCGATTCCCATCAGGAATTATTGCTGTTTTAAACCCGTGCTTGAATGCTTCTCTAATTCTCTCTTGGCCATTTGGGACAGGTCTTATCTCCCCGGACAACCCAACCTCTCCAAAAATCACTAAATCTTGAGGTAACACCCAGTTTCTAAATGATGAAATCACCGATGCAAGCAACGCCAAATCACTGCTTGTCTCGGATATTCGGATTCCGCCCACAGCATTAACAAATACGTCCTGATCTGCGACCTGCAGACCGCCATGTCGATTCAAAATTGCCAATAACATAGCGAGCCGATTTTGTTCTAAACCAACGACCACCCGTCTAGCTTGACCCAAAACGCTTTCATCGACTAAGGCTTGAATTTCCAGCAGCAGTGGACGAGTTCCCTCCCAAACTACCATGACAGCACTTCCAGGTTTTAATTCTGGGGATCGGGAAAGAAAAATTGACGAAGGATTTTTTATCTCTTTCAAACCTCTCTCAGTCATCGCAAAAACCCCCAATTCATTAACTGGACCAAACCTGTTCTTTATACTTCGAAGTAGTCTAAATTTTGAGTCGCTTTCGCCCTCTAATGAAATAAACGCATCTATCATGTGCTCTAAGGTCCGAGGTCCCGCAAGAGAGCCTTCCTTTGTAACATGACCTACAAGAATCAAGACCGTGTTGCTTACTTTTGCCTGATTAATAAGCAATGAGGCCGATTCTCTAACTTGATTTACTCCCCCAGGAGAGGAATCACTGTTTTCCGTAAACATCACCTGTATCGAATCGACTATTACAACGCTTGGAGCCAGCTCCTTCCAAATCGATATTAGTCTCTCACAACTAGTTTCATCAACGATGTCTAAATTTTCAACTGGGAGACTCAAGCGACTGGCTCTTATTGCAACCTGTGCCAAACTTTCTTCCCCAGCAACGTATAGAACAGCACCAGTTCCAGACACAAAACTTGACACTTGAGTGAGAAGCGTGCTCTTACCCGCCCCGGGGTTTCCGCTGATCAGAACAACCGATCCGGGCACTAACCCACCCCCGAGAACGCGGTCAAACTCGATTTGCCCACTACTCAATCGGGATAACTTTTTTACAGCGACTTCCGATAATTTTACAGCTCTCCGAGGTTCTCTTTGAAGGCCATGAGACTCATTTTTCTGAGACTTTAGCTCCCTAAAAGAGTTCCAAGATTTACAAGCAGAGCATTGTCCCTGCCACTTTGTATGCTCCGTTCCACAATCGGTACAAATAAATAGCACTCTTTGTTTTGGCAATACTAAATCTCCTCTAAAAACTCGCGCCCTACCCTTTTAGAGATGCCTGTAAGCAGGGTATAGGGTATAGTTTTCGCCAATCGCGCTATCTCTTCCACGCGGAGTGACTCGCCCCATAAAACAGCAATGTCCCCGGGTTCAATTCTCGAGTTTTTGATTTCCACGCATATTAAGTCCATGGAAACCCTTCCAACCAAAGGAAACCTCTTACCATCTATTAAAATAGGAGCCCCTTGTTCTATTTCCCTTGGGTACCCATCAGCATAGCCCGCTGCCACGATCGCGATCCTGGTGTTTTCAGCTGCAGTGAATATTCCTCCATAGCCCACCGATTGTCCTCGTTTAATTTCTTTGACAGCAATAATCGGCGCGGAAAACGTCATACAAGGCAGAAGATCATCTCTACTTTTATAATCAGAGAAAGGACTGACTCCAAAAAGCATTAACCCCGGCCTAATCCAGTCGCTTAGACTTTCTTTCCATCCTATCAAACCTGCCGAATTCGCTAAATTAAAATCAAGTTTCTGTTTTTTTGCTATCGGGAGTATCTCTTTAGACAAGATCTGTAATTGCTCTTCGGTTCGATTCGAATTGACATCATCAGCGTGGGATAAATGAGAAATTATTCCGATTAGATTAAGTCCGCTCAGGCTCCTGAGCACTTCCGAGCATTGGTGAATATCAAAACCTAGTCTTCCCATACCCGAGTCAATCTTCAGCCAAATGGGCACGTCTGTACCGTGCTTTTTGTATAAGTTTATTTGGTGCCGACTGTGCACCATTAATTGTAGCCCAAGCTCTCTCGCTCTTATCAAATCTCGCTCTGACGAAACCCCTTCTAAAACGCAGACTGGTGAGCTTAGCCCTGCGATACGCAGATCCTCAGCCTCCTCTAGACGCGCCACCGCAAATGAATTTGACGCCCTTAAGGTTTTTGCAACTCTGATAGAGCCATGGCCGTAACCATCCGCTTTAATTACGCTCATTATTTTCTTCCCGGGGGCTAGAGCAGAAGCGTATTTAAAATTTGATAACAATGCTTTCAAATTGATCGTGATTTTTGTCCGATCCAATTCGATTACCTATGCATCATATTGTTCATAGTCCATAGCGAGGTCCTCAAACTTTGTGTATTTACCAATAAATGCGAGTTTTTTTGTTCCAATAGGCCCGTTACGCTGCTTAAGGACTATAATTTCCGCGAGACCTTCTTCTGCCTCGGGGTTGTACACGTGCTCACGATAAACTCCTATAACGAGATCCGCATCTTGTTCTATCGCACCCGACTCTCGAAGGTCGGACATTATAGGCCTTTTGTCTGGTCTTTGTTCTAAACTTCGATTCAATTGCGATCCAGCAACCACCGGGCAGTTAAACTCCTTAGCGATACCTTTTAAGGATCGAGAAATCTCAGAAATTTCTCCTGCTCTATTCTCGGGAGTTCCCGAGACTTGCATTAGTTGCAAATAGTCAACCACAATTAATCCTAAACTTCCCGATTCTCGGGCAACTCTTCGGGCTCGAGACCTTATCTCATTTGGGGTCAGCGCGGGCGTATCATCTATGAATAAGGACTTGTCACTTAAAAGAGAAACCGCAGAAGTGAGTCGCGGCCAATCATCATCGGCCAAATTCCCGGTTCTTATCTTAGTCTGATCAATTCTTCCTAGAGATGAAAGCATCCTTAGCACAAGCGATTGAGATGGCATTTCCATGGAAAACACCAAAACTGAGGATGATTCAGATATTACTGCATTTTCAACAAGATTCATCATAAACGACGTCTTCCCCATTGAGGGGCGCCCCGCAACGATTATTAAATCAGCTGGCTGCAATCCAGATGTAATCTCATCAATGTCTCTAAACCCTGAACTCAATCCGGTAAGGGCGCCCTTAGTTTGAAAAAGCTGGTCTATCCTCTCTATCGTCTTGGTTAAAAGCGGTTGAACAGACTCTGGCCCACCGTTACTTGGTCTGTCGTCGCTTATCTTGAAAACCTTCGATTCTGCTTGATCTAGAAGGGTGGCGCTATCTCTTCCTTCCGGACTAAATCCGCTATCGGCAATTTCGTTACCTACCGATATAAGCTTACGGATAGTAGCTCTTTCTCTTACGATTTCTGCGTAGGCTCTAATGTTAGTAGCAGAGGGTGTAGTATTTACTAGGTCAGAAAGATACGCCATTCCTCCAACGGTCTTTAGCTCATCAATCGCATCAAGCTCCTCTGCAATGGTAATAATATCCAGAGGTCTGTTTTTCCCAACTAGAGAAACCATGCATTTATAAATCTGTCGGTGATCTCCTCGATAAAAATCCTCTGCGAAAACTATGCTAGAAATTGAGTCCCATGCGTTCTCATCAAGCATAAGACCGCCTAATATTGAACGCTCTGCTTCTACAGAGTTTGGGGGCACCTTTAAAAGAGTTTCGTCATCCAAGTTGAGTCCTGAGGCTTAGGTCTTAGTTTGGTCTTAAACTTCGGCAGAGACGGTAACTTTCATCTTTACAATCAGATCAGGGTGAACTTGAACACCGACCTCAAAGTCACCGGTATTCCTGATAGGCCCTTCTGGTAGTTTTATTTCGCTTTTTTCTACTTCTATGCCCTTCGAAAAACATGCGTCGACTATATCTCGGACAGTTATTGAACCGAACAATTTACCTTCGTCGCCGGCTTTTGCTGTTAGATTGAGAACGAGATCGGCGATTTGTTCTCCTCTTTTATTGGCTTCCTGCAACCTAGCTTTTGCATTTTTTTCAAGCTCCGCTCTTTTTCCCTCGAATATTTCTAAATTAGCTGCGGTTGCCGGGACAGCCTTCTTTTTGGGGATTAAAAAATTTCTTCCATACCCAGAACTCACTGTGACTTTGTCTCCTAAATCACCGAGCTTACCTATCGTTTCTAACAAGATAACTTCCATAACTTTTATTCCTTATTACCAAATTTATACCTAGTCCTGAGATCAAAGAAACTATCGATTATCGCAATGCTAACGAGCAACGGAACGAATATCTCGAGAGCTAATAATAACCCTACATAGAGTCCTATGGACCAGAAACTGGAAATTTTTGCTGCCGCGAATACCCAATGCACTAGTCCCAAAGCTGCTATAAAAAGCGGAGAGGCTAAAAGCGGTATCCATAACCATAGTCTATCTATAAAAACTATACAAAGAGTTACTGAGAGGATCGCTATCGAAGAAACATATGGATGCAATCTCAGACTACGAAACTCTCTCCCAAAACCGAAAGGATTATATAAGCAACTTTGCCACCAACGAGCAAGGCAGATGCCCGCAATTGAGTAAAAATAAAGCTGAAGAGAATAGCTAAAAATAACTAGATTCACCAAATCCTTGTTTTCTATGGCGGGAATCCCGCTAATCATACTCAAGAGCTGACTAATGAAGTCTATGAGCCTCTGAAAAGCTAGGGAGGCGAAATTATGATACAAAAGAGTTCCAATCAAAGAGAAAAAAAACGCAAGAATTAACACATGCTGCCAGGAAAAGCGATTTCTTAACAAAAGTGCAAGCAGAAACACGGATGTAACGTTGAAGAAAAGTGTAGGATCGCCTGTAAAGTAAAAGACAAATCCCGTAGGAATTAGGGTCCAAAGAAAGACATTCTTTCCTTCCCTAAGCCCTTTAGAGAGTAGAACCAAGGCAACAATTGGTGGACTGAGCCAGCTTATGAACCCTGACATTATTGAGAGCACGCTCAACCCAATCGCATGCAAAGGGCTGCGCATTGCGAATTTGGCTATGGATTGCATAGATTTCAGTCTTACTTATGCGCATCCGTATAAGGAAGCAAAGACAAATACCTAGCTTTTTTTATCGCATTTGCCAGCTGCCGCTGATACTTCGCTTTAGTTCCAGTAATTCTAGCCGGCACAATTTTGCCAGTCTCAGTGATGAAGGCCTTAAGCAGCTCTATGTCTTTATAATCTACTTCCGAGATACCTTCCGCTGTAAATCGACAATACTTTCTTCTTCTATAGAATCTTGACATAAACTAACTCTCCGTAGACGAGCTATCTTTTGGCTCTGTTTGCTCTGGCTCGCTCTCTGAACTAGATATCTCTAATGCTTCTTGGCTAGAATTTGTTTGTGTAGCTTGTTCTTGAATTTGGCTATCGCTATCGGTTTCTTTTTCGCTTTCCAACCTAGCCTTGCTATCTTTCGCAGCCTTGCTTTCTCTCTCTATCTTCATTAGAGGAGACTCCTCAGTATCTGCGCTTTTCCTGCGCATCACTAAGTTCCTCAGGACAGCATCATTAAACTTAAAACCAGTGGATACCTCTTCCAACGTGCCAGCGTCGCACTCAACGTTAAGAAGAGCATAATGCGCCTTGTGAATTTTGTTGATTGGGTAAGCTAACTGTCTTCGTCCCCAATCCTCAGTTCGGTGAATTTGTCCCCCACCTTGTTTTACAATATTCGAGTATCTCTCTAGCATACCTGGCACCTGCTCAGACTGATCCGGATGAACCATGAATACTATTTCATAATGTCTCATAAACCCTCCCTTTGGTTTATAGCCTTCTTCCATCCCCGTTAAGGGCCAAAGTAAGGCAAGGAGATTCTTGGCTCCGAGACTATAAGGAAACTCTGTATGTGTTGCAAGACCAATTTGTTTTTAAAGGGGCACAAACTCATTTTTTATCCAGCTGTTGCCTGTATATTTCATTCAAGCAAATGCCAGTCGCAACAGATACGTTTAACGTAAATTCGGCATTTTTTACCGGGACTCGCAAAATAACATCACAATGAGCCTTTATATTCGCCCTAATTCCCT
>MDTD01104102.1_pt1 | contig 12715 bp, 9 predicted proteins | sample 811221 | NCBI WGS metagenome assembly MDTD01 (sample SAMN05326646, study PRJNA326480) | marine metagenome | isolation source: seawater | place: Pacific Ocean: South West | collected 2011 | reverse complement strand
CGAATTATTCAGATTCTGGAAGACGAATCTGGTGTTGCCAAAGCATTTTCAATTTAGTTTTTATCGTTACTTTTTTATAGACCCGCTTTCAAACTTTTCCCCTCACCCATTTTTTAGCTGATTATCTGCTGTGAATAAATAAGAGATTTACGTCGACTTAAATAATGTGGATAGATATAAAGTATTTGTCGTTTTTATGCTGGCCGTATCAATTGTTTCGGCGGGTGATTTCAGCCCAGAATTCTTTGCAAATATAGATGATTCATCTGCAAAAGACGTCTCAACTTATGTTTCTCCACGTAGTTCAGTTATAGGTTCTTCTGAACTCATACTGCTCGCTGTGTTTTTTCTGTCATATTCTATACGAAAAGAACATTTCTAGTATTTAAGACTTGACGAAAAAATTAATTGCAATAACATGATCCGCGATTAATCTCGCCCTCAATTTTTTTAGACTTGGCTCAATGGAGAACTCTTGTGAAAGCATTATTAAACATAGCATTGATTGCAATTATTTCTTTGACTCCAACTTACGCAGGTAGTGTTGGTAGCGGTGTTGGTATTGTACGTTTAAATTTAAGCACCGCATTTAATGCTTTTGAACAACTCCGTACTACCGATTCACTTGTATATAGTCTTGATATACACAAGCAATTGTATCGTAAGAGTGTCGAGGAAATTAATAAGTCGTATCTCGAAATACAAGCTAGTGCGCCTAGTACCGAAAATTTTGAAATTTCTCACGCTTTCGCAAGTGCAGCCTTCTTGAGAATTCGAGACCTAAAAGCTGCTGGCCAAATCGGATATAAATCATCAGAAGCTAGGATTATGTTTACGTTTGCTATACGCATCCTAAAAGATTCCGTAGTTCGTTTACATCAACTTAAAAACCAAGCTGAGCAGCAGGATCTTTTCAAGTCTCTTTATAGAGACCAGAACTAGCGTCCGCAAATCATTCTATATAAAAGTTTCTTGAAAGTCCTACAGTAAAGTAGGACTTTTTTTCTTCTCCGCTGAGTCCGTGGCCTAGACCTAGGCCTTTCAGATAATTTAACAGAACTTCCTACAAATAAATGGTCTTTGTCTAATTAAAGAATCTCAAATTTATATCAAACTGTTGGTGATCTTTACTAATACTTCTTCAGCACATTCCAGTATCGAACTACCAGGTCCAAATATTGCAACGACTCCGACTTTCTCAAGTGAACTATAGTCCGTTTTAGGAATAACCCCGCCACAGAAAACTAAAATGTCTGTGGCCTGCCGACGTTTAAGTTCATCAATTAATTCTGGAACAAGAGTTTTGTGTCCACCAGCTAATGTAGAAATACCTATTGCATGTACGTCGTTATCAATTGCCATGTTAGCTACTTCACTGGGTGTTTGAAATAATGGTCCCACGTCAACATCAAAGCCAATATCAGCAAATGCTGTAGCTATTATGCGAGCTCCACGATCATGACCATCTTGTCCCATTTTCGCCACAAGGATTCTAGGTCTTCGTCCCTGTTTCTTTTCAAAATTAACAATTTTTTTCTGTAATTTAGTGAAGTCCATATCTTCCTCAAAGCCCTGCCCAAATACTCCAGAGATCAAATGAGTATTTGCTTGATGTCTTCCACTAGTTGATGCAATAGCATCACTCACTTCGCCCACTGTGGCTCGAAGTCTCATAGCCTCGATACTTAACTCTAGTAAATTAATTTTATCATTCATAGCAGACTTAGCTAATTTCTTTAATGTGTCTTGAACCTTGTTTTCGTTACGAGATGCTTTTATTTTTTTGAGACGTTCAAGCTGCTTGTTTCTTACTTCCGTATTATCAACTTCTAAAAGATCTAATTCACTCGTATCAGCTTGATCTAATTGATATTTATTTACTCCTACAATTACATCTTCACCACGTTCTATTCTGGCTTGCTTCCTAGCGGCGCACTCTTCAATGCACTGTTTTGCCCATCCAGACTCAATACAATTTACCATTCCCCCTCTAGTTGAAACCTCCGAAAGAATATTCCGGACATGTCCTGCCAAAGAATGGGTTAATGATTCCATAAAGTACGACCCTCCAAATGGATCAATTACTCGAGTAAGGTGAGCTTCCTCCTGTAGAATTAATTGAGTGTTGCGAGCCCATCTAGCGGATGATCGTGATGGTAAGGCTATAGCTTCATCCATTGCATTTGTATGAAGACTTTGTGTGCCACCTAGAACTGCTGCCATAGCTTCTACTGTAGTCCTGATTAAATTATTATGGGGATCTTGTTCAGTTAGTGACCATCCAGATGTTTGGCAATGAGTTCGCAGCATAAGGCTTTTGGCCAAATTTGGCTCGAATTTAGATAATTCTTCGGCCCATATAAGTCGCGCTGCTCTTAGCTTAGCTATTTCCATATAGAAGCTCATGCCGATTCCAAAGAAAAAACTTAATCTAGGCGCAAAATCATCAATTGTTAACCCAGCATCTACTGCCGTTTTAACATATTCAAGTCCATCTGCAATCGTAAAGGCAAGTTCATGGACGGCATCTGCACCAGCCTCATGCATATGATAACCCGATATTGAAATAGTATTGTATTGCGGCATATTCTTACTACAGTATGAAATTATATCCGCAATTATTCTCATAGAAACATCTGGTGGATAAATGTAAGTATTTCTCACCATAAATTCTTTCAATATGTCATTTTGGATGGTTCCGCGTAATTTATTTTCAGATACCCCTTGTTCTTCAGCTGCAACTATAAAACTTGCTAGTATGGGTAAGACAGCTCCATTCATTGTCATGGACACACTCATTTGATCCAAAGGTATTTCGGCGAATAGAATTTTCATATCTTCTACACTATCGATGGCGACCCCTGCCTTACCAACATCACCTTTAACTCTTGGATGATCTGAATCATATCCACGGTGAGTTGCTAAATCGAACGCAACAGAAAGACCTTTTTGTCCCATTTTAAGATTTTCGCGATAGAAACGGTTGGATTCCTCGGCTGTGGAAAAGCCTGCATATTGACGAATCGTCCATGGTCGACCTGCATACATTGTGGCCCGGGGGCCTCTTACGAAAGGAAAGATACCCGCCATAGTATTAGAAAATGCCAGATCATCCAGGTCTTGACGCGTATAATAGGCTTTCACTGGAATACGTTCCGGTGTAATCCATGTGAGCGAATCTGGATTCTTTCCTTTTAACTCATCTTTGGCAAGGTTGCACCAATCCTCATATGATTGATTAACTTTCCATTTCATAATTATTCCCTTTTTTAAGCGTTCGTAGAGGTGAATATTCGATCTGCATTTCCCTCGACAAAGCCTTGAAAGAAGTCTTTCCAGTCTTGGGCTGATTTATTAACAGGATATCTTCGAGCAAATTCTATGAAAGCATAAGGAACATAATGACTTTGATTATCAGCAAAATCGAATAAGATGGGATCGGCAACCGTAGAACTTTGCTCCAATAAAACTTCTGGAGAACCTTTAATTTTGCCGTTATCCTCGTTGAGTCTTATTCCTAAAGACTCAACGAAACCATTCACTTCATGTAGATTGTTTAGTTGTTGCATGAGATGCACAGAAATAGTGAAGTGATTTACATTATTCCCAAATAATAGCGTCCAAGCAGCATACTGACTTTCTTCGATTAAAACTTGGTAATCTTCGTAAGAAGCTTTATTCCATGCGGGATTAAGAAAATGTGGTAGGGCTTCATTAACATTAGCTGCAGTAGTTAATTGTTCTTTAAGCCCATTAAGATACTTATCGATTATAGTAATACTTTTATCTGATAATTCTTTGACTTCGATTTGCGAGATGAATATCTTTGGCAAAGTGTTGTCTGGGTGAGCCATATGCAATGCACTCAATTTTTTTAGAGGAAATATATAATCCGATTTGATGGTTTGCCATCCATATCGATTAAAAAAACTCTCTAGATTACGACTACCGAAATGTAAGTGATTGAAGCTTCTAAGAGCTATATGATCCTCAATCCAAATTTCATTTCGACGTTTCAGTGCTTCTTCAACCTTAACAGCAGAAGGAACTTGATTACTATAATTTTGCCATAATTTCTGTATAAGTAATTGAGCTGAATTCATTGATCTATAAACTTATGTTTTTTTTTCAGTTTATTCAAGACTACTAGACCTATAGAAAATTAACAAAATTTTAGATTAGATTAATCATTTGTAACGCTTCTGTAATTTAAAGTAATGCTATTTGAATCAAATTGTACAAATCTAATTACAAACAAAATTGTAGTCGATACATACCAAAAGTTGTAGTTACTCGTATAACAGGGAAGTAATGTGAGTGCTTTGGTACAAAATAACATGGTGTATAAGGTATGTAGTTCATGCGAAATAAAATACATACATCGCCGAGATTATGAGGAGGCCACAACTTACATTGGTACGTTTAAGACCGGAAAGTATTCCGAATATGATCTAGAATTACGAAACTGTAAATGCGGCACTACGCTAGCAACATACACAGATAAAGATTCATCCAATGAAGCGCCCCCTGTTAAAACTCAGACCACAAATTCCGTGAAAAGTAAGCTGAAACCATCTATTCCAAATACCAATGTGGACCAGCTCAGAAAGAAACCTTAGTTTCTAATTCTTCAATAAAGCTTAATTCGCATTAAGCTTTACTTTATCTTTTAATAGAAAAACTCCTAGATAAAAAAACGGAGTATCAATTAAAGCGAATAAAAACTTAAAGGCATAAGATTTAAGCATTAAACTTCCTAGAACCGTCAGACTGGATACATCAGGACCAAGGTTATTTGTGTAATAGAGAATAGAAAGAATACAGACAGTGTCTACGACTTGACTACCTAAGGTGGACCCCAAATTTCTGAGCCATAGATGTTTACCATTGGTAAACTTCTTCCAGAAATGAAATAACTTCACATCAATACTTTGGGCAATAAGATATGCCACCATTGAAGCAATTATATTCGGCTTCATAAAGGCATAGACGCTTTCAAAGGTAGACGTAGCGCCAGAAACTCCGCTCGCATCTGGCAGCATGTGACCCATCCACATTAGAAATAAAATAAATATATTTAGCAGAAAACCCGTCCACACAACATGTTGGGCTCTATCTTTGCCGTATAATTCACATATCAAATCAGTCGCCAAAAACGTAAAGGGATAAGCCAATAAGCCAGCAGGAATTATAAGATCTTCAAAATATGGAACGGGTATAACAACGAACTTGGTTATACCAATAACATTTCCAAGGCATAAAGAAACAATGAAAACGCCTGCGAGCATTAAGTAGAGTTTTTCTCTAAAGTTCATCGCACAAACCTATAGCCTCGGTGATAGTTTCGCAAGTCAATTCCCTTTATAATACATATGTTTCGAATCAAGCTCCATGGTGCCTAGAAATATTATACTGAATAAAGATCACCAGCAAATAATTGGGATGGCGTGTTTTTGCGAGAATGGAAAGGATAATCAATGAGTCGTGTAACAAAAGAAAATGAAACTTACATTAAGAAATTACTAGAAATTATTGGTGATAATCCAGATAGACCCGGACTCATTGACACTCCAAAACGAGTATTAAAGGCCTACGACGAATGGTTTGCGGGGTACAACCAGGATCCATTTGCCGTCCTGAAAAAACAGTTTGTACAAGAAGATTACATAGTTGATTCAATGATTGTTTGTAAAGATATCGAATTCTACTCAATGTGCGAGCATCATATGGCGCCCTTCACAGGTACCGCCCATGTGGCCTATATCCCTCAACGAGGCGGTACGGTAGTCGGGCTAAGTAAACTAGCCCGTCTCGTAGACGTTTTTTCCAAACGTTTACAAATTCAAGAAAAGTTAACTAATCAGGTCGCAACAACCCTCCAACAAGCTCTAAATCCAAGTGGGGTCGGTGTTGTTATTCAGGCCAAACACTTTTGCATGTGCTCAAGAGGCGTGAACAAGCAGAATTCATCGATGGTTACTTCCAAACTGCTAGGAGAGTTCAAGAGTAACTTAGCCACTCGAGAAGAATTTATGAGATTGATTGGCAAGGTATAGTATTAAAGTTTTTGAACCACTTGAATACCATCCCTCAAAGGGACCAGGAAGTTTTCCACTCTCGAATCGTGTGTCAGCTTTTTATTAAGATCATCAAGGGCTCTGTCATCTGCCGTCTGTGGATGCAAAACACGACCATTCCACAGCATATTATCGAATATTAGAAAGCCGGCAGGTTTTATGCGCGGTAAAAGTGTTTCGTAATACAAGTCATATTTAATCTTATCAGCATCAATGAAAGCTAAATCAACTACATTGTCTAAATTATTCAAGACCTCAATAGCCTCACCTATGACAAATGTAACCCTATTTTGAAATCCTGCACGAGAAATAAATTCTTGTGCAATTCTACTTGTTTCTTGGTTGCAATCGATAGTAACAACATGTCCATCATTCCCGACTGCATCTGCCAGACACAATGTGGAATATCCCGTGAAAGTTCCAACTTCAACTATATTTTTTGCATTGCTTAAAGCGCATATTAACTGTAAGAACTTACCTTCAAGCGTGCCAACCATCATCTGAGGTGCCTCAGTTTTCTCAATAGTAATTTGTTTTAATTCTTCCAATAGCGGATGAATAGGTTTGGTATGAATTTCTGCGTATTTTTCTAATGTTTTAATTCCCAATGTATTCATCTCTGACATTGTACTCTCCTCTACGGATAAATTAGTTGCTTTTACTATCTAATTTGAAAAATGTAATTACTTGCTTACTAGATAATCCTTGTTCAGCGCTGTATACGACCACAATTTTTTCAGGCGATTTTTTTAATATTCGCCGATAAGCTTTATAAATAGAAGACATAGATAGTATCTCAAAATTGTTAATCCTATGAATTACATCACCTACTTTAAAACCTAATTCTGAAGCAAAACATCCCCTTTTTAATTTTCGAATGGTATAGCCAGTGGTTGAACCATCAGTGCCCTTATGTGGAGACAATTTTAGTCCCCGTAATAGATGCTGTATACTTTCGGTATTAGCTTGAATTAGGTCATTACTTACAAATACAGCTTGGCCTTTCTTCTTTACACGAAAACTAGTTGGTAAAGATTGTTTATGGATCAACGCCCTACGTTTAATAATGTCATAATCTCTTAACTGACGAAATCTTTGCTCTCTCTGACGCTTGAATACCTTAAACTTTTCAAGCTTTGACTCCCTTGATGGAATATTTAAAAACTCTTCAGAATTGTTTTCCAATTGAATATTAGCAAAGAGAAAAGCTACAGAGCTCAAAAGTAGGTGAAGAACTAATACCTTAAATGATCTGAATATAAAGCTTCTCCTCATTACATTTCTTCTTTCTTCTTAACAAAAGCCTTTTTCAAACTTGCTAGATATTCATTAAATGGTATCAGTCCGTACTCTTTGCGCCTCTCATCTACATCATTTAATGATTTAATTGGGCGAGGAATAATATTTCCCTGCTTATCAACCTCATATTGAGTACCATAAATCTGCTTCTTTCCCTCATTTAATAATATCCGGTCCGTAAGGAAAGGAATTTCTGAAATCATAATCTGTCCTTGATTCGCTTGTTTCAAAACATCCAATACCAATTTTTGATAATTCAGATCAAAATCAGCATGCTGGACAATAGTCCAAGCCATATGAGAAGCATTGGCACCCACCTGTTGAATTGTTGGCCATCCAATTGTGCCAACTATTTTCTTTAGGGCCTCTAGATGCTCTATGCGGAGTTTTTGATCCATTTCAAGCTTGCCCGTTCTCATTAGCTGTTCTTGGTATCCCATACTTAGAATCTTATTAGAGAAATTTACAAGAGTTTTTTGAATTCTAAGTGATCTTATTAATTTAGATAAGTCCCATTGTCTGCCCTGTTTGCCTTCGTTTAATCGTTCTTGAATAACTCCGTAAATTTTCGTCATGTCAAAGGTCTTGCCAAAATAACCAAAGGAATTTTGTACCTCCACCAGCAATGCATCAGTAATATCAAGTACGTCTGTTTCTGTTATGATATCAGCTTGCGATGAAAACAAAAAAACACTAATACCTAAACCCTCTTTTTTGCTAGCAGGGTTAATGATCGGTTTCACTGAATATTGTTTGCCAGCAGATAAATTGAGCAAGGTACGATAGTTGCCGAATCGAACAATATTTGAGTTAAGAATATTAAGAAGAACACCTTGCTGGAATTGTACAAATGGAATGTCGAGTGCTTCATTGACAGATGACAGAGGTTTTACTTTAGATTTGTCTAGATCTTTTTTTGTCTGCTCAGATCTCGATTGTTCTGACTGATGGGCTACAACAAGAACAGTTGTGATTAATAGAATCAGCGTAAATCTGAGAGATTTCAGTAGATAGTTCATTTCACTCCTATAATTTCGAATTACTTATCGCTTGTTCAATTGAATTCTATGTATGTTTATACCCTGATCTTCAAGGATTTGTAAGTTTTCAGCGGCTTGCTTATTACCCAGTAGGGCTGAGTTTTTATACCATAAAACTGCTTTTTGTTCATTCTTAGAAACTCCATTACCGAATTCATACATGGTCGCCATATTAAGCATAGCTTTAGCATCACCATTAAGAGAAGCCTTATTCAACCATTGAAATGCAATTTCTTGGTCTTTGGTAACTCCGTCACCCCTGTTATAAAGTATCCCCAATTTACGCTGTGCTGTCCTTTCGTTTAAATTGGCTGCCTTAAGCAACCATTTGATTGCACTATCATAATCTTGGCTGTATCCATCTTTAGAGAGGTAAGTATCCGCCTTCAATGTGTAAGCTTTTGGATATTTTTGAAGTAATGCCTTTTCTAACCATTCATTGGCTTCCTTACGCTCGCTTGGATTTTCGGCACGAGACATCAAAGCTTGAGATAAATATACCTGAGCTTCTGGATGACCTTGTTTAGCCGACTTCTTCATTAATTCAAATGCTTCCTGCTTGTTCTGACGAATACCCTGAGTGCCTATATCATAATAGCTCGCCATTAGACATTGAAATCGATCGGAGCCTCTCTCAGCTGAATACTTGATATAATCATCAATGCCCATCTTTAAGGGCGGAGTCTTATCATTTTGCTGAGTTCCATAAATCAGGCAATTGATGCCTGGATATCCGTTAATGCTTGCCTCTTTATATAGTGTAGTAGCTCTTTTATGATCGCTATTTATCCCAAGGCCTAAATCATAATGAAGAGCTGCCAAAAACAAAGAGTTAAGATCTCCCTGGCGACCGGATTGAACTGACCACCTTAAACTATCTTTAAAAGATCTTGCTCCCGTTTTACCCTCAAAACTTAATTTTGCTAGTGCTTTCTGCGCCTCTAGATAGCCCTGTTCTGCTGCTAAAAGTAAGAAACCGCGTGAAATTGATGTATACGCTGAAGAATCTGAGTCTAAGGATTCATACAATTTCCCCAGATAATAGGCCGCTTTAGCATATCCACCTTTATATCTTAAAGGGTCATTTCCCTTGAATTCTATATCAAGACTTCTAGCTAAGGCCCTAAGATATAATTGCTCTGCTCCATCCTGATCTTTATTAACAGACAAAGCGTTTTCTTTCATGTATCCGAGCATGACTAAGCCTTCAATATTTCCAGACTCTGCAGCTAAATTAAACAGTCTATATGCATTGTCATAGTCTCTATTTGTTCCGCGACCTTCCAAATATATATATGCAAGACGAATCATAGCTCTAGTATCACCAATCTGAACAGCTTGTGAATATAAGTCTTTAGCTTTACCAAGATTTTGTGCCCGACCTATTCCGAATTCATATATATATGCAACATAGATAGCCTTTACCTTCATCTTAAACCAGTCTTCAGGAATTTCCGCATATCTAAGTGACTCAATGTTCTTGTTGACAGCTAGCTCTATAAGTTGCTGGTCTTTTCTTTGAAAAAGAGAACCATAACGTAACGCCCTGCCATCTGATTTCAAAGCGGCCACGATGATATCCTTATTTGCGCGAAGTTTTTCGGATACAAACTGTAAAGCCATTCCATTCTGTTTTACAGCCGTAAGTGCAATATCATAGTTATTCTTCAAACTATCCGCTGCATTTTCTAAACTAAGACCATTGCCCTGCAAGATCTTTTTGACAATTTTTTCATCAGACCATAATTGAGTGTCCATGTATTCGCTAGCTCTACTATTCTGGCTGACTGCCTTAAAGACTGCATCTTCGTCATTCTTCAGAGATTGATCAACATATTCCAGATACATGCCATTTTTGATTAAGATAAGACTTACTATACTTCGATCTTTCCATAAATCTCTATCCATGTATTCAACCGACTTCACATTCTGCTCTATAGCCTTAGCAACGACACTAGGATCTGACTTTAATTTGTTTGTTGCGTACTTTAATGCTAGTCCGTTGTTAGCTATTGCTTTTAATACCACCAATCGATCTTGTTTGAAGTTGTCATTTAATTCTTCTAAAAACATCCCTTGGTTTTCGAGAAGTTTGAGAGCGATATTTCGATTATCTAATAGTTGTTTATCCATGAACAGTTCGAAATTCTTTGATTCATAAATCTCCTTAATTATTGCTGGGTCTTGCTTTAGCGCACTTAAAACAGCTTCGACATTTTTCTTAACATTTAATCCGACTCTGGGATCGGATAGTAAACTACCCCTTTTATTCACCAAAAATCTCATAACCCTAACGTTGCTCCACATTTGGTCACTCATATATTTATAGCTAAGATAATTCTGTCTTAAAGCTGCTAATACAATTCTAGGGTCATTTTTCAAACTGAAGTGCGCATGCTCTAAATTCAAGCCATTTTGACTGACAGCTGCTAATACTAACGAATAATCCTTGTTTAAAGGATTACTAGCATATTGGATAATTCCACCTTCTAGACTAGCTAGTTCTTTCAGAATTTCTATATCAAATTGGAATGGTATTTTCTTCTGGAAATTGATCCACTCGATAGCTTGTTCGTAGCTAAAACGGTAGGCACATCGGAGACTACCTTCCCTCTGTGTAACTTGTGAGTGCACTAACGGACAATAATTAATGATATGATTGCCCTGAGTTGAGCTATCGATTGTTCTCCACCTGGTAAATAAATGCCAGTCGAAAAAATTAATAACATCATCTCGAAAGCCATCTGACTTAACAAATGGTGGCAATTTAGAGATAGCTATATCTATCTCGTTTTGATCCATCTTGTCTTTAGTTGTTAGGTTCGATCTATAATTTATAGCTTTTTGAAATGAAGTTTCATATTCCCCCCATGTAATTTCGCGATTTTGATAAAAGGAAAAATACTCCTTGTTGTAATCTATTTCTCGTTCGTACTCTAGTCCATCAAAAATATGCACAAGATTTACGCTCTCTGAGCCATCTGATTTGGGATTTTTAGTCAAATAATCAACTACGTAATTGATCTGTGTTATCTCAGGCTCAAATTTACGCAATTTATATTCCGTGGGAACAAAGCCAGCCGTAAATTGCCATCCAATCCAAAGAGTTAAACATGCTAATAATTGATTAACAGCGATTTTAGATCGACTTTTCTCCGTAAAGTTACATAATTCGCATTGCAAATTAGCATTTGTTAAAGCTTCTATTACATCCTCTGGGTTTCTATCGATATCAAAATTGTATGTGGATATCCTTAGTTTACTTCCAAATTCTGTCTCCATTACAAGTATTTTGAACTTTGAAGTAAGTTGTATCACATCATAGTAAAGGGTCATACCATAAATCTTGCGACTTATTGCGATATGATTGTTATTGAAAAATAAATAGACACTATTTCGCTTAGAATTAGGTTCAGTACCTAAATAAACTGCTTTAAGGCCGTGAGTTAATGATATTAATCCTTGCTGTTCATTAACTGTGCTACTGCTGGCAGAGATTTGTGCAACAATCTGCTTTTTTTCTGGTGGATATTTAGTTCGTATAAATAATAGAAAAAAAGAATATAAACAAGCTGCCATGGGGATAATACCACTATACCCAAAATGCTTATAATGCTGAATTAAATAGAGCCCAACCAGTAAGATTAAACCGGGTTTAATAATGTTGATCATCAAGATTTTATTGATGTAATTTGTTTGAAGCCATTTCAGGGTTATAAATGGAAGACATATAATAGCAATCACCGCGATAAGAAATATCATAAATGTAGTCAAATATGATTCAAAACTAGCTTCTTCTGCAAAGTTAATATTCGCATAGAAAAAGATCCCCATAAGTATTATCAGAGGTAGTACCACCAAATATGTTCGGGATAGTTTAGCTACAACGGTGGAGGCCTGAGCAAGGCGCACACCTAGCATGTTCATAGAATAGATTTTGGATTTAGCAGACGATAAGGATGTCTTACTAAATAAATAGCCATCCGCAACTCCATAAAGAGGTAGAAGACAGTAAATGCCTCTTATGTGATCATAAGCATAAATGTAGGTGAAATTGGGTACGAAAGGTAGATGACGTACCATAGAGACATAGGTATAATCATTATCATCCTGATACAAAAATATAGGTTTATCTTTGTCAGTAAAACTAAGGTGATAAATTTTACCAAAGTCGCAAATTTTGATGAAACTCTCATGAATTTCTGCGTAGGACTTTGTTTTCTTTTGTAGACCTGCCCAAATCATAATACTGTTTATGTAACAGACTGGGACCAGAGCAATAATCAAAAAGGTGAATGG
>MDTD01202998.1_pt1 | contig 12717 bp, 13 predicted proteins | sample 811221 | NCBI WGS metagenome assembly MDTD01 (sample SAMN05326646, study PRJNA326480) | marine metagenome | isolation source: seawater | place: Pacific Ocean: South West | collected 2011 | reverse complement strand
ATTATTTATCCAACTGGTGGAGGAACAGGAATAATTGGTATATGGAAGGCATTTAAAGAGTTATCGGAGATAGGAATGATTGAATCTGACCTTCCAAAAATGATTTGCGTTCAAGCAGATGGGTGTAGCCCGGTAGTTGATGCATACCTTAAAGGAAAAAAATCTGCCGAACTATTTGAAAACCCTGCAACTATTGCTGCTGGAATGAGGGTACCAATTGCTGTTGGAGATTATTTGATAATTAGTTCTGTAAATGAAAGTGGTGGGACTGCATTAAAAATTAATGATAAAGATATGATTGAAGGTGTAAAAAAAATGTCTTCTAAAGAAGGTATTTTTTGTGCTCCTGAAGGAGGCTCAATAGTTTCTGCAGTTATGAAATTAATTGAGAGTAACTTTATTAAATCTAATGAGACAGTTTTATTACTCAATACTGGGTCAGGATACAAATATCTTGATGAACTAACTAGTGCTATTTGAATAATTTATCCAAGTCATCTCCGTAGATTTGAATAAATTCATTTTTAAGCATCCCCATTATTGCTGAATTGTATCTTGCTCCATGATGAGGTCGGCTTTGCCTTAATGTTCCTTCATGTTGGAACCCCAGACTTTCAAACATATTTCTAGCATGGCTGTTGTATTCAGGTATATCAACCCATACTCTATATAAATCCAATTCCTTAAATGCATGTTCCATCAAAATAATAACAGATGATGAGCCAAATCCGAGATGCCATAAATCCTTTCTTCCTATAAGCACAGATAATTGTGCATCACCCAATGCATCGTCAATAAAAAGCTGGGCTTCACCAATATGCTCACTCTGTTCAGAATTAATTATTGAAAAGAAAGTTCTATGTGGTTCAGGGTTCTTGTCATCAAATGTTCTTTCCCAGTCATCGTTAGAACTAGTTAACATTTTTTGTGGATCGTATCCTAAGTGAGCTGCATCACCGTATGAGTATCGACCAAACCACAGTTCGGCAACTTCATCGTCTTTTATCCACTCCACAATTCTTTTAACATCATCTCTTGTTATTTTCTTTAAATCTACCTTTGGATATTTCATAAATTAAATTTATTTTCATATTCATTGTAATATATGTGTTAATAAAAATTAATTATTTAATGTATAAGAGGTAATTTTGAAAGCTGCAGTACTATATGAAGTTGGAAAAAAATTAGAAATAATTGACTTAGATATTGCAAAACCTAAAGACGGAGAAGTTCTTGTAAACATGAGTGCTGCTGGAGTGTGTGCAAGTGATCATCATGTTATTCATGGCCAGATTCCTTATCCCACCCCTATAGTTTTGGGGCATGAAAACGCAGGTGTAGTTGAAGAAATAGGTAGTAACGTTCAAAATATAAAACCTGGCGATTCAGTCATAATGTCTTTTGTGTCAAGTTGTGGAAATTGTGTGTATTGCAGAACGGGATTAGCAAATCATTGCTCAAGACATTATTCAGATCCTGAAGTTCAGCACAAGTTATTTGATAAGACTTTTAGAATTCATGACGAAAATAATACAGGTATATTTCAAATGAACAAATTAGGTGGTTTCGCAGAGAAGCAAGTTGTCCCTGCTGATTCACTACTAGTAATACCTAAAGAAGTTCCTCCTGAAGTTGCTGCATTAATCGGATGCTGTGTAACAACTGGATTTGGAGGAATAGTTAATTTAGATAATATAAAAACTGGCTCAACAGTTGCTGTTTTTGGATGTGGTGGAGTTGGACTAAACATACTGGAAGGAGCAAAGTCATTAAATGCTAATAAAGTTATTGCAATAGATATACACGATCACAAGTTAGAATTTGCTTACAAATTTGGCGCAACACATGTTATAAATGCTAGAAATGAAGATCCTGTCGAAAAAATAAAAGAAATTACTGGCGGAGGTGTTGATTACTCTTTTGATTCATTTGGCAGCCCCATTATCATGAAGCAAGCTGTTGAAAGTTTAGGAAGAAGAGGGACTGCGTCACTTGTAGGATTGGCTCATCCTAAATCTAATGTAGATTTAAATATGGTCGATCTTGTTAGAAATGAGAAAAAAGTTGTTGGTAGTTTTTATGGATACGCATCACCTTTAGTGACTATGAAAAAAATTGTTGATATGTATTTAACTGGAAAGATTAATATTGAGCCTTTGATAAGAAAAAAATTTATGTTGTCTGAAATAAATGAAGCATTTGAAGATATTGATAAAGGAGAAGACGGAAGAGGAGTTGTAGTATTTTAAATTTTAAAAGGGGATATAATTAAAATATAATAATATTGAATAGGAGAATCAATTGCTCGAAAATTATTTTGAAAATTACGCAATATTAGGTTTTTATTTAGTAATTGCCATTACTGTGCCAATAGGTATGATAACACTTTCAAAGCTAGCACAATTTATTAAAGTAAGGCCAAGTAATCCTTCTGAGCTCAAAGAAAGTATGTACGAATGTGGAATGAAGCCTGAAACAGAAAGATGGCAAGGCTTTAATATAAAATATTATTTTTATGCATTAATGTTTGTTATTTTTGATGTAGAAACTGTATTTTTATTCCCTTGGGCTGCAAAGTATGGAATTTGGAGCAAAGAATTCGGTGTTGCTTTCTTTATCTCAATGTTCATTTTCTTGTTTATAGTTACTATTGGGTATGTATATGCATGGAAAAAAGGAGACTTAGAATGGAATTAGAAGACAAAAATTTTAATTTGCCGCTTTATTCTCAAACTTCAGATATTGATTTTGAAGAGGGTGGCGTTATTAATAAGATGAAGAGGGAAAACACTCATGAGATACCAGTTGATGATTTAAGTAGTAATGATGAATTAAAAAAATCAGCGTTTGTCACATCTGTGGACTTTCTTTTGAATTGGGCAAGAAAATCATCTATATTTCCAGCACAATTTGGTTTAGCTTGTTGCGCATTTGAAATGATTGCTTCTGCTGCTTCAAGGTTTGATTTAGCAAGATTTGGTGCTGAGAGATTTTCAGCATCCCCAAGACAAGCAGATCTAATGATTGTAGCTGGAACAGTTACCTGGAAAATGGCTCCTGCTATAAGAACAATGTATGATCAAATGTCTGATCCGAAATGGGTAATAAGTATGGGTGTATGTGCAACAAGTGGAGGTCCCTATTATGACTCATATTCAGTTGTTCCAGGCGTTAACAAAATTGTTCCTGTTGATGTTTATGTTCCTGGGTGTCCACCTCGTCCAGATGCATTATTGTATGGATTAATGCAATTACATGAAAAAATTAAAAGATATTCATTGCAAGGTAAGTCAGCAGGTAATAATGACTAAAGAATTAACTGGTAATGAAATTGAATTAATTTTAGGTGATAAATATCAAGATCTTGTAATCGATGTTGGAAATGACCATGTAGTAATTAAAAATGATACAAATGAACTTGAAGATTTTTTTAAAAGTTTAAAAAATAATAATAAATATAACCTTTTAAATTCAATAACTTCAGTAGATTATATGAGTAAATTTGTAGTTGTTTATCATTTAACATCTATAGAAAAAAACGAATCTATTGTATTAAAAATTCCATGTGGTGAATCTCGAAATGAACCATCAGTGTTAAGTGTAACAAATATTTGGAGAGGCGCTGAACTTCAGGAAAGAGAAATTTATGATCTCATGGGAATTTATTTTCAAAATCACCCTAATATGAAAAGGTTGCTATTGTGGGAAAACTTTGAAGGCCACCCACTTAGAAAGGACTTTGTAAGCTAAATGAGTACAGAGTTAGTTACTATGAATATTGGTCCAATTCACCCAAGTACGCATGGGGTCTTTAGAATGAGAGTTACTTTCGATGGAGAAACAATAATTGACGCTGAGCCAATAATAGGTTATTTGCATAGAGGTTCAGAAAAATTAGCCGAAGAAAGGACATACACTCAGATAGTCACTTTGACAGATAGGATGGATTACACAGCATCAATGACTAATAATCAAGCATATATTTTGTCTGTTGAAAAATTAGCCGACATCACACCTGCTGAAAGAGGTGTTTGGCTAAGAATGATCGCTGCTGAATTGCAAAGAATTGCAGCTCACTCAGTTGCAATTGGCTTTCTAATTAATGATTTAGGTGCATGGCACACACCTCTTTTATATCTATTAAGAGAAAGAGAAAAAATATTAGAGCTTTTTGAGATGATGTGTGGAGCAAGAATTACTAATAGTTATTTGAGACCGGGTGGGGTTTTTATGGATGCTCCTGAAGAATTTTGGCCTTCTTTAAATAGATTTTTAGATGAAATGCCTGAAAGACTTAATGATATAGAAAATTTGCTTACTGACAATGAAATAATTGTTTCAAGGACTCAAAATGTAGCAATTTTAGATAAAGAAGATGCTATAAATGCTTCAATTACTGGCCCTATGCTCAGAGCTTCAGGTGTTGATTGGGATTTACGTCACAGAAATCCATATGATTTTTATGAAAAAGTTTCTTTTAGGCGACCTTTGGGCACTGTTGGTGATAATAATGATAGGTATTTAGTAAGGCTACAAGAAATAAGGGAAAGCTTAAAAATTATTGAGCAATGTCTGGACTTAATTGAGCCTGGGCCAGTAAAGCCTGATGAAGTGCCATTTTTAGTTCGTCCAAAAGAAGGTGACTCTTACGTTCCCATTGAAGCTCCAAAAGGTGAGCTTGGATTTTATTTGGTTAGTGATGGAGGAATATCGCCATTTAGATGTCATGTCAGAGCACCATCTTTAATGAATCTCACATTGCTTAGAGATATGGTTATTGGATACAAAATAGCTGACTTATTTGTTACTTTTGGGTCTGTAGATGTAAATATGGGAGAGGTTGATAGATAATGGGCCCTGCTAGAGATAGTTTTTTATTCGAAGTAGTTTTCTGTCATTTATCAAAAGATCCTTCTTGTGATCCAGTAAGATATATAAATTTTTCATTTATTCCTGTTGATCTTAATTGGCTTTCTTTCACATTAACAGCTTTTTTTTGGATATTTGCGTTTATTAATGCAGCACTAATCAGTGTATTAATTCTTATTTGGGGTGAGAGAAGATTAATTGGAAAATTTCAAGCAAGACTAGGCCCCAACAGATGGGGTCCATTGGGCCTATTTACGCCAATAGCAGATGCAATAAAAGTAATGTTTAAAGAAGATGTAGAGCCTACATTATCTGATAAATTAATTTATGTCCTTGCACCAATATTAATGGTTGTTCCTGTTTTTATGATTTTTCCTGTAATTCCATATGGAGCAAAATCATTTTTAACCGATATAAGTGTTGGGGTTGTTTTTGTGCTCGCTATAACATCAATTAACAGTTTATCAGTGCTTATGGCAGGTTGGGCATCAGGTAATAGATTTGCAATAATAGGGGGGATTAGAGCAGTTGCAATGTTGTTAAGTTATGAGATTCCGATGGGTATTTCTGCTGCAGGAGTTGTGATTATCGCAGGTTCTTTATCACTCAGCGAAGTTGTTGAATCTCAAATCATTCCAAATGCAATTTTTCAACCATTAGGATTTATTGTTTTTCTTGTTGCTTCTACGGCTGAACTGAATAGAAGTCCATTTGATATTACAGAAGCTGAATCTGAATTAGTAGCTGGATATATGACAGATTACAGTAGCATGAAGTTTGGATTATTTTATTTAGGTGAATTTATGGCAACTATCGCATCATCTGCGATTATTGTTACATTTTATTTATCTGGATGGAGAGGTCCATCTTTTTTGCCAATACCAGGAGAATTTTGGTTTTTTTCAAAATGGATTGGTGTGATAGCAATTTTTATATGGTTTAGGGCAACTTTCCCAAGGCTGAGAATCGATCAAATAATGTCACTAGCATGGAAAGGATTATTCGAATTAAGCCTTATAAATATACTCGTAATAGCCTTAACAATGGCAATTTGGCCAGATCCAACAAATAGTCAATTATTTTTAATGACCGGAATAAATTGGGTAGTCTTTTTTGCTTCAATTTATATATTTGGAAAAATATTGAGTCCTGATCTAACTGGTAATAAAATAGATAAAAGAAAAGTAGTGTACGGATTAGATTAAATGTTTGGAATTGGATTATTAAAAGGACTTTTTACAACCTTAAAGAATTTATTTGGACCAGTTTTTACTGTACAGTATCCTAATAAAAAAGTTGGTTTACTAGGTGCACTTAAATTTCATAAGAAATCTACCGCAAAGTTTATGAAGACTCAACCTAAAGACTTTGTAAAGTCTTTAGCGGGCTTGCATGAAGTTCCAGAGTTACCGGATCAAGCAACAAGATTTAGAGGTCAGGATTTCAATTGGTTTGAAGATAGATGTACAGGTTGTGCAAGTTGTGCAAAATACTGCCCGTTAGGAATAATTAAAATTGAAACTAAGCCCAGTACAAGAAATGAAAAAGAAGGTTCTTCATATGACATTGATGTTTTTGATATAGATATTGGAAGATGCATGTTTTGTGGACTTTGTGTTGAAGCATGCCCTTTTGATGCACTGCATATGGGTAGTGGATTTGAAAGAGCAAACGAAAAAAGAAAAGATTTAGTTATACCTGTTGATGAATTGAGAACCGCTATCAAAACTCCGAGTACTTGGTTTAGGCCTCAAATGGAAAATAAAGACTATAAACCTAAAGATAAAAATGCAGAAATAAAAGATTACAGAGATATTGGTAGGCATGAAAAGCCCACTGATGAAGAATTAACTGAAAGATGGGTTAATGAGAGATAAAAAATGCTTGTTGATGTAATTTTTTATACCGTTGCTTTACTCTTACTCCTCTCTTCATTTTTAGTACTTTTTTCCTCAAACATTTACAGATCAGCGATTTTTTTGGCCTTTTCGATGATTAGTTTTGCTGGGTTATATTTTTTATTAAGTGCTGAATTTATCGGAGTGGTGCAAATATTAGTTTATGTTGGGGCTGTTTCCGTTTTGATTGCTTTGTCAGTAATGTTAGTTAGAGATATTGAAAAAAGCACACAAAGTAATAGCTATAGAATTATTTCAAGTATATTAATTTCATTAGCAATTATATTAATTGCTTCATTTTTTACAAATTATAATTGGAATTTATATAGTGTAAATATTTTGAATTCTAATGAATGTTTACTCACAAAGTGTGGTGACGAACCAGGAATTTTGGTTTCGAGTACAGACTGGATTGGAAAATTAATTACTGCAGATTATCTAATAGCGTTTCAGTTGACTGGTTTGATATTATTAGCGTCTTTAATTGGTGCTTTAGCATTATTAAGAATGAGAATGGGTAAAAATGACTCTTAGCAATTTGATTATCCTTTCATGGATAGTTTTCTTTATAGGCCTTTACGGTTCTCTTACAAAAAAAAGTGCGGTACTTGTAGTAATTAGCCTTGAATTAATGTTTAATTCAGTTGCTTTAAACTTTGTTTCATTTTCAAGATTTGCACCGGGCGGATTGTTGGGTACTACTGAAGTCACAAACGTTTTATCAGGTCAAATAATGGCAATTTTTATTATCGCAATTGGTGCTGCCGAAGCTGCTTTAGCTCTATCTATAGTAATCGCAATGTACAGGGAAAAAAATACCATCGAATTTAGTGAAAATGTAGATATCAAGGAAAAAAATGTGGATTGATTATAAAGAAGTTGAAAACTTACTCACAGCTGAAATGTGGAAATCTTTATTAGAAGGAGAAGGATTGCCTGCAAAAATACTTCCTGTAGATGGAATTTTAGAGTGGTCAGAAACTTCAAAGTTTAGGTTGATGGTTCCAAAAGGAAGAGAACACGTAGCAGATGAAATTTTAAGGAAGTTGTGATGTCTAATAATGAAATTGTTTGGTTAATTTTAATCCTTCCATTTGTATCTTTTCTTATTAACGGATTTATAACATTATTTACAAATTATAAAAATTCTAAATTTTCTGGATATTTAAATGTTGTATCTATTGGAATCTCTTTCATCTTAAGTTTATACATTGCAGTTATAGGTTTGGATAAAAGTTTTGATTACCAGTCCGCATCTTTTCAGTGGATATCTTTCGGAATTTTCGAAATTACAATGGCAATCATGCTTGATGAGCTAACTCTAGTAATGATTTCTGTTGTTACAGCAATTAGTTTTTTAATCCAAATTTATTCATTATCTTACATGGAACATGATGATGGATACTCTAGATATTTTAGTTATATGGGTTTATTTACAACAGCTATGCTAGGACTTGTTACTGCAAGAAATTTAATTCAATTATTTATATTTTGGGAATTAGTTGGTGCAACTTCATATTTACTTATTGGATTTTGGTATAAGAAACAAAGTGCAATTAAAGCTGCAAAAAAAGCATTTTTAATGACTCGAATTGGTGATTTTGGTCTTATTGCAGGAATATTACTAATTGCAAAACAAGGCTCGCAATATCTTGATATTACGCAATTTTATCTTGGAGTCCAGAGTGGTGTATTTTCTGAAAACTTAGTTTTTTTAATTGGTTTTCTTATTGTAATTGGGGCAATAGGAAAATCAGCTCAATTTCCTTTACATAATTGGCTACCTGATGCCATGGAAGGACCAACACCAGTTTCGGCTTTATTGCACTCAGCAACTATGGTTACGGCAGGTGTATTTATAATTGGAAGAATTTATCCAGCAATTGATTATTCTGAAAACCTAGGATTAATTGTAAGTTATACAGGAGCTTTTACATTGCTATTTGCTGCATCAATGGCTATTGCTAGTAATGATATTAAGAAGGTTTTGGCTTATTCATCTATTAGTCAACTTGGTTACATGTTCTTAGCTTTAGGTGTTGGGTCATATGGAGCAGCTATACTTCATCTGTTTGCGCATGCTTGGTTCAAAGCCCTTTTATTTCTTGGTGCTGGTTCTGTAGGGCATGCGGTCCATACCTTTGATATGAACTTAATGGGTGGATTGAGGAAAAAAATGAAAAAAACATACATTACAATGTTGCTTGGCACAGTAAGTTTAATTGGTATATTTCCTTTATCGGGTTTTTGGAGTAAAGATGAAATTTTAATTGGTGTTAGGTCCGAATCAAGTATGCTATTGGTATTTGCAATGATAGGTGTTGTTATGACTGCTTTCTACATGACAAGAATGATAGCTATGACATTTTTTGGTGAATTCAAAGGCGGACATGACAATTTAAAAATTGAAAATATTCATGAAAGTCCAAATTTTATGATTTGGCCAATGATTATTTTATCAATTCCTTCTGTCATAATTGGACTTATATTTAGCTCTCCAATTGATTTAGGATTTATGGATAAGCATGCAATGGTTTCTTTTTTAGATCATAATAAACTTGTTTTTCCAAACTATGAATATCATGAATTCAAATTTGATTTAAGTATAGCATTATCTTCTACAATTCTTGCTTTATTAGGAATAATTTTTTCAATTTTAAACTTTAAAAAATACAAAATAAAAATTAATTTTTTGAATAAAGTTATTTCCAATAAATATTACCTTGATTATTTATACGAAACTCTTATTACAGAAATATTATTTTATAAGTATTTTTCCAAAATTTTTAGTCTTATTGAAGAAAAAATTATCGATAATTTTACTTACAAGCTTACTGCGACTCTTAAATGGATGTCTAATAAGATTTCAATATCTCAAAATGGGCAATTACAATTACAAAGTATTACATTTGTTTTTGGTTTAATATTAGTGCTAATTTCTTACCTTATTTTTATTGGAATTGGAGCTAATTAATGCCAGGAGGAGTACTATCATTTTTAATTTTTTTTCCAATAATTGCGGGAATATTTATTGGTGTTGCTTCATCAAATAATGCTATAAAAAAAAGAATTAAGTTTTTTGCCCTTTTTTTTACTTTTCTAGAAATGTTATTATCTATAATTCTTTATTTTAACTATGATAAAGAAAACGGAGGCTTTCAATTTATTGATTACTTTGATGCTTGGATCCCATTTGAAACATTTAAAGCTCAGTATCTTGTTGGTGTAGATGGATTAAGTGCTCCTTTAATTTTACTTACAGGAATATTAGGTTTTTGTGCTGTTATAGCTTCACTTAAAATTTCACATAGAGAACGAGAATATTTTATGTGGCTATTAATTCTTCAAGGTGTTGTCACCGGGGTGTTTTCTTCTTTAGATATGTTATTGTTATTTGTGTTCTGGGAGGCAGAACTTATACCGATGTACTTTTTAATTTCTATTTGGGGCTCTGGAAAAGCACAATATTCTGCTATGAAATTTTTAATATTTACTTTGACTTCAGGTGCATTCTTTTTAATTGGGATACTTTCAGTATATTTTGCAACAGGAACATTTGTGATGTATGACATTAATGAGCTAAATTTAACTGGTGTTAATGGCGCAAATTTTGAAATTTTAATCCCTTCTTTACTTATTTTCTTAATATTCTTTGTTGGCTTTGCTATTAAATTGCCATTATTTCCATTGCATAGCTGGCTCCCTGATGCTCATACCGACGCTCCAACCGCAGTAAGTATTATGCTTGCTGGAGTTCTTTTAAAAATGGGTGGATATGGGATGTTGAGAATTAATGTTGATTTATTTAATGCAATTGACCCTTCAATACTTTACGAATTATCACCATATATAGCTTTACTAGGAGCTGTTAGTGTAATTTATGGGGCTATTTTAACAATTCGTCAAACTGACTTAAAAAGACTTATAGCTTTCAGCAGTGTTAGTCATATGGGTTATATAATTTTAGGTCTATCTTCGTACAATGCATTTACAAGTTTAGGTTCAAGTGAAGGTCTAGGTGGAACTGCACTTCAACTATTTACACATGGGACAATAACAGGATTGGCATTCTTTTTAGTTGGCTTAACCTATGACAGAACTCATACTAGACACATCCCTCATTTAGGTGGACTAGCTTTAAAAATGCCATTAATTGCAACATTTTTTGTCATTGCTGGGTTTGCAAGTTTAGGTTTACCAGGACTAAGTGGATTTGTAGCTGAATTAATGATTTTCGTGGGTACTTTTAAATTAGGAGGATTATGGGCTACTTCGACAATTTTATCAGTTTTTGGCGTTGTTTTAGCCGCAGGCTATACATTATGGATGATTCAAAGGTCTTTTTTAGGCAGTGGTGTTTCAGATGATAGTCCAGTAGCTAAAAATTATAACAATTTGACTGACATGGATAGCATCGAGCTTATTGGAGCAATAATTTTAACAACAACTATTGTTGTTGTTGGAGTTTACCCTTCTGTGGTGACAGATTTATTTAATATCGGCATCAATGAGATATTTTTAAGATGATTAATTTGAATGAAATATTAATTATAATTCCTGAAATAATTATTGTAGGTTTTGCGCTAATAATATTAATTTCAGATTTAATTTTTGGAAATAAATTTAGATCTTCTGATATTGCATCTGTTGGAATTATAATATCTCTTTTAACCGCATTTCTTATCTATTTTGAGATTATAAAAGTCGAGAATATTTCTAGTATTTCACTTAGAAACGTAATTTCTGTCGATAAATATTCATTATTATTAAAAATTGTAGTCCTTTTCTTATCTTTATCAATTGCAACTGTTGGTAAAGAATTAATTAGCAATACTCTAAAACTACGTTCAGAATTTTGGGCATTACTTATGATTTCGCTTAGCGGAATGATGATACTGACTTCTGTAACAGAAATGATAACAGCTTGGGTCGCATTGGAGTTGACATCGCTTCCTCTAATTGGCATGTTGTCTCTAAATAAGAAAAAATACTCATTAGAAATATCTTTTAAATACCTAATTTTAAGTGCAACAAGTTCTGCAATCATTTTAATGGGGATTTCTCAATTGTATGGTTTGTCTGGTTCCACAATTTTTAATGGCATAATCCCTTTAAAGGAAGCATTAGATGGAAGATATATTTTCGAAAATTCTTCTCAATTACTAATAATTTTTTCACTTATTTTAATAATTTCTGGGTTTTCATTTAAGATTGCGTCTTTCCCATTTTTTACCTGGGTTCCAGATGTATACCAAGGTTCTCCTTCATTAGTAACACTTTATTTATCTGTAGTAAGCAAAATTGCTGGCTTTTCAGTATTGATTAGGCTCCTTTTTGAATCATTAAATTTTGATATTTACTCAGATATTTCTCTTTTTATAGCAATAATTTCATGTATCTCAATGTTTTACGGAAATATTATGGCTCTTAGGCAAACCAATTTAAAAAGACTTTTTGCATACAGTACTATTGCTCATGCAGGATATATTTTGATTGGAATAGCATCATTGCAAACAAACAGCGATAATTCTAGTTTTTCTGGTATAAATTCTACTGTATTTTATTTAATAGCTTATGGCATAACTAACTTAACTGCATTTCTAAGCATGATTTCTCTTTCTAAGTTCGCTAATTCTTATAACATGAATGATTTTAAAGGATTAGGAGGATTTCAAAAATATCAATCAATTATTTTTTCAATTTCATTAATTTCTTTATTAGGTATTCCGGCTACAGTCGGGTTTATGGGGAAAGCTTTTATATTTAGCGGAGCTATTTCAAATGATTACTTTTGGCTAGCTTCATTTGGAATAATTAACTCTTTAATCTCCGCATATTATTATATGAAAATTGTAAAAATTTTATTTGTAGATAAAAACGAAAATTCTTTTTCAGATATTTCTTTCCCTCGGCTTAAAGTTGTAACATCTATTGGAGCAATATTAATTTT
>MDTD01187713.1_pt1 | contig 12717 bp, 5 predicted proteins | sample 811221 | NCBI WGS metagenome assembly MDTD01 (sample SAMN05326646, study PRJNA326480) | marine metagenome | isolation source: seawater | place: Pacific Ocean: South West | collected 2011 | reverse complement strand
TGCTTCAAAAGCTTTCTTCAAGCCGATGAAAAATTCAGCTCTGTGTTCAATCGACCATCCCGCTTCAGGTCCGCCGTCTGCTTCAACCTCACCTGGTATGCCGCCTGCGTTAGAAGATATAACCCCAATCGAGTCACTTCTCGCGGCGCCCATCATCTTCATTAGCGAAGTGTACGGTGTGCAAACAGTGTCATATATGTGTATCCGAAGGAGCGTTCCTTTTTTCCCGTTCGGGTGGACGCCGGGCTTACAAGGAACAGCCTGCATCTCGAACTTTATTCTCGGCATCTTAAAAACAATGTCTCCATCAGGTCCGTACGCGTCTTCCAGGCGCTTTTTCTTTTCATCGTTCAACTTAGTGGCATCTTCCTTGAAGTCTTCTTTCATCTTGGTCTTGCCTTCGTCATCCGTCTCAAACAAGTCTGTCAAACCGTACACATAAGAAGATTGATCGTGGATGAAATTTTTCCCAACAAAACCGAGAAACCGGCCGAGCGGCATGTTCACAGACGTTTTAGTAGCCTCCTCAAACTTCTTCTTAAAATCCTCTATCCTTATCGGTATATCTGCAACGGTCAAGTTAGCAAGATAACTAGCTTTATCATTGACTGGGTAGAAAACAAATTGAATTTCATCAAATCTTTTTGTGGAAGCCAGTGGCTTTCCGACCATATACATTAAGAGAGCACCGAAAGACACGAACTTCCCATCATTGTAGCGAGCATTGACGTACCGGGTGCTTCCATTTGCTCCTCTCACAGTTTTTGCAAATGGGTCTTTCATGCTCGTTCGCATGCTTGAAAGGTGCTGAATCTTGCTTGCTACTGCGTCAGCGATGGTGGCCTGGGCTTCTGCGACAACTCCGCCCTGACCATTAGAGCCGAACATATTTTCCAGAGTTCCCGCTAGCTCTGCCTCGTGAGGCTCTGTCGAGTTTCTCTTTTGCGAAATAAATTTCTTGATAGCGTCGGCAGTCTCTTTATCTACAGTCATCGCCTTGCTGGTGTCGGAAGCAGCTGACATAAAAGACTGACCAAACATGTCTTTTGCTTCAGCAGTGCTGCCTGTCGCTTCAGCATCCTGCATTATTTGTTTCTTAATAACTTTGATCGCTTCCTGGAGGTCTCTCAAAGTCTGTAATATGTTATCGACTCCTTCTCCTTGACTTAAGTTAGCGGTGTCGATATTACCTGATCCCTTCATCGAAAGCTTTAATTTAATTTTAACCTGGCCCACTTCGTCAAAAGAGAATGAGCTATTGACGACCATATACTTTTTTGTAACTTTTTGTAAGTCTAAGAAAGCGCCGAAGAAATTACCTTCTACATTACCAGTTGTCGGGTCAGTGTGACCGGACGGATCTGGATGTGACCACCCGTAAGTTATTAGCAGCTCTGTTGAACCGTACAAGTCGGGCTTTACGAACTCACCGACTTCTGTCAAGCGAGACCTATCATGCATAATCATGCTGATTTCTGCTGTCTCGTGAGACATGAAGCCTTTAGACGGAGTTACAGTCACATTGAAGTCTTCTATCGTCATCATCGGTCGGAACGGATCGATAATCCCAGCACCGCGGCGTCCGCCAAGTTGCGGCTGGTCTTCAGGTGCCGTCCCTGGGGTCGGCTGGAAGGCTTCATAATCTTCGTATCGCTCCATCCTTGTCAACTCGCCCTCTCCGATCACAGGTACAAGGGTCTGCGGTGCTGTGAACATTTCCATCCCTGACGTCGCGACACCAGGCTTCTCTGCGTTTGGGTCAACGGAGTTTGGGTCGGAAGCTGGTAAGCTTGATTGCGCTTCAGTGACCTGCTGCTCTTGATTAAAGTCAAAGAGAGCAGAATTATCAAGAGCGGTTGCCATCGAATAATCTGCTGTATTTTCTATTGGCGCCGAAGAACCAAGCAGGAATTGCATCAATCCCATAGTTTGAATTCTTCCATCACTACTGATTCCTGACTTAGGCGACACGACTGTCACGTCAAGATATGGTTGGCACCTGGACAGTTCTAGTGTGGGCAGAGAGTTCATAAATAGTGAAACAGCTCCCGTGTCTCTCTTTGCTGGCGTAAGATTCGGGTTAAATATCTGTATGGCCGAAACGTTCGGCGTGAACTTTGTCGGGGTTGCGAACGTTCCGTTGATGTTCCCTTCGCCGTCTTCGTCAATTTTAAGACATTTCTTGACAGAATGTTTTGCGCAGATAAAGTTTGGCCAGATCGGATTACTTATTCCCGCAGGCATGTCCATTTCATTGAACGTGTCGGGTTCACCAACGACTCTGTAAAGTTTCTTCGCTAATGTCACCATATTACCAATCTCACCAGGTGACTCTCCCTGCGTAATATCTACAAGAGACTTGACAGCTTGCACCATGGTGACGCCACCTTCAGTTGAATTCGTAAATGCTCTGACGACCTTGTGCATTTCAGGCGTAGGGTCTAAATTCACAGTCCCGAAGTCGCTAATAGCGTTATTATCTCCAAAAGCAAGAATAGCCATGAAATCTTCTTTGGAAACAATAGAAAAGTATCGTCCAAGCTTATCAACTAAGTCTGACAATTTATCATCATAAACTGCCATTGCTTATCCTAACATTGCTTGCACGGCGCCGATGTCTGTTGGAATTTTTAAATAGATGCCGGGAGGAACCTGCAGGGCCCAGCCGATGCCACTACATGCAGCAATCACCCACCACAAAGTTCCGTCGCCGTAAAATCTTCCTGCTATGATGTCCAACCGTTCTCCCTCGACTGTAGTGTGTACCGTGTAGTCTAGACGTCCAGACTCCATAGCTGCTAGCAGCATGTATCCAACGTTCCAAGTCCCGTAATAACTTCCATTCCTTAATTTAGGCGCTCGCTTGTATCTGTTTATTGGCATTAGATCCCCTCACCACCTTGGTCAAACGCTTTAATAGCAGACTCAAACCAGCCCTGTCTTGCTGTTGCGCCAGCGTCGTTGATATCGTCTCCTGCTTCGATCGTCTCACGGATCCTATCGACCGGGGCATCACCGGCACCGCGAGTGGTCCAGTCTTCGCTCAATCCGCTGTTGATCTCTCCGACTGGGTAGTTATAGGCTCGCATTGCGCCGTGGTTATCGAGACCAGGAACGATGTCATGGATCGGACTGAAGGCGATAGATATCTTGCACATGGTTGGTGCTCTACGACCGATACCGCCCATATCCCACTGAGATTCGCCCCAGTCCATGTCGAAGCTTGTTATAACCCCCGCAAGTCCGCGGCCGCCCGCTGTTTCGAACGACCGAACAATCGCGTTGCTCGCTGGATTGAAGAAGTTGTATATGTCAATCACCTGTTTTTCAAGAGTGATATTTACTGTCGCTGGTGCAGATCCTGTAGTCGCTGGTATCGGCGGTGGAGGGAGCGGCTCCAAATCAGCAGAAGTCACTGTATAGGCGTGAGTGTGCTCCTTCGCTGAAAGAGCTGGACCGAACGGATCAGCAGGATCATTCGGATCAACCCAGCTAACAAGGTATTCAGCATACTGACCATCTCTGAGCTCTGCGTTCGCCGAAGTCTCTGTGTTAGACGCGCCCTGTCCGGGGTCGGAACCGTTGAAGTCCCCATTCTCATCAGAGGTTCTTCTGGCGATAATGTTTACCAAACCTTTCGAGTAAGTTCTGCTACGGAACGGGGAGGTAGTAGTGTTTATTCCTCTTGTAGCGGTTGGGGGCGGAAACTTCGATTCCCACGCTCCTGGCGCGTAAGCGGGTGACGGCGTAGACGACTCAGGAGCCGAATTTTCTATGTCCATATCATAAGTGGTGTAGCCTTCAGAGTTCGCTTTTAGATAGGCTCTCCCAAGTAATGTCGATCCGGGCCAGAAGCCAGCAGAATCGTCAGTAGTCGATGTAGGCTCGTTCGCTAATTTGTTAGCTATCTCAATGGCTGCCGCATTGTTTTCTGACTCAGCTGTACCTTCAGCAGCTTCTATCGCTGCTTGAGCTTTCGCCTGATAGGTAAGGTCAAATGCAGCGCCACCAAAGTCTCTCCCGTCGGCAGACTTTCCTGTTGCTGGATCGATATCTGTACCACCTGTTGTGGCTCCAGCACTGGCCGGATCAGCAGCTACGCCCTCAGCCAGACCAAAAAGTCTAGCCAAATTAAAGCGACTGTAATTACTTCTAATAACATCGCCAATCCGAAGCCTGATAACAGGCGAAGCAGTCGGAATCTGAGAAAAGGGCATTACGAATTTGTTCGTCCCTGCTTTTAAAGCTTTCCCCATAGAAAACTGAGGGTACAGCATCGAGACTAGTTTGTTGATGTTAAACCACATCGAGTCAAAGTCTCTGGGGCCGGTTGACACAAGAACAAATGAGCAACTAATACTACGTGAAGTGCTAGAGTATATCTTCACAGGGTCTATTCTACCATAACCTGCAGACTCTGAGTAATTTACAGAGTAAGAGTCTTTCACATCTTCTAAGAAAGCGATGAATGAAATAATTTCGTTTGTTCGCAGATCGTGGAAATAGAACGGCATATATTCTGCATCGAGCTCGTCCTCCATTTCCCTTACAATTTTATCTGGTATTCTATGACCAATGGATGACCCCTGACCACCCACAACCATCCGGCGGTTTCTTTTGCCGGTGATATTGATCCGCTCCTCGTCGCTGGTTCCTTCGTTAAGCTTAGCGTGCCTGTTATAGGGTTGGCCGGGAGAATTGATCATGTTGTCGCCAATAACCTTCATTGTATTTTCGGCGAAATTATCTCTAAAGCCCCAAAGCTGGTATGCGGTAGCGTATTGCTTTGGCAACAGATAAACAGAAGGCGACGCCCTATGGCGCCATGCAAGGCGATTTTTGTCGGCCTTTGAACGGCTTTTCGCCTGTCGGGACTGGCCATTGTTCTTCATCTTATCGATATTTGGGACAATCGCATAGGTAGCGTTGATCGACTCAAGGTACTTCTCGCCTAAAATCGCGAGAGTGCAGAAGAACCTCCAAGAAGCGTAAGTGTTGATGTCTTTGATCAAGTTAAAAAGCTGAGCGGTCGGCGTGACAGGTGGTGAAGGTGCATCCAAAAGTTCAGCAAGCAGTTGCTCGAGATCTCGGCGCATCACACGCATAACAGTTGCGTAATAACCGTGGCTCAACTGAACGTTCAGAAATGCATCTATGATTTCAGGTATCGCGTCGATGACAAGAGTCCACCAAGTCTCTACAGTGTCAGACTCTGGGTCTCCCATACCTGGGATAGGCGGTAATGAACTAAGGGGAATCTTAAAAAATTGCACGACGCCGTAACACACACAAACCGCAAAGGGTCTATTTGTGAGCGGGATGCCGAGCCGTGACAATATCTTCGCAGTCCCCTGCGTCTTTCGGTATTGACCTTTCCTCATCTGAGCTGGTCGAGTCGGGATTGTCGTTGTATCAGCGACTGTCTGGATCAATGACATTACAACAGAAAATATGGAGCCCGCTATCGCTATCTCACCAAATGCTTCAGCAGCAGTTGTTATATTCGCAGCCATGCCCGTTGGGTTTCCTGTTGAAAACGGCTCGAACGGATTGCTCAGGTTACCGAAACTTTTCTGTTCAAGCAGAGGGGCGCCGTCATAATCGTTAAAGTTCAGATCAAAGTTTGGCAAATCAAATCGATCGGGGGCGGCGGCTGCATTTTTGGGGCGGAGCTTCGCGACACTGACCTTTTTCTTTCCTTTCTGAACGCCTGTCGTTGAGACAGTGCCAGTAGGGTCTGACGGATCTTGCGCTCCCATCTTGTGGCCTGTTGATCTCATAAGCTGAGACATCGCTACTTTTTCAAGGGCCGCGATCTGCGTTCGGGCAGCGTCCGGGTCGTAAACACCCAGAGCGCCTTGCTGAATTGGGATTCCCGGAGAGGAAAAGGCACCAGTCTCATCTATGTAAGGAGATGACAGCGGCATCGAATCGAATTTATTGCTTTCTTGAAGAACACGAGATATTCTGCGCTGCATCGCGGTTGCGCCTGTGGCGTTTGGAAAAGCAACTTTACCTGAAGTATTTCCTATGCCCGGCTCGTTCGCTTCTTGAGTAGACATAACGCTGGTCAGCACATGATGGCCATCAGTTTGCGAATTCTTGTCCAGAATCTCGGTGCCTTCGCTATCTATATTGTACGTGACTCCACTCAAGCTTTCGAATTCTGCAACTGCAGGCTGGGTTCCTCGAGGAGAGGTGGGACTTTGTGGCGTAACGCGGTCGGTGAAGCCTCTAGTCTCGTCTTGGCCACCCGTTGTAAATTCAGCAGGTTGTCCGTTATCCTGTCGTAGAGATATTTCTGTAAGAGGATTGTCTGGATCTATTTGATATGCGTTACCATCGTAAGAGTTGGTCGTCAACGCACTCAAATATGAAGCTAGCGTCTCTTTAGCATCTGATGACAGATCATCACCGATCCGGGTCGTGTTATTCGGGCCCGACGGCTCTGGCGTGTATGTTGATCCATTTATATCATCAGTTGACATACCTTATTATTCCCCAGTCTCTTTAACTATCTTTTCGCTTAATTTCCTGATAAGCTCTGGATCTTCCCGGTATTGTTTGAATTTATTTCGAAGCTCGATGAGTTCGGTACTCCACATCCGGGACCAGCGTTCTTTTATGTAGGCTTGGATTTCCTCTCTCGGAATCTCTTCCTCGACTTTGTTTTCTTTGTCTTTGTCTTCCATATCTATCCTATCCTTCTGCGGCTGCCAACGGAGTTGTCATAACGGACTTATCGACCAGAACTCTACCCACCTTGTTGGCGTCCATCGTAACGTTCATATTGATTGTTATGTTAATCGGCTCATTAGAAATAGTAAACTCGCCGCCGCCTGTACCGATTGCACTCGCAAAGTTCTCTAAGACAACGTTTGCGTCCATCTCCCCTAAGCTATTCAGCTGGTAGAGAGCATATTTCGTTTGCTCGACCATCATTCGAACACCTTCAACAAATGGTGAGTTACGTGTACCAAAGAGACCTCTGCCCGATAATCCGCCAGATTCGTAAAGATTAGCCATCGAGGTGGCGAAATCGCCAAGCTTCTGAAACGACTCTGCGATCGTATCAATCTTTGTAAGGGACTCTGCGCTGCCAGCGAAGCCATCTAGCACGGGGAACAGTTGGTCCAGTGTATAAGTTCCTCCAGAAACAGAATTAACGATGCTCTGAATTATGCCGGTCATTAATGAAGAAATGTCTTCACCAGGGCTAGACAATTCTTGTAGCTGGGCAATAACGTCTGCAAATTGAGCAACAGCTCCCATGGCCTTTCCAATAACTTCCATTTTTGTAAGCAAAGTCTTGGGATCGCCGTCCAATTTAATACCAGTAACGCTTTTCACCAGTGGCCCGATATGCGCGCGAACTGCATTCACAATCTTTCTAATGAGTTGCATCATCTCGCCGAGGCGCTCGCTCATCGACTTTCCTTTCTTCAGAAAGCCACCACCTGCTGGAGGCATCAAATCAGCGACAGTGCCGATTGTCTTTGCAAAGTCCGCGACTGCGCCCATTGCGCCGCCAATGATTTTTATCTTAGCTTCTGCGGCCTTTGAGTCGATGTCTTCAGGGACTGCGTCTAGAACAGCCTTCAGAATTGGACCCATGTTATCTTTAATGGCGGTCATGATGTAAGTAACGACAGGCTTCATCTCTCTAAGCGTGTCGGCCATCGAAGGTCCCGACTTGCGGAATATTCCGCTCTGCGCTGATTGGTTCTGATTCATGAAAAGCTCGATGATTCCGCCCATGGCTCCGACAACAGAGCCAATACCCTGCATTGCGGCGCCAATAATCTTCGACTTGGCTTCAGCAAGCTTGGGGTCCGGGCCTACATCTATTTTCAAGATAGATTTCACGGTCGGTGGTATGGTGTCTTGGATTGAAGTAAGCAACATCTTCATCATGTTACCGTACTCTTTCAGTAGGTCAGCAGCTCCCTTCGGGTCGGCATCTTTAAAGAACCCGCCACCAGCCATATCGGCGAGTGCATCAAGAAGAGCGGGCGGTGGTTGAAGGGCCATCATCAGGTCTCCAATCGCCGCGAGAACTCCACCAATAGACTCCATCTTCTTGACATCCTCTTCCTTCATAGAAGATACCATCCGCCTAAGAGTATTCAGGATTCCTTTCATACCCTCAAACATCGATGTCATGAACGCTTCTGAGTCTTTAAGGACGCTCGCGTCTTTTCCAACGAAGGCCTGCAAAAGCGCAAGCTTGAGTACTATGTTGACGTTAGAACCTAAAGCATCCATGATGCCGGCGATGGCACCCACTACCGCTTTCAAAGCATTAGGGTCGGCAACTTTCATACCAGCTAACTTTTGTACCGACGGACCAAGGTGCTCGACCATTGCATCTAACATCTTTCCAGCTGCTTGGAATCCTTTCTTGGCCAGCCACGCAGTGATTGGATTCGCAAAGATAATCATTACCAAAGAAGCAACACCCATCACAGCTGCAGCAATCATGACCACAGCCATCAGCGCTGATATCTTAGCAGCTTTTTGAACGTCGCCCAACGATGCTGAATTGGCGAATTCTATCAAAGAAGGCATCATCTTTGTCAGGCCTTCGAAGAACGGCTTCGCAGCATAAGCTCCGATAATTCCGACTATGTAAGACACAGCGCCTTGAGCCATTATAACAGCAGTAAGAGTAGCAAGACCCATGAGTATCATTAATCCGAACATGACGACGTTGGCTTTGATGAGATCTTTTGGTGCAGCATCCATGAACTGCTGAATTCCGGGGAGAGTCTTTTCTGCTAGAAACTTAAAGAAGAAACCGGAGATGTAGGCAGCCACTGTTCCAAGAACAAACGGTATCATCGCTTTTGCCATCAGCACTGCTGTTATAATAGCGAAACCCATCAACATCGCGAGTTGGCCCATCATGTTCGCAGCTGCTTTCATGTCTTTCGGAGAAGCATCGAATGCAGATTTTAGCGCAGGCATTGTCACTTTCCCCAGGGCAGCGAAGTAGAGGCCACCCAGCAGAGCTCCCACAGTACCACCCACGAAAGCCACAGCGCCCTTAGTGAAGATTAGCGCTGAAACGACTGCAAAGCCGGCTAACAAAGACAACGCGAACACAGTTATCAGCGCCTTGCCGAAAGGAAATCCTTCGGCGAAGCTCATGTATACTGCCAAACCGAGCGTGAACGGGATAAGACCCACAACCATAAAGGCAGTTGCAAGAAGGGCTCCACCAATACCAGCGCCAAAGAAGGGCGCGCCGAGAGCTAGCGCTACTGCGGCGATCGCTACAGCAGCACCGGCCATGCCTATAGCTGCCATGCCGAGAATTGCAGCTCCGATGGTCTTGAGACCAGCACTCAGCACAGCTTGTCCAATAGTAGCCAAAGCCATAGTGAACGCAACGCCACCGACTGTTAGCATTCCAGCAGCTACAACCATACCAAACCCCGCGACAATTGCAAGCGGTGCCAGAGCACCAAGAACAGCCAGCGGAACAATCGCTAATCCCATCGCTATCGAACCAAGCCCAAGCGCTATCAGTGCAGGGATGGAAGCCATGATGTTGCCGATACCGAACGCCATAACCGTCATACCGATCAGCGCCAATGCGCCTGCAAAGGCGATACCTCCAACGACCAGCAAGAGAGCGCCGGCAAGGAGGCCCATCAGGGCAGTCGGTATCATCCCAGGGTTTATTAATTGAGACGTCAGTATCATCATCGCGACTGCTGGAATTGCCATAGTTACGGCAACGATACCCTTTATTAAAACGCCAAACGGAACAAGGGAGAGTACCAACGCCATAGCCGCCAAACCGATTGCAAAAACAATCATCGCTGGAATAAATGACGCGGCAATAAGAGCCATGTTGATAGCAGCCTTCAAGATGTCACTTGGCTTAATTTCTGCGATCGATTTAAGAAACTCACCAATGCCTTCGCCCATTTCCCGCATACCAGTCTTCATGGACTTTCCGATTTTGTTTCCGGACTTACCGCCTTTCTCTGCTTTCTTCGCGGCTTCGTCCATCCCACCTGTCATCATCCCGACAATCTTTGCGACCAAAACCTGGAACAGCGCTGCTTTAGCAGCTGCGATGGCGCCGAAGATCAGCGTCTTTAAGAGAACAAAGGTAAACAGCGCACCACCGATGGCGATGATTTTGCCGCCGTGCTGCTCAAAGACTGCTGACAGAAGGTCTAGAATTGCGCTTAAAAGAACAGGCGCAGCTGCAATGAGAGCCTTCCCGACGTCCATTATTGCTCCGATAATTGCGCCACCAATACCACCAGAAGCTGCTCCCTTGAGGCCCTTAGGATCTCGAATAAAGTCAGCCATTCCCTTAATCATATCGGAAAGCTTACCGACAACAAACGGAATAAGACCAGATATGATCGCGCCGATCATCTGTATACCTTTCGCAAATGCGTCGCCTAATTTTTTGAACGCCGGACCCTTTTTGCTGAAGAACTTAGAGAATTCTTTACCCATGTCGTCAGCCATTTGGGACGGACTGTAGGTTCCTTTTCCAGATAGCGCGTCTTTAAACTTCTTAAAGATACCCAGCAAACCAGTGCCGGTCAAGCCACCTTTCTCGTTGATGCCTAACAGGTCTCGGAGGTCTTTAGGATCGAAAAGGTCTTTGATACCTTCCCATACTCCCATCTCGCCCATCATGTCTGCGAACATCTTTCCGACTTGTTTACCAAACTGAAAAACAATCTTGAGTGCTTGGCGGATAGACTTGAGAACTTCTTGGAATTCTTTCGAAGACTTCAGGCCCTTCATGAATCCTTTTGCAAAAGAATCAAAGAAACCCTGGACACCACCTCCGCCACCCTCGGTCAATTTCTCAATAGAGTCAGCAAGCTTAGACATCGCTTGTTCTTGTGTAAGGGCCTGTTCTTCTGCTTCGGTTGCGCCGGCCTCAAGATCTTCGTAAGAGACGCCTTGGTTTTCAGCAGCTAGCGCGTTCTCCATCGCAGTTACCGATAGCCCCATCTGCTCAGCCATTAGAGCTTTTTCTTGTCTGGTCAAGTCCTCGACTGATTTTCCGGTTTGGTGGAAGGCATCACGCATCATATCAATCCGCTCTGCCGGATTCTCAGCGTTCATCATCTCCATTGTGTCAAGCTGGAGACCCATAGATTGATTCAACATTGACACCGACTCAGCAGCTGTTTCAAAGTTGTCAAACTTATCGACCACCCCAAGAAGGTCTGAAGCTTCAAGCCCCAGCTTCGCCATGTAAGCCGCTGTGGCACCGAGCTGCTTTGTGCTCATCTTACCGAGCTTATCGAAGTTCTCGATGAGTGACCCCATGTTCTTGCCCATCGTCTTCGCAGAGATGCCGAACTTGTCGCCCATCTTAATAGCCATTGAAGCTGTCTGGGTGAGCATGTCTCCAGCATCTTGGCCTGTAATGTGCGCTTGTCTCTGGAGTTCAACCAGCGCGGCCTTGGACATTCCGAGACCCTTGTTCATCATTGCCATAGCGCCGGCATTTGCCATCATCGCGCTACTGAGCATGTGGAAGGCGGGGCCGGCTTCTTTAGCAAATTCTGCTACGTCCTTAAGAGCTGCTGCTAGGCCGCCCTTCCCTCGACCGTATATCTTGGAAAGCGGAATCCCTGTTTGGGCTAGTGCGCCGCTGGCGCTTGTGAGGTCCTTGAAGCCGTCCATGACGGCTTTTCCCTCCCCGGTTGCGAGAGAACCAAACTCACCTCGCACCTCTTCCATCGCTTTCTTTAATTCGTTGACACCGCCGCCACCCTTAGCAGCCATGCTTGTTAAGCCACCGAGCACCTTAAACGGTATCGATATAATAGACTTCCCGATATTCATCAAGTTGCCTGCCGCCGTCATTGCAGCTGCACCAAGCATCTGAACGTCCGCTATAGCAGATTTGAATCCTTTCGCCATTCCAGCCGCGGCTCCAGCCGCGGCGACGTCTAGGGCTCCCACTTCCTTAGTGGCTTTCTTGAATGCACCGGCCAGACCGCCAGACTTTTTAGCAGCATCTTCACCAGCCTTTCCGACATTCTCTGAATTCTTTGCTAGCTTATCTGCTTCCTCAGCGGCTCCAGATAGACCGTCGTTAATTTCACCAAGTCTCGATGACAGGCCTTCCAGTTCTTTACATTCTAGCGCTTTGCAAAGCTCGGCAGCGAGCTGAACCTGAGCGGTGATCTGCTTAGCTTGCGAGTCTAAAATTCCAGCTCTATCAGCCAGCACCTTGTTAATTTGCTGCTGAATATTCAGCTGGTTTTGCATTTCCTTTGAGTCAGCCATCAAAAATCCTGGAAACAGCCTGGTTGCTATCCATTAAATATGGCAGAAAGAAATCTACGCACTATAAAAATAGGCATCAAAAAGGCCAGATAAACCCTGTCACTTTTCGTAGCCGACCAGTGGCTTTTTTCTTTGACTCCAAAATAGGAATAACACCAGACATACTATCACTTTCTTGAAGTGCAGTATACAATTTTCTTGATTCTTTCAGCGCCTCAGCAAAAAGCAGAACGGTCTTCTCTTTACCTCTCAGCTTTACTTCTGATACCTCACCACGAATGTACTTTGCGCAATCTTTTAAGAACTGTTTTTTTGCAGCATCCATCTTTTCCACCTCTACATTAACTATGTGAATCTACGCAATTTTGCTGGAACTTGTGAACGATAACGCCCCATCATTGACCTTGCGTCAGGAGTGTTCTGGTGCGCTGCGTG
>MDTD01174421.1_pt1 | contig 12717 bp, 26 predicted proteins | sample 811221 | NCBI WGS metagenome assembly MDTD01 (sample SAMN05326646, study PRJNA326480) | marine metagenome | isolation source: seawater | place: Pacific Ocean: South West | collected 2011 | reverse complement strand
GTTCTCTACTTCTTCAGATGATGCTTCTTCTAAAACTGGTTTAGGTAATGATTCGACAAATTGTTTCGACTCTAATAAACCTAGACCTTTGATTGCTTTGATGGCCTTTATTACGTTTATCTTTTTCTCACCATATCCTGTTAGTATCAAAGTTTTTTCTGCTTTTTCTTCAACTGGTGCTGATTCTGTTACCGGTGCAGAAGCTAGATTGTTCATATCAATTTCCCAAACTTCTTCTAACTTTTTAGTTAGTTCGCAGGCTTCCATTATCGTTAGTTGTCCTAGTTTATCAACCAATACATTTATTTTGTCAGACATATATTTCCTTTCTTATAGTTATGGCGGAGCATACGGGATTCGAACCCGTGGTCTTCGCCGTGACAGGGCGACGTGTTAACCGCTACACTAATGCTCCGTGAGTGGCGGAAGAGGTGAGATTCGAACTCACGAATGAATTGCTCCATTGCCGGTTTTCAAGACCGGTGCTTTCAACCGCTCAGCCACTCTTCCAAAACTTGTATTACCAAAAACACCAAAAACACCAAAAGAACCATGTGATGTCGCACAGTGAAATTTGGTGCCCCCAGAAGGACTTGAACCTCCAACCTACTGATTACAAATCAGTTGCTCTACCAGTTGAGCCATGGGGGCATAATTTTACAATGACAGTCTAACAAGAAAATATAAAGCACCACCAACAATTCCTGAGACTGCTAATATTCCTGCGACATAATAAAATGTTTGCATATGCTTTTATACTACACTATAAACCGCCTTTAGTCTACCGTTTAAACGTGCATAGAGCAACGTACAGTGGTGGTAAAAGACTATCTGGAGTAGTTATACAACAGCAATAATAGACGTATATAATCGCTTATTTAAACACGTAAAAAATGCATACCAGGTATGCACATTTTGTATAAATAAATACTTTAACGTTCATCCTACGGGACGGAAGTAGGCTTATGCCGAAGGAACGCACCTAACTCTAACAAAGGAGGGTGTCATGGGACGATTCGATCACTTACATAAACTTTACCGTGAGACAAAAATGAAAGAAAGAAGCGATCATGTTTTGGCTTCATCTAGACCGGTAGTAAAAGTAAATGGTAATGGTACATCAGGATATAGGATTAAGCAAGGTCCAAACAAGGGCAAAGTTGCTGGTCATGTATCTGTTACACATAAAAACGGTAGGATCTAATTACCACCGGTTGCAATTACCAACAACATATAGTATACTATAAAAGTGAGATTAACATTTTTAAATAGTGCTATGGATAATTTTTTAAATTCAAAAAAGTTTGTTTTTATTCTTGCGATCATGCTTTTGTGTGCAGGCCTATCTGGTTGTGCTAAACCAAAAGCAAATGTTGATGAGGATAAACTTGGTGCTATTGGTAATATGCTTGGATGTATGTTCAATCCTTCACTTTGTGAAAAGGGTAAAGTTCCTAAAGACGACGAAGATGAATGGAACGAATTAACAGAAGAAACTAATTAAATTTCCAATCTATCAGGATTAAAATCTAAACCTTCTAACTCTTTTGGTTTGCCTAATGGGTATGATGGTTCTATGGTAAACTCTTCTCCAGTTTCATCGTTCTTACATCCTGCTAACAACCAATCCCATTTGAAGTCTCCTTTGTTAACAAAATCCCATAGGACATCATAAGTTCCGTTGCCTCTAGTTTGTAAAAGCAATTCCGCTTTACACTCTTCCATTGTATCAAATGTTTGTCCCATTCTGAATGTTTGTTGAGTGGCTACCGGATCTTGTGTTATGAGGTAGGCAAGAATTAAAATTTTGTACATATTACTTTTTTGTTTTATGTATATCTAATAAATGTTGAGTTGGTGTTTTTCCTGTTGCTTCATGAACACCAAAATCTATTGCACTGGATATCGCACTTCGTTGGTAATTGCCAGTTGTTACTCCTGTCACTGTACTTGTTGATAAACTTCCAATCAGTGGCAAAGAACAACCTTGTAAAAAGGTTAATGCAACCATTATTATAATTGCTCTATTCATAAATTTTATTTATTGGGTATAAACTTACAATCTTCTTCGTTTGCTTTTATACCTTCTTTATTTGAATAAACCCAAACGTGTGACCAAATAACTTGATCATCAGTTACCTTACATTTCTTACCAAATGATATTCTGGGGTCTTTAATAGGCGTACAACCTACAAAAAGCATTAAAGTTATTAATCCTAATATAAATCTCATATACGTATTTATTATATACGTATATTTAAATTGTGTCAAGCCACCTAAAAACCAGGTAAATACAGGTGTATATGGAATATTTTGAATTACCACAGTTAAGGGTGGATAGCAAAGCAAATATTGATGCTATCAATAAACTCGAGCCATACTTCAGACCTGTGTCTTTGAAACCAGAAGGACATCAGGTTGTATATGAGGGTGTGACAGAAGATGCCAACCCTGATGACTGGGTATACTATCAAGACTTAGATCACGATGCAGATTTTGATTCTAATCCTTTGGTAGAAAAAATATGCCAAGATGCTTGTAGGATTTTAAATCTGCCTCGAGACAAAGTTGTTAGAAGGCAGTATACTAAAATGAATCCGGGGTGGTCTTTGAATATACATCGTGATGTTGCAAGGCAAGTCGCTTTATTAGTTGAATTTGTTGATGCAAAAGGAGACATCACATGGTACAACGACAAGCGAGAGGAAACTAAAACTTTAGTGTACGGTCCTCCGGTTGTTGTGAATACTAGGCAGTTGCATAGTGCAAAGGCCAACGGAATCAAACGATACGGTTTTCAGATTGATTTCGATTATAACATGAACATCGACGAAGTATATGAGTACTATAAAACTTCGCCTGAGTTCTTAAATTAGGAGAAAACAAATGATGAATTGGTTAACAAACAGATCTAAAGAAAGAACATCATGGGACGGAGCATCTTTAATAGTAGTATGCTTGATCGCATTGTTCTTTTCACCATTGATTAAGTGGGCGGCAATTGCCGGATTGGCTTACGGTGCGTGGACGATTTGGAAAAGCGAATAATTAATAACAACCTTGGATTAATAAGGGAGGACAATTATGTTTAAAATGCCAAAAATAAAAATGCCTAAAGTAAAAATGCCAGACGTTGTAGGTAAGGCTAAGGACCTAACAAAAAAAGTTGGGAACGAAGTTAAGTCAGCAACTAAAGGTGCAGGCAAAAGCATTAAAAATCTTAATCCATTTAAGAAATAAGGAGATATCTTATGTGGACTTGGTTAGAAAAAATAATAGGCACTTATGAAAAGCCTTTGCTTTTAACTAAAGATATGGAAGTTAAATCAAAAAAGAAAAAAACCAAAAAGAAGATTGCTTCAAAAAAGAAGCCAAAAAAAAAAAGAAAAGTAAAAAAAGATCCATATAGCGAACCGTGGAACGGTATCGTATAATAGGAATGAAGAATGTTAATCCGTTTTTCATTCCTATTATTAGTAATGCTTAACAGTTGTGCAACTGTTAATGAATCTTATCTAATGCCAAAACCTTACACTTACCCAGAAGAACGTAATGTGTTAATGGCTATTCCTGTTATTCCTGTAATTGTAGATTATTTAGAATGAGGTGGTAGTTTCTTTTCAACCCACCAAATATGTTTCCTAGTGATAGGATCGTATTTTCTTACTCTTAATTTTTGATTTTTCTTTTCACCTTTTGTTGGCTTCATTGCATAGTAATAGTAACCATGGTCCTTCATCTTTGAATCTTCTGGAACCAATCTAACTTTAAGATATGGTTTTTTTGATTTTGTTTTGTCTTTTGCCATCTACTAATCTAAATCAGTTCTAACAATATGTTTTCTTAATGCTCTAACAAGTTCCTCAATTTTATCTATACAAGCAATCATATCTTTATCTGTGATATATTTTGCTCTGTCTTTCAACTTATCATATTCTCTTAATGATATTTGCACCATTGGTGAAAGATCTCTGGATGCCTCGTTTTCATATGTCATGTCGTTGCTGTGATCGTCGTATGTTTTTCTATCTTCGCTCATATACTAATACTACGAAGAAAAGTATTATAAGTCAACTAGTTAATTTGGTAATCTCTATTTTGTGCTGTGGCATGATGCACAATTACTTACACCACTATGTGGAGGTATAATTGCTTTTGTTGTTTGCATCAACACCGGTTCTTTTGGAGTTTCTGGAATATTCCACTCTAGTTCAGACTCCGGTCTACATTCCATTCCTTCTATCATTACTGAAACAGACATGGCACCATACTTTACTCGCAAGTATTGTTTCAACGAACCTACAAGTAATTGATTGTTGTCTGGATTTTCTAAATATGTTTGACACTGTTCTAAAGATGTAAAAGGTACAGCAGTATAATTTGTTGTATCTTTCTCACCTCCCGGTATCAGTAACATAGCGACAATAAAAAAATATTCCATGATAATCTTATTTAAGATAAAACCTAATATTAGGCTTTGTTATCTTCTTCTCTACTGTGAACGATTTTGTCTGCCAGACCGTAGGCAATTGACTCTTCGGATGTCATAAACTTGTCTCTCTCCATGTCGTCTTTTAACTTCTCAAGTTTTTGACCTGTGTGTTTCTCGTATATTTTTGTTAATTCAGATTTCCATCTTAGCAATTCGTTTGCTTGTATCTCAACATCAGTTGCCTGTCCTTTTGCACCACCTAGTGGTTGGTGTATCATGTGTCTTGAGTGTGGCAACATCATTCGTTTGCCTTTAGTTCCTGCTGAAGCCAACAACGACCCCATTGAACAAGCCTGTCCTATAACAATGGTTTGTATATCAGATTTCACGTATTGCATGGTATCGTATATGGCCATACCAGCAGTTACTAGTCCGCCAGGGGAGTTTATGTATAAAACTATGTCTTTGCCAGGTGCCTGTGATTCTAAAAATAATAGTTGGGCACATAACACAGAAGCGGTGTGTTCACCAATTGGTCCTTCTAACATTATAATTCTGTCTTTAAGTAATCGAGAGAAGATGTCATAACTTCTTTCGCCTTTGCTTGTTTGCTCTATTACAATTGGTACTAATGAACTCATACTCATATACTATTACATTTCCTTTCTAAAGTCAACCTTTGTGTTAAGGGGCGGGTGATGTATTGGCACCACCCTTCCAATATTAACCCCAATGGTACGGTTTACAGGATTTGAACCTGTAAAGAAATAGATAAACTATTGCGTCTAACCTCGTGAGTCTCCCCACTTTCGCCAAAACCGCATCTTTATTATAAAGGAATTCTATTTGATTCGCAAGACTTTATGTACAAACCATTTGATAAATCGTTTCAAATTTTTAGCAATAAACTTTTTAAACACCCATCTTACCAGTCTTACAACTATTAGTATAGGAGATCCTAAGACATCAAATATAATAAGACCAATATCCACCGAAGCATCAATGATATTGTCAGTATTACAGGCTCTACGGAACCTTTGTTTTATTGTAAGTTTGGGTGTTTTCTTTTCTTGCACAGTGGTATTTACTACTCTGTACCAAAAATCCTAACTTGAGTTGCTTCTGCTGTGCCTAACACAACATCATAAGTTTTGTATGTGCCGTCTCTGTATATCTCAATACTGATTGTTTCTCCAGGCATCTTATCCCATAACATTCTGATGACTTCATTAGTAACTGAAACTTTCTTGGCATCTATGGAAACTATGATGTCTCCTTGCAGGATACCAAATTCCTCTGCTGGTCCTCCCTCAGTTATGCCTTTTACTTCTAAGTAATGTTCTTTACCTGATTCTTTGAGTTGATAGAATAATTCTTTGTCTTCTATTATGCCCATCAGTATACCAATAGATGGTTTGATATGTTCACCATAAGCAAGTATGTGACTTACAACTCTTTCAACCAATGCACTTGGAACTGCGTAACCGTAACCTATGTAAGTCTTAGTGGGTGAAATAATCAGTGTGTTGACTCCCACTACATCTCCATTTTGATTCATTAGTGGTCCACCTGAGTTTCCTGAGTTGATAACTGCATCTGTCTGATAATAGTGTACCCAACTAGATTGTTGGTTGGGTCTTGTGTCATAACTTATGATTCCTTTTGTGAGTGTCCACATCTGTCCGGATCCATGTCCTAGTGCGTACACGTCATCGCCTATTATTGCATCTTTATCTGCAAAATTAATAAACGAGTGATCAATTTTTTCTTTTATTTCAAGCACAGCGATATCTGATTCTGCGTCAAAGCCTACTACTTCTACGTCTAGTATCTCGTATGGATGACCAAAAGCATAAACTTTGATTGTTGTTACACCTTTGATTACATGATAATTTGTTACAACGTGCTTAGGATTTATAAAAAAACCAGTGCCAACTCCAAACTTGGGAGGGTAAACAGGAATCGTAACCGGAGGTTCTTCTTCTCCGTGTATAGAAGGTGGAACCCCTTGGTTTTTATTTTCTAGTTGCAATAAATTTGTTTCGGTACTAATCAGCACCACACTATTGTACGCCCGTTCCCATTTCCACTCTTGATTAACTTCTTGAGCAATAGTCGGGATGGTCGAAAAAATTACAAGTATTGCAACAAAAAGCAATCTTCTCATAATAATATTTAGTGAAAAAAATTACAGTATGTTATTGTCTTTGATATGTTTATACAACAGGTCTGCCCACTGGTGATGTCCCTGTTGGTTCGGATGGGCATCATTGTGTGCCTTTTTCAAATTGTTTTGTGCTACATATTCGTAATGTGACTGAACATATCCCTCATTTGGAATAGTTAATGGTTTATTTGACAATTTCATTTCGTTGTATCTCTTTATATTTTCTTTCACGTGTTCCGATTCTTCGAAGTTATAAAAATGTTTTCTGTCGACTGCGTCCTTGAGTTTTATTAAATCACCGTCCTGTTGTAAGTCGTTGCTCAATGCCCAATACATCAGATAAGGTATGTTGTGGTATTTGAAAAAATGTTGTAGAGCCAAAATGTTTGTGTACAGTTTGAAAGTGGCTGTGTAGTCAATATCTACGTCTGGATCTCTAGATATCCAATCCTGTTCCCAAGTTCTCCAACTCGCCCATTGATATGAAAAGTCTCTGACAGCACCCTTGATGCCTGGAACTTTTTCTTCTGGCGTTGGTCCATTGATATAATCCCATCTGTGAGATGACGAAAACCCTATTGAAACAAATGTATCTTTAAACCTTTCTGGATTTTTATAAAAATAATGCATTGTCGTTGTTACAATTCTGTCATTGCCTCTGCCTCCTTTGGCTAACATCACTGTGGGTTCGAGGCCTAACTTCTCTCCTAGTTTTTGATGAACACTAAGATAACTTTTCTTCGTACTGAAACTACAACCATTGCTTACGTGATGTTTTATTTTTTCATTCATATCAATATCTCAATTATAAAAGACAATCCAAAAGAAAATGCAAACACACTTGCTAATGCAAAACACGTTCCTTGCATCAAACTCATGTGTGTGAACCATTTCATAATGGTATTTAATTAATCGTATGATCCAATATGTTCACACTGAGCACGTATTTGTTTTTGTAGTGACTGTGTGTTGTGTGCAAAATGATTCTGTGCCTGTATGCACTGTTCAGCATCTGCGTACATTGTTCTGTACCAACCGTCCATTGAGAGTGTTTCTGCTGTTTGCCAAGTTCCGGCCACAAAGAAATATACAACGAGTGCCCATTTCATAACTTGTTTCCTATATGTGTAATAGTTTTTGGAGCCAGGTCTTTTCTTCTCCGCCTGTGGTAAAACACGCCCATTCAAAAATATCAATAGCAACTGAATATCCTAAATAGAATGCTCCTATGTAGGTTAGTGCAATAAACATACCTAATAACATAATTTTCATATTACATAGACTCGTGTTCTGTTTCACAGTATACTTGCAAATGTTCTACTGGTATATTATTTAACATCATCTTCTCTGTAATGATTTGGTGTTTTTCTTGTGCAATTATTTCACATTCCTCAAGTGTATTGTATCTATTATCGTTTGACTCTTCCATCAAGATACATCCACCACCGAGTATACAAACTAAAGCAAGTACTTTGAACATAAAGTTATTTAAATGTCAATGTCAAAAAGTTAAGTGTACATACTAAAGTTTTGTAAATATTGGTATGAAACTGTCAGGAAATTGGAACACAGACGGAAAGCAGACTGTAATCAAAGAAAACTATTCTGTGGTAGACAACGACACGTTGAAAACAATGACATTGTCGGGCATGACCATAAAACCTAACAGCGAATCGTTCAGACACGGACACAAAGGACATGAAGAAATTTATATGTTTGTGCGTGGTACGGGAGAGATGCAACTCAACGATGAACCAAAATTCAACGTTGGTCCCGGAGATATAGTTCTAATACCAGACGGAACAACGCACGAAGTTTGGAATAACGGTGACAACGAATTATACTTCATGATGATATATGGAAATTAGCACAAAGTTTGGAGTACTAGAGGCGACCATACCTGACAATCAAAAGGGTGTGGGTATTGCAATCAGTGGAGGTATGGACTCTGCCACGTTGTTCTATATGTTGTGTAAGCAGATACGAGATAAAAATCTAAACATTCCGATATACTGTTACGTGGTTGCATATGATTATGACAGAGGTTGTTTGTACAACGGAGGACTTGTGATAAAACATATGCGTAAAGAGTTTCCCGACATAGAAATTAATGCACAGATGTTTGCGACAGCCGAGGCAATAGGTTCAATCAAGTCACATTTTGTAAGTGCGATGTATCACCAAACGTTGCGTAAAAATAATTGGACAGGCACAGAGTTTAGGTTGTGGTATGGATTGACTTCAAATCCAGACAGTTCGTTTAAATTCAAACAACCTAGTGAGTGGTTTGTGACTCCAGATGCGGCACGAACACCTGGCAAGGTAAACTTGACACACAAACCTCGATACGGTATTGGAGTGTGTCATCCATTTGTTCTCATTGACAAGAGATTGATTGTTGCGGCAGTACACGAGTTGGACCTATGGTACTGCTTTGATGTTATAACAAACTCTTGCACAAACATCAAACAATATGACTGTGGTACCTGTTGGTGGTGCCAGGAGAGACAATGGGCAGTCGAGGCGGCGATCCCACCCGAAGATCATCCTCCGAAGAAAACACAGAAGTTGATACACTACGGACTGACAAAAGGGATAGACAAGAACTGGAGAGATGGCGTCATCTGGACCAAGGACGGCTATGAACAGAGACAGAAATTTTTAAAGAACAATCCAAAATTTGCTTAATGAAACTAACGACCAAGCACGGAACAATTGAAGCAACGATTGAACCTGGCACAAAAGCGGTCATGGTTTCCATCAGTGGTGGAATGGATTCGGCCACTCTACTCTATATGCTTTGCAAACAGATACGTGATAACAATCTAGGAATACCTGTGTACACAGGTACGGCCTCGTACTCCAGCGATAGGGTCGCTACCTTTCATGCTTCTCTGGTGGTCAAACATATGCGTAAGGAGTTTCCAGATATCACTATCAATCCGGTGTACTGGACGGGAGAAGATTATGTCGGTACAAACAAATCACAGTTGATCGAAACCATGTACAGCGATATAAGAATAAAAAATAATTGGACACAACAGGAGTTCAAGTTGTGGTGGGGAGTTACAGCGAACCCCATGGACGACAGTTTCAAGTTTGTTGAACCAGAGGGACACTACATGGTTCCTAGAGAACCAGACCATTCACCCTCGAAACCCAGGTACGGTAAACATTACACCAATCCATTTGCGTTGATAGACAAGAGGTCAGTGGTTGCCGCACAGTTGGAATACGGCTTGTTTGAATGCTACACTACCATAACGAACAGTTGCACGTCCTTGACGGAATACCAGTGCAACACCTGTTGGTGGTGCCAGGAACGAAGATGGGCGATCAAACAGGTGGCGCCAGACAATCTGATAGTGCCTGTGGGCGGTGACCCGTTGAAATACTATCAGGTGCACCATGGCATACGACCTGAATGGAGAGCAGGAGTGCGATGGAACAAGCAGGCATACCAGGAACACCTCGAGATGATTCAGAAACATCCACAGGAAGAGGACAGCATTGAATGGGCAAAACGTTACATAGAGGGACAGTACCACGACGGGGGGATCGAACAGTTTGCTGTGGGCAAGGGTTACATCAAGTATGATGTGATAAAGGACGAGTTCTCGACCAACAACGGCAAGGGCAGTGGATCACAAGGACCTTATGAGGACCTATACCATTGCTGGCAGTGGTTTGCGGATGCTGATGTGATTGAGTGTGCTAAGAAATTGCGATTCTCACAGGTGACAGGTCACGAGGAATAATCTGCCCGACTCGGGGAGACGTTGCCGCCTCCCACAAGATTGATTGAATCAAATTAGAACTTTAACTTGAAACCGACTGTTGTGTCAGTGTGATCCAAGTTCACGTCAAAATCAGACTGTGAGTATATGCTGATCCTGTCGTTCAACCCTTTGTCAAAATCCAATTCAAATGAATCAAATGTTGCGTCAAGGCTGTTGTCCACAGAGTAGTTCATGCCCGTGGTACCCGTGATACCCATTGGTAGTTCGACGCTAGAGTCCAAATACATCTTGTTCGTGTTTGCTTCTATTTTCTTCTCAGCACCGAACGTGAAGTCCACGTCTGCCGAGTATGCCGGTTGTGGTTTGAACACCCAACCAAGTACGCCCAGGATGACTATCACAGCCACACCTATGCCTACACTTTTCTTTGTTATTTTCATTCGTTGTATCTCCTTATCGATATGTTGATGAAAGTGTGATCACCGGCCGATGATCACTCTGGATTGTACGACATATTTATCGTAAAATGCAACCTAAATGTGTAGTGCTTGGTAATCTATTCTGTGATGTACACCCTTTGTGCTATCTGCGATTTATCCAATCACTCATCTGCTGTCCTATCGCCCACAGCATCACCCCGTTGAATATGGTGGCGAGCAGTATGAGGCCCAGCAGGACCGTGTCCATCATGCGGACTTGGTTACTCTGGATGCCCACCACTTGTCCAGTATGAAGTACCACACCGAGTTCGCAATCGGTTCCACAATGGCGTCAGTCATCGCTACCCCTAGCGACACGTTGGCAATCAGCATCAAGCAGGTAATCGCAATCACAAAGTGTCCTATGGTGTACACAATGGTCCTCAGTATCGAGCCTTTGTTGTGCTTGATCACACCAATCATTGAATCTGTGAATTCTGTTATCATGTCGTTTCCTTGTTGTTTCCTAATAGTAGCACTACTATTGAGATATGTCAACAACAAATCAGGCGAACGTGCCGTGTATGTGTGCCAGCACCAGTGAGATGACGATGGCCACTGCAAATATGCCCACGATTATCCACACTATCTCCTCTACCATACGTAGATACCGAGGTACACTGCAACTGCTATGACCAACAGCCAGAATGTGATGTTCTTCTTCATACAAGTACTTACCGGGTATCGAAGGTGTATACAGCACCATTTTTCCTGCTGTGCAAATTTTTTAGATCTGAGAAACACCCTGGTGGTATTGCTTTTGGGTTATGGGCAGAACACCCACCACAGGATAGCGTTGTTCCAGTGCATCACGCAGTATATCTGCTGATTCCGAGTCTAACTCCACATAGTGTTCCACGTCTAGATCTGCATGATCCATTACGACTACTCTGTAGTACACTACTCGGATGGATATGGCTTACGTATCATTCTCAATGCTTCTTCCATCAATTCTTCGCATTTCTCCCAGTTGCCCTGTACTTTCTCCTCTATGGCTTGATCACGTGTCTCTTTTGACTTCTCGTACAGTGGTGCATCTGAACGTTTACCGTTAACGATCATGTTCTGATAGTGTACTGCATCGTCATTACAAGTGTCGTTGCCTCTAGAGTGTCCTGCTTCCGCTGTGGAAGAACAAGCCACTGTGAGTGTGAGTAATGATACTAATAGTGCTATTGCTTTCATAATGTGTGTATTTATAGAATCTGGTATAGCAGGTTATTTGGGTGCTGTGCATTTTTTTTATAATGGGGGTATTTTATCACCACCCCGGTCCTTTTGCCACCATGGGCCGTTGCCTTTTCCAAAAAATAGGTTTGGAAAAAATTTACTATGCGACCACCATCAGAAAATTTTCTTTTTTCTTTACCATGCGACCATGGTGTCAACCATTCTTGATTGTGCTGTGACCACCCAAAAGAAGAGGCCCCATACCATAACAGCATAGGACCCCAACTTATCCGGCAAGGGAGGTCGCCGAATTCTGTTTACGTAGCCGGCCGGAGTGTTACACTCATACCGTTCTTCATACAGGTCTGGGCCGCCAACTCCTTGTACCTATCGGGTGCCATCTTCCATAAGTCTGCTATCTTCAATACCATTCTCAATGATATCTCTCGTAGATTGGCCTTGTTATCGAATATGAACTGCACCAGATCATCCTGCGTCTCTTGGCCCATTGCATACTTGTCCAGCATACCAGCACCGCATATCTGCTTGATTCTAAGCATACGATCTCGCATACTATCAATAGTCAAGTCTAAGTAATGACATCTAGATTGTAATGCCTCTAGGTGATCTCTCAGTTTCTTAGACTTTACATTGTCAAACTTCACATTGGTAATAAACACAACACCGCCTGAGAACTCAAATGAATTAGGCACACCTTCGTTCCGTAGT